>ODAJ012168990.1_pt1 | contig 31176 bp, 23 predicted proteins | sample 1539241 | NCBI WGS metagenome assembly ODAJ01 (sample SAMN02144231, study PRJEB22623) | gut metagenome | biome: sheep rumen | host: Ovis aries | place: New Zealand
CGGGGCGAGATAGAAGTCGAAGGCCGGGATGGCCTGGCCGCCGTGCATCTCGTTCTGCACCGTCTCCATGGAGATGCAGGCGAGGACGGACGCCGTCTCGATGCGCTTCGCCGGGCGGGACTCGCCGTGGCCGGCCTTCAGGCCGTGTTCGAGGATGAGGTCCAGCGGGTGCTGGATGCAGGTGAGGGACTTCGTGGGATAGTAGTCCTTGTCGTGGATGTGGATGTAGTTCTTGGCGACCGCCTCGCGGACCGGGTCGGAAAGGAGGCACTCGTCCACGTAGCTCTTCGTGGCCTCGGAGGCGAACTTCATCATCATGCCGGCGGGCGTGTCGGCGTTCATGTTCGCATTCTCACGGGTGATGTCGTTCACCTGGGCGTCGATGATGGTCTGGAAGATCTCGTTGGTCTTCGCCTTGCGGGCCATGTTCCGCTTGTTGCGGTAGCGGATGTACTCCTTCGCCACTTCCTGGCGGGGGCTGTTCATCAGCTGGTTCTCCACGACGTCCTGGATCTCCTCCACGGTCATCTCCTCCTTCTCGAGGCAGGAGATGGCGTGGGCGATCTGGGCGGCGAGCACGATGTCTTCACCGGCCTCGGTGACATCCATCGCCTTGAGGATGGCGGCTACGATCTTCTGGTTGTTGAATTCGACGTGTCTTCCGTCGCGTTTCAGTACACGTTTTACCATAGCGTTATGTGTCAGTTAGGGGCAGCGCCGGCGCTGTTTTCAAGGCCGGATGCCGGTAAGGTTTATGTTTATTTTAAAGTTTCGTTTCAGGGGGCTCGGGTGTGGGGGCCAGAACCGCAGGGACAAAGATAATTCATTCCCTGCAAATAAAATCACGTTTCCCAAGAAAAAGTTTTCAACAATGCCCCCAAACGGCTGTTAATTCGCTTGTAATCAAGCGATTGCGAAAATCTCTAATTTAGAATTGTTCCAATTTGGAACTTTCTTGTTACTTTCGTGAAGAAGTTTTCAACAGGGGGTGGGAATACGCTTTGAAAGACACGTTTGCGGACGGAAAACAGGGACTTTTTACGCAAGCGAAATCCACGAGCACGGCTCAGGTTACGTTTTGCCTCATTATTGTTCCCTCGCGCGTGCTGGAGCACGGGCGAGGGAACGTTTTCATGCGTTTTTGTTACCTGAGGCGTGCCCTCCGGCCCCAGGACCACCCGCGTGAACCAATGTGGACTTGACAAAGGGGAAGGGATGGGCTATTTTTGAAGATAGATAAAAACACTGATACGATAATTGCCTGCATACTATGCATCCAGACATTGAAAAACTAATCAACATCGCCCGCGAATGCGGAAACGTAACTGACAAACAACGAGAAATCATCCTTCGCAAAGCGAGAGCACTTGGAGACGATCTTGATGAGGTCGAGATGGTCCTCGAAACGATAACGAACCAATCAAAAGCCGGCCCAGCAACGGACATTCACACGAAAACGATGAAATGTCCTAATTGTGGAGCTACCATCTTCGATACCAGCTTTGTATGCCCCGAATGCGGATCTGTCCTTCAGCAGGAGAACAAAGCAAGTATCGAGGCTCGTGCTATGATTGAGAGATTGCAAGAAAGGCTCGCCGATGCATCAAAACCGGCTTCTAAGTCAGAAATGTTGTTGAGACCAAATGCACACATAGAAAGGCAAGTCTCCACTGTGAACACATTCACAATGCCAACCACCAAAGAAGGGTTGACCCAGTTTTTGGAATTCGCTTATTCAAATTATATCTCCATTGGCAACGGGGCCGATGATATCGCCTTCAAGTCCTTGAAAGATGCCTGGTATGGCAAGACCATGCAGGCTTATAATTCTTTGGAAAGGCTAGGGGGCTCCGATCCTGGAATTAAGGTATTATTGAATAATTATTCGTCATTAATCTCGCAGGAGAAAAAGAAAATCGGAGGGCTTTCCAAATTATGGATTTGGGCGATTATCGCCATGATTGCAATGGGTGGCATTATTCATCTTGGTGTCAAAAGTGATAACGCAGCTAAAGACCAAATTGAAACATGCCTTCAAAATCACGATTATCAAGGGGCTAAAGCAGCCGCCAAATATCAGAAAGATATTGATATGATTTCCGCCCAAGAGGTCACATATTTGATATCACAAGGCGAAATACAACAGGCCAAAGTGGTAGCAGCAAGTATTTCAGATCCAGAAATGCGAGAATCCGTGCTTGCCTCAATAATTGGATTCGAGTGATTTCTCTGGTATTATAACAGCCATTTTGTATTCGCATGAATATTCCCCCTCTCCTTTCACGTATGCCTAATTCAATAATTCTTATGCCAAAACTACAAGTTACACCTACCGGAAAAAGAATGGCTTTTGACATTGTTGACAACTGCCCGGATTATGCTATTCGGCATTCTGCGAAAGCTGTTTTTGTCCATTGCGATGATGTCGTAAGAGAAGCACGACTACGCACCTATACCAACGATTCGGTCCCGTTTGGTCCGACAATCCGGCATTACCGAAACATAAGCGACGGCATAATTCACCATTTTCATTTCAAAGAAGGACAAGTGCTGGATGCCACACTTCGCGTTGACGAAGACGGTTCCCATCATTATATCATTCAACGCTAGAAACACCCATGGGCCTATTTGGAAGCAAGAAAGAAGGCGGAATCATGGACATGATCCGCTGCGATGAGAAGGACTTTCTCATCTGGAAGTGGAGGCCGGACGCAGGAAGGGCGGCCGTAGCCTCCAGGAAAGAAAACAATATCCGCTATGGAAGCAGTCTGCGGGTGAGACCGGGGCAGGCGGCCGTTTTCCTCTACCAGAACAAGGGGGAATACGACATCATTGTCGGGCCGTATGACGATATCGTCAAGACAGACAACATGCCCGTACTGGCCTCCCTTGTAGGCCTTGCCTACAAGGGCGGTACACCTTTCCAGGCCGAGGTTTACTACATCAACCTCGCCAAAGGGATGGATTTGCCCTTTACCATCCCCTATTTCCGTGTGATTCCCGCTGAGCCCGAGTACAAAGCTTATAACGTCCAGGTGGCCGTCAAGGGTGCGATGGCTTTCCAGATTCCGACGGACCCGGCCATGATGAAATACTTCCTGGAGGCCTGGGGGACATCCGACACGATGATGGCTGAATTCTCCGAGAAGGTCAAGTCCCTGCTCATGCAGGAAATCAAGCAGGTTGTCACCAACGCACCGAAGGACACCGGTATCTTCATCATGCACTTCAACCAGCTGATTGGAGAAATCGGCCATTACATCCTGTCGCGGGTGCAGGAGCGGATCATGCAGCGTTTCGGCATCTTCGCCAGCGACATCATCCTCCAGGATATCCGATATGATGAGGAAAGTGAATCCTACCAGCGGCTCAAACGCCTCACGGAAGACCAGGCGCAACTGTACAACCTGGAGAACGAGAAGACAACCCTCCTCAGCTACCAGATCCAGCGGGAAACGATGAGGACCGATGCAGACATCCGAAATGTGACGGCCCGGGAGATGGCCGACATGCAGATGGAGCACATGCGCGACGCCATGGAGAAGATGCGCGAGGAGGCCCAGTTCGCCCAGCGGATGCAGTCCGAGCAAGCCGCGAAGCAGGCCGGTCTGGGCAGCGAAGCGGCGTATATCAACGCCCATTCTGTCAACAAGCAGGCGGAAGTGCTCAAGGCCGGCATGGAAAGCCTTGGGCAAATGACGTCAATGAACTTGGGCGGCGGAGCAGACGGCCACATGAACCCCGCCGGCATGATGACCGGTATGATGATGGGCGCGGCCATGGGCGGACAGGTGGGCGGCATGATGAACCAGATGGGACAGACCATGCAGCAAAGCATGTCTGGCGCCGGGCAGCCGCAACAAACCCCGCCACCCATCCCGACACCACAACAGACCGTCTGGTACCTGGCGTTGAACGGCGCCCAGTACGGCCCTTGCGACCTCCCGGCGCTGGGCCAGATGGTTGCAGCCGGTCAGATCAACGGCGACACCCTCGCCTGGAGTGCCGGCATGGCCGCCTGGCAGCCTATGAAAGACATCCCGGCACTGCAACAGTTGTTCAAGGCCCCTTCCGGCCCGGTACCGCCGCCTATTCCCGGAATGCCGCCCATCCCTAATCCGTAACAGACTATGAGACAATTGGATTTCAACACTTTAGACCGCCTGGTTGCATCCAACCAGTGGAAGGCGCTCGCCGAACAAACCGTCAACAGTATCCGACAGATGCAGACGGAAGTTCCCCAGTTCGGCATTCAACCGCATGTGGTCCTTCCGGTTTTCGAGAAGAAAGAACAGGTAACGTTTGTCCTGGCCGCCAACGGCGAGCAGCGGGGACCTTTTACACTCGAACAAGTCAAGCAACTGCTGGCAGCCGACGCCATCACACCTGATTTCTTTGTATGGACCCAGGGCTGGCCCGAATGGAAACTCATCAAGGACTGCCCCGAACTGACCGGAGGAATGCGATGATGGAAGACAGTGGTAAATTCATCGAGAAAATGCTGGAACTGGGCATCGGGATGTCCATGATCCAGCAGATGCCGGCCCTCATCGACGGGGTGATGCCCAAGCCGGCTGTACCCGGCACGGCAAACGGAGCCACGCCACCGCCCGTGAAACCCGCCGCGCAGGTATATCTCGTCCTCGACAACACCCAAGCGGGTCCGTTTACACAGGAAGAACTCATCAAACTGATTCGAAACGACCTGCTCAATCCGGAGACCTTGGTCTGGAAGAACGGAATGGCGGCCTGGACGCCCGCCTCGCAGGTTGCTGATGTCAACAAACTCTTTATCCTGGCAAAACTGAAATGAAAACCGACACCGTAAAACTGATCATTGCGCTCGCGCTGGCCCTCATTCTGGGCTTCATTTGTGAAATCATCGCCCCGAAAACCGGTGGCCGAAACTGGATTTCCATGGCCGTGGGGACCGTCAGCATCTTCGCTGCCCTGCTTCCTGCGATGGGCTTCCAATTCGAAAACGCCAAGCGGGGGGTGTCCATCAAGGTATTCGCCTGGATCATGGCGTTGGCACTCATCATCGCCAACATTGCCTTCTCTTGCTTTGAATACAAGATTGACATTTACATCGCCGTCTGTCTGCTGCTGTCCATCGTATGCTGGGCAGTTGTCTATTCGCTATTTCGCGCGAAGACGGTTTCATAGGTACTGATTCACTCACTTAACACCTAAACAATGGCAAACCAGTATATCACCAAAACCAAAGACACATTCAAGAACAAGTCGACGGTCGAATCCTACAAGTTGACCTACAAACTGGATGCACGGAGACTTACTTTGAGGGAGATCGCGGAGTTCAATCTTCGCTATGTTTCCACTCCCGAAATAGAGGGCCTGCTCATTGACGTCCATTTCAAATCCTCGGAGGCGAATACATTGGGCATCAAATCCGGATCTTTATCCAGGGCCTTGGCTGACTATCCCGGAGAGTGGGCCTTCCTACGCAACGGAGAACTCATCCTGCAAATCAACGGGACCGAGAATATCCCTTTGACCCCTCACGAAAGCGACAGCGATGTCACGACAACCAGCATCACCAATAGTTCCGCCTGCGAAGAACTTGTCTGGTATGAGATTGATAAAGACATTCTGGAAAAGATTTGCAACGCGCATACCCTCATGATGCAATTGTCCGGCGGAAAAGGTGTCTGGACGCTGGATGGACAAGATTTCATTTTCCTGGCCAAGACATTCTGGAATGGGTTCTATGATTCAAGCAAATACACGGATGAGATCCATCATTCCGAAACGGTCGAGGAACAGCGAGCGGCTATCAAAAAAAAAGGGTGCCTGATTGAAATCGGGATCTTTATCTTGTACTTGATCCTATTCTTTGCATTGGATTTGGAAAACAATGATTCTCCGTTTGCCACGTTCGTGATTTTCCTTTTACTCGTTGCATTTATCGCTGTGGCGGTGATTCGAAGAAAAAGAGCAAACAAAATCCAATAATACCCATTTTGCCATTCCCGATTTGTTGACTACTTTTGCGGAGAGAAGCTTCACCGATGGCAAGTCGCTCCCTTCATAGTTGCTTGGCCGTTTTCGCCCTCCTTGCGCTCCTTGCCGCATGCCGGCCGGAGACGGGGGCGAGAGCGTTCAAGGCGCCGGAAAGGATTTCGGCCGAGGCGACCGTGAAGGGTTGGACTGTCCGGCTGCAGGCATCGGTTCCTACGACGCGGGTCGAAACCTTCGGCTTTCTCATCGGAGAAAAGGGCACCGCGTCCATGACAGAGGTGACCGAAACTAGACGAACGGAGACGGAGGGCGCCATTTCGTTTGACGCGACCGTCCGCAACTTGACACCGGGGAAGGACTACCAGTGGCAGGCCTATGCGGGAGCGGGAGAAAGCCGTATCACCTCGGAAATGCTGTTCTTCACGGTACCGGATGGTTTGTCGGAGAACGATCCTATCCCCTTCGAGGATCCGGTCTTCAAACAATTCCTCCTGGATTACGACCGGAACCAGGATGGAGAAATCAGCGTCCGGGAAGCGGAAAGCATTACCGAGATCCGGGTCACTACGGACCATGTCACATCGCTTGCCGGTATCGAGTACATGTCCCACCTGACGAGTCTGTTCTGCCGCTACTCCTCGGATTACGGCCGGGGTGGACTGACGCACCTGGACCTCAGCGGCAATCCGGAACTCACCTTCCTGGACTGCAGCTACAACCGGCTGGAGAAACTGGACCTGACGGTGCTGCCTCTCCTGGACGACCTGCATTGCAACGACAATGAACTGGAAGCCCTGGATCTGACGGACAATCCCCTCCTTCGCATCACATGCATCAGCAACAATCACTTCCGGTCGCTGGACCTGACGAAGAACACGGTCATGACTGACCTTCACCTGGACCGTAACCGGATCGAAGAACTTGATCTGTCCCGCAACGTTCGCCTGAGCGTTCCGGATGTCGAGCTCGGGCCCATGACCGACGGGCAGGGGAACAACCTGCTGAAACGGGTCTATCTGCCTGAAAGCCGACCGGACCTCGCCGCCGTCGTCCCTGCGGGCACCGAATGTATTTTCCGTTGAACATGAACTTGCTTCAGCCCGAACTGGCCAGCCTGCGGGCGGCCGTCGAAAAGAAATACGGACGCGGCATCCACACGTCCACCGACTTTGAATCCCTGTCCGTCATCATCGAGCAGACGACCCGGGAGTTCGTATCCGCTTCCACCCTCAAGCGTATCTGGGGATATGTGAGCAGCCACCCGGTTCCCCGGATCGCCACGCTGGACGTGCTGGCCAGATACGTTGGAGACCGGGACTTTGAGGCTTTCCGAAAAGCCCTGATGTTAAGCCCTTCCGAGTCGGCTTTCTTTACCACCCGCTACATCACGGTCGAGTCACTTTCCCCAGGAGACCGCCTCGTCATCGGCTGGAATCCGAACCGGACAGCCTCCCTGGAATATCTGGGAGAGGCTTGTTTCCGGGTCCTGGAAAGCGAGAATGCCTCCTTGAAACCGGGAGATGAATTCTGCACGTCTCAATTCCTGCTGGGACAGCCTTTGTTCCTGGGAAGGATCCGACGGGGTGAGACCGAAACGCCTTCCTATGTCGCCGGGAAGAAAGAAGGCCTTACTCGTTTGGCGATTTTCCAAAAAGATCAGTAGCCTGTCGGAACAGCTCGTCGATGGTTTCCACGTCTGCCGTCTCTTCCTGTATCCGGGGTTTTGCCTTTTTCCGGACTGGAACGGTATCGAGAGCTCTCGCGGGAGCCGCAGGCTGCGTGTCCCGGATCAGAGTATCCACCGCCGGAGCAGTCTCCACGGGAACTTCCCGACGGTTTCGGGTCCATTGCCAGACAAGTGCCGCCACCACCAGCGCCAGAATCAGCCATATCGGTCCATGGACTTTCCGATGAAGCGCATTCCGCACCTCCACGACCGACCCGTACCTTTTCCGGGGGTCCTGACGGCAGCATTTGCGGGCTACGGCCCGGCCGCGGCCGCCCAGCAGGGAAAGCACCCGGCCCAAGGAATAGATGTCGGTCCGCGCATCGGCCTCCTGCCCGGCCAGCACCTCCGGGGCCACGTATTCCAACGTCCCCGCCGGCGTCTTCAAGATAGAATGCCCATCCGAATCTGCCAGGCCGAAATCAATCAGTTTGACGTGGTTTCCCTTGTTCGTCACCAGGATGTTGGATGGCTTGACGTCCCGGTGGAAAACCTGCCGGGAATGAAGGTAGGAAAGGGCGTCGCAGAGCTCGTCGGCAATCCGGAGCCGGTCTTCCCGGCTCAGGGTCCGCTCGGAGAGCGCCTGCTCCAGGGTACGGCCGTCCACCCATTCCATCTCGATACAGTCTCCCAGGCCCTCGAAACGGGTCCATGTATAGTACTCGCAGATATGGTTGTGCTGGAGGGAGTAGCCGATCTCGAACTCCTTCTGCAGGAGCCGCCCATACATCTCATCTCCCAGAAAGTTCGTTTTCAAGCACTTGAGAATCCGGAAACGACCCATCCGGTCAATGCGGAAAAGACGGCTGTAACCCGACTCGGATTCATGGATCGGAACCGGGGATACCGGCACCCCCGGAACCGGGGTTCCGGGCGTATCGAAAAAACCGGAATTACTGTCCATTTCTGGGATGCTTTCATACAAAGTTAATGATTTTTGCCTAATTTTGTATATATGCGAAAGGTACTCGCCGCCCTCCTGTTTTCTCTGGTTTTCCTCTGGGTAGAAAGCCCGCTTTCCGCCCAGCGGATGCGCTGGGATGCCGCTTTGGACCAGTATGAAAGGATTTGTGACGAGTGCACCGATCTCCGCGACCGGCTGGCAGCGGGAGAGAGCGTCTCCGCCAACGCCCTGGCCGAACTCCTGTCCCGCTTGAAGGATCTCCGCCTTTCGCTGCAGCAGGCCCAAGGAGACATGTCCCCCGCCCAACGGGAACGATTCAACCGGATCCGGGACCGCTATCTTGCACCCACGGATCCCCGGAGGACACCGCTGACTCCTCTGGCCACGTTGCCTTTCCATCCTGTCGCGCCAGCTATAGCCCCAGTCCAAACCCTTCTCCGCCGCCCTTCCAAACCCGTTCGGACCACACAATCCTCCTCCCCCCAGGTCAACTTCGGATGCACGGCATTCGTCAGTCTGCCGGAGGCGTTCCCCGGCCTGATGGTCCTCGTCCGGCGGAATGAAATCGGCGGCTACCTGAAAGGGACTGCCAGTTTCTCCCCCCGGGCAGATTATGATGCCCGGTCCGACGGCACCGTCGGCTCGGCCCTACTTTGGACGACCGGCCGGGAAAAATATACCCAGTTCTCGCTTTCGGGAGGAATCATCTATGCTCCCGGCCCGCGTATCTCCTTTTACGCGGGGGCGGGATATGGAAAACAGGATATCCGATGGGAGGATGCCTCCGGGAAATGGGTGCGCATCACGGACCTTTCCTCTCAAGGGCTGACGGTCGATACCGGTATCCTGCTTACCTTTGGCCACCTGATACTTCAAGGCGGCGCCGTCCTGCGGGAACAGGGGCGCATCAAAGTGGAAACAGGGATCGGCTGGCTCTTCTGACCTACCTCAGCCAGTTTTCCGGATTCTGGGGGTTGCGTTCTTGCCAGAGCTGGAAGTGGAACTGGTCCTCGCCGGAGAGGGTGTCGACGGTGCCGAGGACCTGGCCGGTCTTGACTTTCTCGCCGGCTTTTACGGTGACCGACTTCAGTTTGCAATAGAAGGTGAAATAGGCGCCGTGCTGGACCAGGACGCACTGGTTGTAGCCGGGGATGACGACGACCTGCGAGACGGTCCCGTCGAAGACGGCCTTGGCCTGGGCGCCGCGGGCGACGGCGAGGGTGACGCCGTTGTTGAACGGGAGCTTGACGTTCTTGTACACCGGATGGTAATGCTGGCCGTAGGATTCGATGACGGTGCCCTCGACCGGCCAGGGCAGGCGGCCCTTGTTGGCGGCGAAGTTCTTGGACAGGGTTTCGTCGATGGCGGTGGAGGTGGTCTTCCCGCCCTTGGCCGTGGACTTGCCGCCGGACTTGGGCTTCGCGGTGGCCTTCCGGATGATCTCGGCGATCTCGCGGTTCAGGGCTTCCACTTCGCGGTTCTTCTTGCGGAGGTCGTTCTGGTATTTGCGGCGGTCCTTCTCCAGGCGGGCGACAAGGCTGGCGGACTCCCCTTCCTCGCTGCGGAGGGCGTCCACGTCGGCCTGGCGCTGGCCGCGCAGCACCTGGGCTTCCTCCCGGAGTCCTGCCAGGCGGTCCTTCTCGAGCTCCAGCGCGGCGGCGGTTTCCTGAATGTGTTTCGCCTGCTCCGACATGTTCCGGGACAGGCCCTTCAGGTAGCCGAAACGGCGGACGGCCTGGCCGATGTTCTCGCTGGAGAGGATGTACATGTACCAGAGCCGGCTGTCCCGGTTCTTGTAGGCGCCCCTCACCAGGCGGTTATAGTACAGGGACAGGGTGTCGTGGCGGGCCTGCAGGCGGTCGATCTCCAGCTGGCGGACCTTCATCGAATCGTCCAGGGCGCGGATCTCGCGATCGCTCTCGGCGATGAGCTCCTGCCGGGCGGCGATTTTCCGCCGCACCAGCGAGAGGTCCGTCAGCGCCCGGCTCGAAGAGCGGGCGTTGTCTTTGAGCTGGCGGTTGATGGCGGCGATTTCCTTCTCCAGCTGCGCCTTGCGGGATTCCTGGCGGCGGGTATCCTGCGCGGACACCGCCGCCCCCACGAGGAGCAGCCCCAGGACGATAGGAAGGAAACGCCTCATTTTCCGATGGCCTTGAGGCGGGCGGACACCCGTTGTTCCAGGTCGGGGATCTCCCCTTCCGTGTTCTTGGATTTGGCCTGGCTCCAGTACACCTGCGCCAGGTCGTATTCGCCGAGGATGTAGAGGACCTCGGCATAGTGGTCTAGGATGACGGCGCTGTCCTTGCCGCCGTACAGCATCGCGTGCTTGAAGTACGGTTTCGCCTCCTTGTCCTTCCCGACGAGGTGCAGGAGCCAGGCATACGTATCCAGGTAGGTGGCATTGTCCGGCTCAGCCTCAACCGTCTTCTTGGACATGGCAAGGGCCTTCTTGAGCCGCTTGCCTTCCTCACTCAGGTAGTAGGCGTAGTTGTTCAGCACCGGAGCGTAGGACGGGTCCAGTTTCAAGGCCTGGTCATAGGCCTTGTAGGCCGACTTCGTATCTCCCAGCAGATGGTGCATGTCGCCGATCTGCGACCAGCAGTTCTTGACGAGTTCCGTATTCTTGGGCTCCCGGGCCATCAGGTACCGGCAGTTCCGGATGACGGCGTCGTAGTCCTTCAGGTAATAGTTCGCCGAGTTCAGGTACTCCATGAATCCCAGTTCCTGGAACCGGTCGAAAGCGGCGATGCAGCGGTCACGCACCTCGCCCCAGCGCTCGGCCATCATCAGGATCTGGATGCAGGAGACCGTCTGGTTCAGGCTTTCGGGATAGAGGTCGGCCGCCTTCTTGAAGCAGTCCACCCCCTTGTCCAGCTGGCCGGTCGCGTAGAAATAGCCGCCGGCGGTGGCCAGGGCCGCCGTGTCGGACGGATGCCGGTCCACGAGGCGGTCCACCACCTCGTCGAAGCCGTCGCGGTGCAGGTTGATGAGCTTCGGGTCCAGGCTGCGGACCACGTTCCCCACGTACATGCCCTTGGCCTCCACGGGAACGTTGTCATTGTCGATGAACGCGTCCAGCGCGGCGAAGTACTCGGGATAGCGCCGGCCGATGCGGAACACCTCGGACTTGCCCAGGATGGCGGGGACATAGTCGCTCTGGGTGCGGAGCGCCTCGTCATAGCAGGCGAGCGAGAGGGAATCCTTGCGTTCGGAGAGATAGTAGTCGCCCATCATCGACAGGATGGAGGGGGACGTGAACTGGTCGTTGAAGTCCACGAGGGCCTGGATGGCTTCCTCGTCGCGGTTGAGCTGCCGCAGGATGTCGTAGCGCGTCCGGGTGGCCTGCTCGCTGGGCCCGGCGGTCTTTTCGATGTCGTCGAGGGTGCGGAGCGCCTTCTCGAAATCCTCTTTCTTGAGATACAGGCCCAGGAGGTCATACAGGACCTCCGTCTTGTCCGGGAACTCCGCAAGGATGCTCTCGTCCATCTGGATCACCATCTCGTCCTCGCCGGCGGCCTGGTAGAGATCCGCCAGGCGGCGCCTGTACCAGTAGTTGTGCGGGTCCAGCTCCACCGCCTTGCGGAAGTGGGAGGCCGCCGCGTCGGCATTGCCCAGCATGGCCTCGTCCAGGCCCAGGTAGTACCACACGGCGTCATTGTCGGGAGCCGCCTTGGAAAGGGTCTGGAGCAGGGTGCGGGACTGCGCAAAGTTGCGGTTATTATAGAGGGCCACCGCGTCCATCAGCTGGTTCTCGACATTCTGTCCGAAAGCGAGGGAACACAGCAGCGAAAGCAGGGCGGCCAGCAGAATCCTTCTTCTCATGTTCGTTGACTGTCCGTTGTTCATAAGTCCACATACAAAAATAATACAAATCACGGAAAAAATTGCCAAATTTGTGTTCGCATACTTTTTTCCAGGGCGGATGAAACGTTTGAGCGTCAAATTGCATCTTATTACCTGGACGACAACCGATGACCCCCCTGCGGGCGGCAGTTCCCTGGAACAACTGGTTCCGGCCTGCCGGAGCGGCGACCGGAAGGCGCAGAAGCGCCTTTTTGATGCCCTCGCCCCCAAGATGATGGCACTCTGTCTCCGCTACATCGGAGACCGGCCCACGGCCGAGGACGTGCTGCAGGACGGGTTCATCACGTTGTTTTCCAGGCTCGACAGCTATTCGGGGGCAGGCTCCTTCGAAGGCTGGGCCCGACGGATCTTTGTCAATACTGCCCTGATGCATCTGCGGAAGACGGACGCCCTGAAACTCAGTGACGACATCGAAGAAGCGCGAAAGCTCTTCACGGAGGAGGCTACGCCCGTCCAGAAGATGGGCTACCGCGAACTGATGGCCCTCATCGCACGGCTTCCCGCCGACGCCCGCACCGTCTTCAACATGTACGTGATCGAAGGATATTCCCATAAGGAGATCGCGGAAACGCTGGGGGTCAATGAAGCGACCTCGCGTTCCAAGCTCCAGCGGGCGCGGATCAGGCTGCAGGAAATGATCAAGGAACAGGAGAAAAAATGAAAGAGAACGAGTTTGACATATATGTAAGGAACCTGATGGCCGGGGCGGAGGAATCCGTCTCGCCGGATGTGTGGAAGGGCGTGGAGGCCGGTCTGGACCGGGCTGCCCGGAAGCGCACGGTTCCCGTGTGGCTCTGGCGCGGCCTTGCCGCCGCGGCCGTCGCTGCCGCCGCAGCCGCCTTCGTGCTGCTGCGTCCTGCGCAGAACCTTTCTAACCAACCAACCATACAACAACCCGTCGCCCAGGCGACAGACGCCCCTCTTCCGGCTGTTACCCAGCCGGAAGAGGACGACGTCACCCCTATCCAGAAGCAGGCTGTCCGGCTGCAGGGCCGCGTCGCCCAGGTCCTGGAAGTTCCCGTCGTCCCCGAGACGGACGAGGAACTCCCCGTGGCCGTGGAAGCGCCCGAAGAGCCGGCCGCCCGCCGTCCGGACACGATGGTCGATCCCGGCGCGAATGCGCAGGACACCTTCGCCGCCGATGACGAAGCCCTGCGCCAGCTCGCTTTCGAGGAGCACAGGACACACCGCAAGGGGGAACTGTCGATGAACGTCCTCGGGACCATCCAGTCCAACACCCGGCCCGAAGGGCCTGTCAACAAGGTCCGCCGGACGTCCGGTTCCTTCTTCGTGCCCACGCCTACCAAGCCCGGCATCGCCCGGGAGGGCACCGAGTTCAGTTTCGGCCTTCCGGTCTCCGCCGGCATCGGCCTGCGGTATGACTTCAATCCCCGCTGGGGCATCGGCACGGGCGTCGTGTACACGAACCTGAGCCGCTCCTTCCTGGGTGACTACGGCAAGGAACTCGAGGACGGGACCATCGCCATGCTCTACGACACGGACATCACCAACCAGCAGCACTATATCGGCATTCCGGTGAACGTATTCTTCAACATCGTGAACACCGGCAGCTGGAACTTCCACGTCCGTCTGGACGGCATGGGCGAGAAGCTGGTGGACAACCATTTCCTCGTCCACGACAGCGCCGGGGACCTCCATCTCCACCAGAAGGCGCAGGGGCTGCAGTTCTCCGCCGGCGTGGGCGTGGGCCTCGAATTCAAGTTCTCCCCGAACGTGGGCATCTACTTCGACCCCACCCTCCGCTACTACTTCAATGGCAACCAGCCGCGCTCCATCCGGACCATCCAGCCGCTCCGCATGGACTTCGAAGCAGGCCTGAGGTTCTCCCTCGGAAGATAAGAAACAAATAATCCATATACTGAAACAACACAAGTTATCCACCGCTTGTGTTGTTTTTCGTTTCGGGGCGCTATCTTGGCCGAAAAAAGGCTATGCGCAACTCTATCGGCATTCTCGGCCTCGCCCTCGTCGCGGCGGCGGCCTGCATCCGGGACCCCCTGTTTCCCGGCACACCCAGATATTCCCACGAGCCCGGCGGACGCCGGACAGACTCCTCCGCCACGGACAGCCCGCCCGCAGGGGAACATGTCTATCTGACGGCCGTCCGCTTCCCGGACGGATACGCCTGGGATTTGGATACCTGCGCCGTGGACGGAGAGGTCTGGATCGACCTGTACCGGGACGGTGAGAAGGTCCGGAGCATCCCCGCCGGTGCCAGTGTGCACCCGGACATGCACCGGTATCTGGGCGGGCACCTCTATACGGACTGGTCCACGGACACGGAGACCGTCGTCGCCCGGGAAGGGGCGGAACTGTTCCGGTTCGAGGGACGGGAGGCTCTCCGGGGCTTCCTGGTCCGGGAGGACGGAGTCCATACCCTCGGCCAGGACCGGGACGGGAACGGTTTCACCTACCGGATCGACGGACGCATCTTGTACCGGAGCGAGACGGGCGCCGTCCTGGGCGGTCCGGACACGCCCGGAGCGGCGGGCGGCGCCTTCTCGGAATATGGGGAAGATGTCTTCTATGTCTGCTGTCTCCCCTCGGAACGGGGAAAAGAATACCACGTGATGCGAAACGCGGAACGATACCAGTCCTTCCCGATCTCGGACGGGACGCGGGCCGTCCTCGTCGCCGGCGGGAAGGTATCCCGCGTGCGGTCGAAGCCCCGCAGCCTGGTGCTGGAGGTAAATGGGAAAGAGTCCCGCCTGGCGCTCGGCGTCGGAGAGTCCTGTCTCTGGAGCCAGCTCGCGGCCTGGGAGGAGGATGTCCTGGCCCTCGTCTGCGCCCAGGGATCCGGCGGAAAGCGTTTCTTCCTGCAGACGGCCGGCGGGAAGACCTTCTCTCCGATGTCCGGTGAGACCGTCTCGGAGATTCTGTCCGACGGGAAGCACCTGGGATGGACCGTGACCGACGGGCGGGGCGACCTCCTGCGCGTGCGCTGGAGCGACGGCGCGGTAACGGAAGGGACGGGCGGCTTCCTGGTCTCCGGCCGCTGCGCCCTGCTTCGGAACGGGCGCCTCTTCCTCGCCCTGACGGGCCGTGCCGGAGCGCCGAACCGCTTCCAGGAGGACGGCGTCCATACGGACTTCCCTTTCAACGGCTACTTCACGTCCGTTACTGTGGAATAAATTGCTATCTTTGCGGGTATGATCGCGTACCCGAACGTCAAGCTGAACCTGGGCCTCCATGTCCTCCGCCGCCGCGAAGACGGCTACCATGACCTGGACACCCTCTTCGTCCCCTATCCCGGTCTCCACGACACCTTGGAGATCATTACCGGCGACGACTACAGCCGCACGTCGGCCCATCTCCAGGAGACATACGCAGGGGCGCAGCTCGCGCAGGGCATCACACCGGACGGGAAGCTGATGATCACTATCGCCCGGAAGGAAGGCGTGGACTGGGACCCGCTGAAGGACCTCACGGCGCGGGCGTACGGCCTGCTGGCGGAGCAGTACAAGCTGCCGCCGATGAAGATCTACCTGGAGAAGACCTCGCCCGTAGGCGCCGGCCTCGGCGGGGGCAGTTCCGACGCGGCCTTCGCCCTCCGGATGATCGCGGAGCTCGCCGGCCTGGCGCTTTCCGACGCGGAGCTCGCCGCGCTCGCCGCCCGCCTCGGCAGCGACTGCGCCTTCTTCATCTACAACCGGCCCATGCTCGGCTCCGGCCGCGGGGAAATCCTGGAACCCTTCGACATCGACCTATCCGGCTACCGGGTGGACGTGACCGTCCCGGAGGACATTGCCGTGTCCACGGCCGACGCCTACCGCGGCATCGTCCCGCAAGAACGCGAGGAGCCGCTTCGTGAAATCCTGGCCCGTCCCGTCGAAGAGTGGAAGGGCCTTCTGGTGAACGATTTCGAAACAACCGTCTTCGCAAAGTACCCTCGCCTCGCGGAAATCAAACAGTCCCTGTACGACGCCGGCGCCGTCTATGCGGCCATGTCCGGAAGCGGTTCGGCCCTTTTTGCAATCTATCGGAAATAGCCCTTCCCCAGCGTAATTCTGATAGTTCCTGGCGGGTTTTCAGTAACAGTCCGGCATCGTTTTGTCGGATTTTTTATATCTTTGTATACGGCACGACTATGGAAAAACAGGGCTCAACGGCCCTAATTAACTGATTATATTTTGTTTAACCTAAATTAGTGCAAATGAAAAGACTCCTTCTTTTCCTGGCTGCATTCGCAGCCATCGCCAGTACCGCATTCGCACAGGTTTCCGCCGTCAAGGGTACCGTCTCCGACGAGAACGGTGAGCCCATGGCCGGCGTTTCCGTCCTCGTGAAGGGGACGCAGATCGGAACCGTGACCGATGTCGACGGTACCTACACCCTCCGCGGCGTCCCCGCCAATGCGCAGACCCTCGTGTTCTCCTTCATCGGCATGGAGACCCTCGAGGTGGCGGCGCGGGCAACCGTGAACGTCACGCTCCATCCTGACAGCGAGACGCTCGACGAACTCGTGGTGGTCGCCTACGGCGTCGCCAAACGGGAATCCGTGACGGGCGCCATCTCCACCGTCAAGTCCGAATCCATCGCCCAGCGCCCGCTCACCAGCGTGACGGACGCCCTGGAAGGCCAGGCCACCGGCGTTCTCGCCCTTCCGGGCGGCGACCCCGGTTCAGATGCCGCCTTCCGCATCCGCGGCGTCGGTTCCGTGAACGGTTCCAACTCCCCGCTCTATGTCATCGATGGCGTGCCCTTCAGCGGCAACGTCTCCGACCTGAACCCGAACGATATCGAGAGCCTGACCGTCCTGAAGGACGCCACCTCCGCCGCACTCTACGGCAACCGCGCCTCCAACGGCGTGATCCTTATCACGACCAAGCGTGGCAAGAGCGACCGCGTAAGCCTTTCCGTGAGCGTAAACCAGGGCGTTTACAATCGCGCCATCCCCGAGTACGACAAGGTGGACGCCAAGGACTTCATGCAGGTCTTCTTCAACGGCTACACCAACAGCCTGGTTTCGGGTTCCAACATGTCCAGGGAGGATGCCATTGCCGATGTCCGGGCGAACCTGCTGACCTACCTCGGCGACTACAACATCTTCGATGTGGAAACGGCCAAACTCTTCGACGACGAGGGTAAGTTCGACTATAAGGCCAATATCAAGTCCGGTTACGACGACCTCAACTGGTGGGACTACACCATGCGGAACGGTTACCGCCAGGACTACAACGTGAGCGGCTCCGGAGCCTCTGCCAAGAGCAACTACTATTTCTCCCTGGGCTACCTCGACGAGCAGGGTCAGACCGTGAATTCCGACTTCTCCCGTTGGACGGGCCGTGTCAACGCCAGCGTGACCCCCGTTTCGTGGCTGACGGCCGGCCTCAACGTGGGTGCCAGCTGGCAGACCCAGAACGAACGCAGCACGGGTGCCACCACCTATGCCAACCCGCTTTACCAGGCCCACGTCATGGCCCCGATCTACCCGGTCCATCTCCACAATTCGGACGGCAGTTATCTGCTGGACGAGAACGGTGCCTTACAGTACGATGCCGGTGAACTTTACAGCCGCCCGCAGTACAGCGCCCGTTGCGCCATCTGGGAGGCCGAGCTCGACAAGCGCTTCACCCAACGCGTCACCACCACGGCCCAGGCCTACACCGACATCCGGTTCCTGAAGGATTTCACCTTCTCCATCAAGGGTGATGTGAGTCTCCGGAACAACATGTACCGCAGCTACAACAATTCGGTCATCGGCGACGGCAAGGGCCTCGGCCGTTCCAGCCGCACGAATTACTTCTATACAAACTACACGTTCCAGCAGCTCCTGAACTGGAACCACAGCTTCGGCGACCATACGCTGGAAGCCCTGCTCGGTCACGAAAACTACTACTACAACTACGAGTACCAGTACAACTACAAGCAGGACGAAACCATCCCGGGCGGCGACGAGCTCGACAACCTGAACAGCATGACCTCGATGGAGGGCCACCAGACCGGATACCGCCTCGAGAGCTTCCTGTCCCGCCTGAAGTACAATTACATGAACAAGTACTTCCTCGAAGGCAGCTTCCGTCGCGACGGTTCCTCCCGGTTCTACAAGGAAAACCGCTGGGGTAACTTCTGGAGCGTGGGCGCCACCTGGGCCATCAGCCGGGAAAACTTCATGAAGGGTGCCGGCTGGATCGACAACCTCCGCTACCGCATTTCCTATGGCCAGGTCGGTAATGACGCCTCCGTCGACTACTACGGTTACATGGACCTCTACACTCTCGGTGTCAAATATGGCGGAAAGGCCGCTTCCTACAAGACGCAGAACCAGGCCCTCGACCTCAAGTGGGAGAGCGAGAACTCCTTCAGCACCGCCCTCGAGGGCCGTGTCTTCGACCGCCTGAACTTCACCGTCGAGTACTTCAACAAGGTGACCAAAGACCTGATCTTCGACGTGGAGCATCCGACTTCCGTGGGCGGCATCTCCAGCGGCGACATCACGACCGCAACCACCAAGAACATCGGTTCCGTCCGCAACAACGGTGTCGAGCTGAGCTTCGACGTGGACATCGTCAAGACCCGCGACTTCTCCTGGAACTTCGGCGTGAACGCCACCTGGATGAAGAACACCATCCTCAAGCTCCCCGAGGCCGACATTACCAACTACGACGGCCTCCAGAACGCGATGCGCAACGGCACCAAGCTCTGGGCCGAAGGTCACGGCATCTACGACTGGCACCTGTATCAGTACGCCGGCGTGGACATGATGACGGGGCTCGCCCTCTATGAAATCGATGATACCAAGTACTACATCCTCGACGAGAACAAGATCGGCGAGCGCTGGGACGAGACCCAGAAGCAGTTGGTCCATGACTACGAGAAGTCTGCGGTTCCCGAGAACTACGCCGTGGTCATCAACGGCAAGGAATACGTGCTGAACACCACCTACGCCAAGCGCGACTGGTCCGGCAGTTCCCTCCCGAAGGTCTATGGCAGTTTCAACACCGGCATCCGCTGGAAGAATTTCAGCCTGGCCGCCCTGTTCACCTGGCAGCTGGGCAGCAAGTGCCTCGACTATGCCTATCAGGACCTGATGTCCGTGGGCACTGGCCCTCACTCCTACCATGTGGACATCCTCAACTCCTGGACCGAGGCTCCCGCCGGCATGACCGAGACCTCCGCCGACCGCATCAGCCTGACGGCCACCCCGCGTGTGGACGGTTTCTGGAACAGCTACAGCAACGCCACTTCCACCCGCTTCCTGGTGAGCGGCAACTACCTGATCGTCAAGAACGTCAACCTGTCCTACAACCTGCCCCAGAAGTGGGTCAAGGCCATGGGTCTGGGCGGTGTCACGCTCAGCGCTTCCGTCGATAACCTCCTGACCTTTGCGGCCCGCAAGGGTATGAACCCGCAGCAGGCCTGGAGCGGCCTGATCTACGGCTCTTATGTCAATACGCCCCGCGTCGGCACCGTTGGCGTGAAAGTCAATTTCTAATGCAAGCAAAAACATGAAGAATATGAAACACTTATCGATCATAGCCCTCAGTCTTGCCGTTCTCGCCTCTTTCAGCTGCGCGAAAGACTATCTGGATACTGCGCCTACCGGCGATACCTCTCCGGCCACGATCTTCGAAACGACCGGGAAGGCGGCCGTGGCCGTCAACGGACTCGGAAAGATCATGCACCGTCAGTACGGCGCCTATGGCCAGGGATACAACGGAGAAGGAACCGTCCGGCTCTACTACGGCGATTATCTCGGAAACAACCTGATGAAGGGCAACTCTACGACCTTCAAGGACGATGCCATCGGTGCACGTTTCGTCAACAATACCGCGAACCTGGACGGCTTTGCCTGGTACTACTATTACACCCTCATCGGCAATGCCAACACCATCCTCAAGAACATCGACGCCGCGGAAGGCACCGACGGTGACAGGGCCTACATCAAGGCCCAGACGCTGACCTACCGCGCCTATGCGTATTTCAACCTCGCCCAGATTTACGGCCGGCGCTGGTCCGACGGGCAGGACAAGCCCTCCGTCGTCCTCCGGCTGACCGGAGAAGAACCCGACAACCTGGACCGTTCCACCCAGGGAGAGGTGTACAAGCAGATCTACGCCGACCTGGACGAGGCCATCGCCCAGTTCAACGCTTCCGGCAAGGCGAACAGCCGCAGTTCGAAGCATATCATGGACCTCGATGTCGCCTATGCCCTCTATGCCCGTGTCGCCCTCACCCGCGAAGACTGGAATACCGCCCTCAAATATGCCCAGCAGGTCCGCAAGGGCTATCCGCTGATGAGCGTGAAGGAGGAGCAGTCCGGATTCTGCGAGCCGAACAGCGAGTGGATCTGGTTCATCTATGGCGCCGAAGACGAGACCCTGTACTACTACGACTATTTCTGCTACGCGTCCTACAACGCCTCTACCAGCACCACGCGCAACTACCCGCTGCTGATCAGCCGCAAGCTCTTCGAGCAGATTCCCGAGACGGACATCCGCCGCGCCTTCTGGCTCGACCCGGCCGGTTACGAGGGAACCTTCAACACCAATACGATGAAGGCCAACAAGCAGGACAAGACCAACAAGCTTTGGGTGTATGGGCAAAACTATGCCAAGCAGGACGGTCGTGTCGGCATCCTTGATAATTCTTGCGTGTTCGCCTACATGAACTTCAAGATCCACAACGTCATCCAGCCCGGTATCGGCAACCTCTGCCTGTTCCGCGCGTCCGAAATGTTGCTCATCGAAGCGGAGTGCCAGTACCGCCTCAACAACGAGGCGGCCGCCCAGGCCCTCCTCGTGGAACTGAACGCCACTTCGAAGCGTGACCCGGCCTACACTTGCGAGGCGACCGGCGACGCCCTGATGGAGCAGATCAAGTTCTACCGCGGGCTCGAACTCTGGGGCGAAGGCTTCAACTGGTTCGACCTCAAGCGCTGGGGCGACAGCATCGACCGTCAGACCTACAAGAACGGCGGCAACTGGTACAGCAGCTACGCCGTCTCCTTCGGCCCGCACGAGAAGAACAACTGGACGTACATCATCCCGCGTCAGGAAACCGACTACAACAAGGGCATTACTTCCACCAGTAACGAATAGTCGTTTCCGTATCTTTTAACTTGGCCTCCCAGACCCCTGGGGGGCCTTTTTTGTGCACTTTTCTTTGAAACAACCCGAAACATTTCGCCACATTTTTACGTTTCTTGCCCCCGGTCCCGGAAGATTTCCGTAGGTTCGGGCAAAAACGGATCATGCTGGTATATGTACATGGAGCGAAGTGTGTCGGGATCGAGGCGGTTCCGGTGACGGTGGAAGTGGATATCACCCTGGGGATTGGGATCCACTTGGTGGGACTGGCCGATGCGGCGGTGAAGGAGAGCCTTTTACGGACGGTAACCGCCCTGCAGGCGAAGGGGTTCCGCATCCCCGGGAAGAAGATTGTCATCAACCTGGCACCCGCGGATCTGCACAAGCAGGGCAGCGGCTATGACCTGCCCATCGCCCTGGGAATCATCGCCGCATCAGAGCAGCGGGCCCTCCCGGGGCTGGAGAAGTATCTGATCATGGGCGAACTGGGCCTGGACGGAAGCATCCGCTACGTGGCAGGAACCCTGCCCATGGTGGAGCTCGCCGTCCGGAAAGGATTCAGAGGCGCTATCCTGCCGGAACGGTCCGCCTTGGAGGCAGTAGACTTCGACGAAACGCTTGTGTATGGCGTCCAGACGCTGGACGACGTCCTGCGTATCCTGGAAGAGAAGGAGGATTCCTCGGACCTCCTTATCTGGAATACTGAGTGCTATGGCGCCGCTCTGCGGGAGGAACGGGAGCGGCCCGTGACGGCCGACTATATGGACTTTGCCGATATCCTCGGGCAGGAAAGCGCAAAGCGGGGTGTGGAAATCGCGGCGGCCGGCTCACACAATCTGATTTTCATTGGTGCACCCGGCTCCGGCAAGAGCTCTATGGCGAAGGCTATGGCGGGTATCTTGCCGCCGATGACACGGGAGGAATCGTCCATCACCAGTAAAATCTGGTCGGTCGCCGGCAAGACAACGGGCCATCTGGGACTCATGCGGCGGCGGCCGTTCCGCGCCCCGCACATCTCGGCCTCCAAGGCAGCCATCCTGGGCGGGGGCAGCGGGGAGAACATCATGCCCGGGGAAGTAAGTCTGGCATCGGGCGGCGTTCTGTTTGCCGACGAATTCTGTGAAGCCCCGAAATCCACGCTGGAGGCCCTCCGCGGGCCACTGGAGGACCGCAAGGTCACCATCTCCCGCCTCAAGGCGAAGATTGTCTATCCCGCCTCCTTCATGCTTGTCGCCGCCTCCAACCCTTGTCCCTGCGGCTATTACGGCGAGGGCGAGCGCTGCACCTGCTCCGTCGGGGCGCGGGCGGCCTATCTCTCGAAGCTCAGCGGGCCCATCATGGACCGCATCGACCTGCAACTCTGGATTCATCCCGTGGAGACCAGCGCCCTGATCGAGGGACGCAAGGGCGAGCCTTCCGCCGCCATCGCCGCCCGGGTAATGAAAGCCCGGAATGTCCAGCAGGCACGCTTCGCCGGCACCGGCATCTTCACCAACGCGGAGATGTCCTCCAAGCTCCTGGAACGCTTCTGTCCCCTCTCCGCCGATTGCAAGGCCACCCTGGAACGCATCATCGACCGCCTGGGCCTGTCCGCCCGCGCCTACACCCGCATCATCAAGATCGCCCGCACCATCGCCGACCTCGCCGGCCTCCCCGATATCCAGCCGGGCCACCTCCTCGAAGCCGCCGGCTACCGCTTCCTGGACCGAAGGAATATCTTGGACTTATAAATAAATAATGATTAACTTTGCATGCCAACGATTTTTATTGTTTTCGGGTTTTGCTTCAAGTTCTACTCAAATGACCATGAACCGATCCATGTCCATGTGACAAAAGACGGGCACGAAGCGAAATTCAACGTGGTACCTGCGGTTGAATTGGTTATCAACCGAGGTTTTAAAAAACATGAATTGACCGTCATTACAGGAATCATCGAAGAGAACACGGAGATTCTTGTCGAACGATGGAAAGAGTTTTTTAAGGGAAAGCGAGATGCCTCACTGGATTGAAAAGGTCTGGACCGACGATGAACGGGTCTATGCACGGACAAAGGACGGGCTGGTCGCCAGCTATGCCTTCTCCCAGTGGCCCAGGCTTAAAGATGCCACGAAAGGACAGCGGGAAGATTTCCGGCTGTCCTATGGCGGCATCCATTGGCCTCAGCTTGATGAAGACCTGTCTTTTGAAGGCATGTTCCATGATGCCGGTCTTTGTGAAATCACGCCCTCGGAGGATTCCGTCTGCTATCAGGAGGAAAAAACCCTCCACGAAATCCATATCAAGGACCTGCAGGACCTGGACCGGGCCGCGGGGGAATTCCTCGAGGCGGTCGGGGACCGGAAATTGATTGCCTTCTACGCGCCGATGGCGGCCGGGAAGACGACCTTCACGACGGCCGTGTGCAAGCGGCTCGGCGTGCGCGAGGACGCGGTGAGCTCCCCCACTTTCGCCATCGTGAACGAATACCGCACCGGCTCGGGAGAGCCTTTGTATCATTTCGATTTCTACCGCATCGAGCGGCTGGAAGAGGCCTATGACATCGGCCTGTACGACTATCTGGACAGCGGCTGCCTGTGCCTGATGGAATGGCCGGAAAACATTGAGGACCTCCTCCCCGAGGAGACCCTCAAAGTCCATATCGCCGTGAATCCGGACGGCTCCCGGACCCTTTCCTGGGAAGATTAAAGATTCTTCGGAATCACCCGCAACCGCTCCTGATAGATGGACTTCAGGCGCGCGACGGCGTTGTGGAAGGACATGTTCTCGTCGCCGTTGATGATATAGCCGCCGTTCTGGGAGGCGTCCTCGGCGGGATTCCACATCGCGAAATTGAGCCGGGCCGACTCCGTCAGGAGCTTCTCACATTCGTCGATGTAAGCCGGGATGGTCTCCAGCTTGGGCAGCAGCTCGTCGAACCGGGCTTTCAACTTGGCCTCGAAGGCGGGATCCTGCCGCAATCGGGCATACCAGATGGCATTGCCATTGACAAGACCCGTCCGGGCATGGGGCGACGTATTGTAGGAAAGGACACCCCAGTCGAAGTCCCAGCAGGGGCCGGCGACGAGTTTCCCATTCCGGTCCTTGTGCATGTACACGCTGCCCGGATTGCCTAGTTCGTGGTTGCCCATCACCTCGAAAGTAATCCAGTAATCGATGAAGGAATCCACGTCGATGTACTTCGCGTAGCCTTCGTCGGGATCTTTGAAATTCTCACCATAGAGCGTGTTGGACGTTTCGGAGATGTAGCCCTTGATGTAAGTGAGCTGCTGCGGGGTGAGGTCTTCGGGATCCGGGTACTTGATACCGAAGGGAATCCCGTCCCCCCATTGATTGTTGTGCCCATGGGGATCGACCCATTGGACTTCGTTGTCATAATGGAAATCCAGTTCCAGCAGGTAGCCGCCGGTGACGGCGTCGCCGACGTTGTCTTCCGGGGTCATCTCGGTGACGGCCACCCGTTTCTTGTCCACCCGAACCTGCTCGATCAGCAGGTAGGAACCCACATGTTTCCCGTTCAAGACCAGTTCCACCGGCACGCAGCTCGGAGTCCAGGCGAGGTGGGACATCATCGACGCCACCTTCATGGACACGAGGTTCCGCATGAGGGTCCGGTCCATGAAATTGGCCAGGAGGATCCAGCGCTTGTGCTTGGGCATCCCGAAGAGGGACTGCTTCTCGTTCAATTTGATCAGATACGGCTTCTTGGGCCAGTACCAGGTCGTATTACCCCGGCCGCGGATGTCGCAGGCCACCGCATCCAGGCCGTCATACTGCTCGGTTCCCTGGATCTTCAAGGAAGCCTTCACGTAGTCTTCCTTGGAGTAGATGCCCTGGCCACCTTCCGTATCGACATACACGACCGGCAGGCCGGTATAGACGGTTCCGGGCGGGTTGGCCTCGGAAAATACCCGGAAGGTCGAGGACGGGACATAGTATTCGTTGCCCGTGGACGGATTCCGCTGGAGGATGGCGAGGTGCACGTTCCGTTCATAGTTCTTGCCCAATCCGGCATCCTGGATGACGGCCTGATACGTGCCTCGTTCAGTACCCCGGGCGATTTCCTGGAGGAAGAACTCTTCCGGTTCCCGGCCGCCGTCAAGCAGCAGTTTCACCTCCTGGAAAACAGCCTCCTTGTCCTCCACCTTGAACGGAAGGATGGCGCTCCCGCCCGGCGGGATCTCCAACGCTGAAGACTCCACACTGACGGTCCGTACCACCGGTTCGATGGCGGCGGGCTCTTCCTTTTTCGAACAGGCTACGCACGCGAGCATCGCCGACAGGATGGCAAGAAGGCTCTTTTTCATCTGTTATCTTACTTCAAAGGAGACCGGTTTTCCGGAGGCGCTGTCCCCGGCGACCCACAGCTGGAATTCGCCCGGTTCCACTTTCTTCACGCCGTCCAGGCCCACGAAGGCCAAGTCCTGGACCGGAATGCCGACCGTCAGGGTCCGGTTCTCCCCCGGTTCCAAGGTGACGCGCTCGAAGTGCTTCAGTTCCTTGACCGGACGGGTGATGGAGCCCACCAGGTCCCGGACGTAAATCTGCACAACCTCCGTGCCAGCGCAAGTGCCGGTGTTGGCCAAGGTGAAGGTAACCTGTACGGTATCCTCCGTCCCATAGGCCTCCCGATCCAGCGCGATGCCGGAATAGGCGAAGGTCGTGTAGCTCAGACCGTAACCGAAAGGGAACAGCGGATAGGCACCGTAGTCCAGGTAATAGGACGTATTGCCCAGCGAGGTCTGGCCGGCCTCCTCCGGAATCTCGTCCAGTAGGGTCTCCCCATTGTAGGGACGTCCCGTCATGTTGTGGCTGTAATAGAGCGGGGCCTGGCCCACGGTGCGGAGGAACGTGACCGGCGTCTTGCCGGAAGGATTCACGTCGCCGAACAGCAGGTTCACCAGCGCCGGACCGCCCATCGTCCCGGGATGGAACGCGTACAGCATCGCGGCGCAGTTGGGCAGGTCGCGCTCGATGGTGAGCGGGCGCCCGGCCATCACGGTCGCGACGACCGGCTTGCCGGCGGCCTTCAGGGCGGCGAGCAGTTCGCTCTGGGCACCCTTCAGGTTCAGGTCGGCCAGCGAATGGGCCTCTCCGGAGAGAATGGCTTCCTCACCGAGGAACACCAGGACGACATCGGCGCGGCGCGCGGCGGCGACCACATCGTCGAAACGCTCCCGACGGCTGCGGCTGTTCTTAAGCCCCTGAATATAGGTCACTTTCCCCGGGAAACGCTCCTGCAGGGCTTTCAGCGGGGTAACGGTATGGTTCGCCTGTCCATCAAAAGCCCAGGTGCCCAGCTGCTCATGCGGCGCGTCGGCCATCGGCCCCGTCACCAGGATGTTGCGGACGGCATCGGCCTTCAGGGGCAGCACGCCGTCGTTCTTGAGCAGGATGGCCGATTCTTCCGCGGCCTTCTGCGCCGCCGCCAGATGCTCCGGCGCGTACTGGACGGCCTTGCCGGCCTCCACGTCCACATACGGGTTCTCGAACAGGCCCAGAAGGATCTTCACGCGCAGGATGTTGCGCACGGCCTGGTCGATGTCGGCTTCCTTGACGGCGCCGCTGTGCACCAGCTCTTCCAGGTGCGACAGATAGCCGTAGGTCATCATGTCCATGTCGACCCCGGCTTCCAGGGACTTCCGGGCCACGTCCTTGCGGTCTACGCCGAAACCGTGGTTGATCATCTCGCCCATGGAATTCCAGTCGGTGACCACGAGGCCGTCGAAACCCCACTCGCCGCGGAGGATGTCCTTTACGAGGAAGACGTTGCCCGTGGAAGGGACTCCGTCATTGTCGTTGAAGGAGGTCATCAGCGTGAGCGCGCCGGCCTTCACGGCCGCCTCGAAAGGAGGCAGGTACACATTGCGCAGCTGACGCTCGGTCAGGAACGTGCTGTTGTAGTCCCGCCCGCCTTCCGCGGCACCGTAACCGGCGAAATGCTTGATGCAGGCCGCCATGGACGTGGCGTCCATCGCCGTTCCCTGATAGCCTCGGACCATGGCCTCGGCCATCCGGGCGTCCAGCCAGGTGTCCTCTCCGCTTCCTTCCGCGATGCGGCCCCAGCGCGGGTCCCGCGCAATGTCCAGCATCGGCGAGAAGGTCCATCGGACCCCCTGCCCGGTCGCCTCGACAGCTGCCACGCGGGCCCCTTCCTCCACCAGGGCAGGGTCGAAGGTCGACGCCAGACCCAGCGGAATGGGGAAAACCGTGTGGAATCCGTGGATGACGTCCCGGCCCACGAGGAGCGGTATCCCGAGACGGGACTCCTCCACGCAGATGCGCTGGAACTCATTGACCTTCACGGGATCCACCTCGTTCAGGATGGACCCGATCTGGCCCTTGCGGAGGGCGTCGGCATAGTTGGCCACCTCCCCGCCGGCGGAGACCTGGTTCATCTGGCCGATCTTCTCGGCCAGGGTCATCCGGGAAAGGAGCTGGTCCACGCGGCGCTCCACCTCGGGCGTCGCCCCCACGGTGGAGGGCTTGCGCTCGGTGCAGGAAAGGGTCGCCGCCAACAGGGACGCCAGGAAAAGGATGCGGATAGGTTTCATCGTTTATTTCTGCTTGAATACGCGGACGTAGTCCACTTCATAGGTGGCCGGAAGGGCGGTCGTATCCGTCGCTCCGCCCATGTTTCCACCCCAGGCCATGTTGAACTTGAGGTAGAAGGGCGCGTCGAACGGCCAGGAGTCATACCCCTTCCCGTCGTTCTTGAAGGTCAGGTGCAGCTGACCGTCCACATAGAATTTCATTTCGGAGGCCGTCCATTCCAGCGCATAGACGTGGAATTCGGTGGCCGCCTTGCTCACGGGCTGGACATGGGTCTTCTGGGTCCCGGCCGGCCAGTTGTAGGCGTTGCAGTGGATGCTGGAAGAACTCTTGTCCTTGCCCTGGGTGCTGATGGCGTACTCCATGATGTCGATTTCGCCGTCGCCGGGCCAGGTCTTGAAGTTCTTCGGCATCATCCAGAAGGCCGGCCAGCTGCCCTTCACGTCGGACACCTTGATGCGGGCCTCGAACCAACCATACTGCCAGGCACGGTGGGTGTTCATCCGGATGGAATTGATCTCGGTACCGATTCTCCGGGTCTGGATCTTCAGCGTTCCGTCGGAGATGAAGGCCAGGTCGGTTCCGTTCTTGGAACCGGCCACATAGACCTGTTCCTCGTTGTTTCCCCAGCCACCGCCGCCGGTCTCGTACCACCAGTCGTCGAGCGACGGTTTCCCATCGTCCTCGAACTCTTCGTGCCAATCCAGCACGTAGCCGTCCGGAACCACGATCTCTCCCGGATCCGGCGGGAGGTCATCCTCGCTGAAGCCCTGCTTGACAGGAACTTCCAGCGACTTGGACCCGTACCGGAAGGTGATGGTGTTCTCCCGCTCCTTGCCGGTCCGGTTGGTGGCGAGGGCGAGCTTCACATCCGAAGTGCCCTTGATGCCGCCCGAAGGAGACACCGTGCACCAGTCCTTATCGGCTACCGCCACGCCCCAGTCTCCGGTTGCGTTGACGGTAAGGGTCACCGTCTGCGCCTCGAAAGTGGCGTTCACGGCGGCGGGATTGACCGTCAACGTGGCCTCGGAGGCCGATGGAACCGGCTCCGACCCGCACCCGCAGGAGAAGTTGAGAAGGGTTGCTGCACAGAGCAGCAGCAACCCTTTCCTATCGGAGAACCACTTCATTTACTTTTCTTCCATGAAGATGATGTCCTTGGCTTCGATGGTCGAGCCGATGGGGCTGCGGCCGAAGTCGAAGATCAGCATCACGTTGTCACCGGACACGCTCTGCTTGAGACCATGCTTGACGTAGAGGAGGGTCTCTCCTGCCGTCAGCTTCACCTGGCCGTCATAGAAGAAGGCGTGGATGTCATCGCTCTCTTCCGGATCGTTGGTGAGCTTCATGGTAACGGTCATGTCCTCATCGGCAGTAAGTCTCACGCTCAGGGCGTACGTCTTCTCGGCGGAGGAGGCGACGTGGCTCTTGAGCTTGGTCTGACCCATCCATTCGCTGCCGCCGACACCGTCCGGGATGGTCACCTTGATGCCGTTGCCGGGCGTGACCTCATATTCCGGGGTGATGCCGCCGGACCAGTCGCCCGGGGAGTACCAGGTCTCCACGTCCAGCGTGGCGCCTGCCCACAGGTTTCCGTCCTTGTGCTCCTGGAAGATGATGTCCTTGGCTTCGACCGTGGAGCCGACAGGGCTGCGGCCGAAGTCGAAGATGAGCATCACGTTGTCGCCGGACACGCTCTGCTTGAGATTGGAGCGGCGGTAGGTGAACGGCTCGCCCGCGGTCAGTTTCACCTGGCCGTCATAGAAGAAGGCGTGGATGTCGTCGCTCTCTTCCGGATCGTTGGTGAGCTTGATGGTCACGGTCATGTCCTCGTCGGCCAGGAGGGTGACGCTGAGGTCGTAAGCCTTGTCGGAAGAGGAGGCGATGTGGCTCTTGAGCTTGGTCTGGCCCATCCATTCGCTGCCGCCGACACCGTCCGGAATGGTCACCTTGATGCCGTTGCCGGCCGTGACCTCATAATCCGGGGTGATGCCGCCGGACCAGTCGCCCGGGGAGTACCAGGTCTCGACATCCAGCGTGGCAGCCTTCCAGAGGTTGCTTTCGCCGTTCAGGTCGTACTCGGTCGGATCGAGCGGTTCGACCGTCGGTACATCCGGACCCGGACCCACTTGGCCGTCCTTGGGCTTGAAGATGAGCTGCCAGGCAATCTTGCCCTCGAAGTAAGGCACCAGGACCAGCTTGTCCGCGGTGAGTTCCTTGATGTACAGCTTGGTAGGCTCGGTCAGCACCTCGGGCCTCGGGACATACGTGAAGAACACGCCGGCCGGGAGCTCGATGTATTCACCGTTGTTGTCGGCGCCCAGGACATAAGTGGATTCCTTGCGCTCGGCGGGAGCGTCGTAGTCGGTCTTGCCGTCGCCGGAATAGCTGTGGCCGTCGGGCAGGTAACCGGCTTCCCAGTTGCAGTAGACGAGGCCGTCGGCACCCGGATCGAAGACATACTTGCCGTTCTTGAAGAAGGTGATCTCGTCGTCGGTCACGCCGAAGCTGTCCTTGTCGTGCGGAGCGGCGCTCCACCACTCGGTCGGATTTCCGAGACCGGAGCCACAGCCCATGTAGCCCTGGGCGTCGTTGTCCAGGATCCAGGTCTTGCTCTCGAAGCCGAACAGCGGATCGGCCGAGTCGGGATTGGAGCCGAACGGAACGAATTCATAGTACCAGGAGATGCCGTCCTTGTTGTCGGGCGTGAAGACCGTAGCCATCAGCTTGATCTTCTTCTTCATCTCGGAGGTCTTGGTCTCCATCACCTGATAGCGGGGCTCGGAAACGATGCTCTTGTGCGGAACATAGGAGAGCTCGCTGCCCGCCTCCAGCACGAGGAAGATTTCCTCGATGCCGGCGTCGTTCCAGTTGTTCTCGAAGGTGTACTTGGTCGTCTTTTCCTCGGTCGCGAACAGGTAATCCTCGTCGGCGGTCTTGTACTCGGACTTGTACTCGGAACCCTTGTTGGCGTAGGCCTGGCCGTCGCCCGGGTCGAAGGTATAGTTGCCCGAGGCGTCGAAGGTCATCACGTCGTCATACAGGAAGCCCTTCTTGCCGTTGGCCTCGCAGGACCACCAGCCCAGGGGATCGCCCACGGGGCC
>ODAJ012092578.1_pt1 | contig 31115 bp, 14 predicted proteins | sample 1539241 | NCBI WGS metagenome assembly ODAJ01 (sample SAMN02144231, study PRJEB22623) | gut metagenome | biome: sheep rumen | host: Ovis aries | place: New Zealand
TAAGATTAAGTTCCCCAAGACCGCCAATGGTCTGTGGCCTGCCTACTGGATGATGGGTAACGATATCAACAAGTACGGATGGCCTCGCTGCGGTGAGATAGACATCATCGAGATGGGTCACTTCAATGCTATCACGGGTAAATATGCCGGATGGCAGGACCGCTACTTCAGCGGTACACTGCACTATGGTCCCAGTGCCAGCAACGAAGACCACCAGCAGAACTCACAGGAGTTCGACAGAGACAAGTTTGAAGCCATCGGCGCTGTAGAGGGTGACTACCACATCTTCACCATCGAGTGGGACGGCGACTACCTCTATATGTACTATGACCTGGAGAAATATACTAATGCCAAGAAGCGCCAGGCACTCTACTTCACCCTGAACATCACGAAGAGCGATGCTGTATATGCCCCCGGCCACTACTTCCAGAAGCCTTTCTACTTCCTGTTCAACCTGGCCGTCGGTGGTACCTTCACCAATATCTTCAATGCCTCAGGTATCACGGCACTGCCCAACGCAGGCGACGAGGCACAGATGCTTGTAGACTGGGTACGCGTCTATCAGTTGGACGACGACCCGGATGCCCAGTATCTCTACTTTGACGAGAATGGCGAAAAGAAGACCAACATTCCTGACGAGCCAGAGCCCGAGCACCACGACGACACGCTCACTCCGCTGAGCAGCTTTGCCACAGAGGCGTTGGATGCGGAAGGTGTATCTACCTTTGACTTCAGCGATGTAGAGGCTGCTGTGCTCATCTCTACCAGCGACGGTGTGAAAGGTCATCTGCTGGAGGCTGGCGCTCAGGTAACCGACTACAATGTCAACAACGACAACCGCAACCTTTACGTCTGGGACAACACCTACGTTCCCGTCAGCCGCGAAGGCAAGACGAACTCCTTTGGCTGGGACGAGGGTTATAATATGTTCACCGTAGCCAGCGTAGGCTGGAGCGGACTGGGCTTCAACATCAGAAATGAAGACCTCTCCATGATTGACGACAGCTACTGGTTGCACTTCGCCATGAAGGGCGACGACCAGGAGCAGCATACCTCTCATCAGATTACCATCAGTCAGGCCAACTTCATCGTTGGCCGCAGCGACGGCAAGCTGGCCAGCATTGGCGACTTCAAGCGCGATGGCAAGTGGTACTACTTCGACATTCCCGTCAAGGCTCTGCGCCAGTTTACTGACCCCATGCTGAAAGGAAATGCACAGGTCTTCGACGACAACATCGTAGCCTTTATGAGCGGTGGTACGACAGACTGCGAACTGAACTTCGACAACATCTTCTTCTATAAGAGCAAGACCAAGGAGATTCCTACCTATACAGACAGTGAGGGAGACTTGGGCAAGTATGGCTATAAGAGTCTGAAGGAGGACGGTACGTCAGCCTTTGACCTCAACGAGGTAGGCGACATGGTCGCTATCACACTGACGGAAGACTTGTGGAAAGGTGTGACCAGCGACGGACAGTATCTGGACACCGACCTGCTGAAGCAGGAGCACGACTACTCTCAGGGCAACGACTTCTACGTATGGGGCGACAACACGCTCATCAGCCGCAAGGAGGGTGAATCGGTGACCAACTCCACCGGTGTCTACACAGGTGCTGTCACCTCATGGGCCTCAGCAGTCAATCCTGGTTGGAACGGTATGGGCTATGCTACCAATGCAGTCCGCGACCTGTCGATGATTGACGACACGTACTACCTGCACTTCAGCGTGCGCAGCGATGCTGCCATAGGACATGTTCCCGTACGCTTCCGCATCGGTTCTGAGGATGCTGATGCCATTCTGACGCTGGGGGCCTACAGCACGCATCCCCTCTTTGCCGACTTCCCCCGCGACGGCCAGTGGTACTCTTTCGACATCCCCGTGGCTGAGCTGAAGAAGTTGGGTAACCTGTGGACCAAGAAGAATGCTGACGGCAAGTTGGCCGCCAAGGAGTATCTGTTCTGCATCAACACCATGGACACTTACTACAACGGCAGTTTCTTCTCTTACGACAACGTGTTCTTCTGGAACAAGAAGGACGGCAGTGCTCCTGAGGTCAGCGACCTGGGCGACTTTGGCTACAAGAGCCTGGACGCAGCGGGCGAGAGCGACTTCTCCTTTGAGAACAAGGACTTCATCAACTTCAGCGTCTCTGAGGCAACCCTCTCTATGCAGACAGAGGGTGGCACGAAAGAGGAGAACATCGTAGCAGGCTACTACACATTGAACAACTGGGAAGGCAACACCTATACCAACGGCACCAAGAGTGGCACAGTCGTCAACTCCTTCGGCATCGAGGGACAGGGCTGGATAGACTGGGTGGTAGGTACGAAAGGCTGGTCTGGCGGCGGCTTCCTCGAAGACAAGGGTGCTGACCTGACCATTCTGGAAGAGGGCGACTGGTATCTGCACTTCGCCATGCGTGGCACAGACCAGTGCAACCACCTGGTTGGCTTTGCCGAGTCACGTTTCACCATCGGTGGTGCTGCCTTCGACCAGAACACGCCCATCGTCGGCAACTACAAGCGCGACGGCGAGTGGTACTCCTTCGACATTCCCTACAGCTATATCAAGCAGAAATTCCCCGCACTCTATACTGGCAATGGCGGACAGACAGCATGGAAGGGCAATCTGGTGTGGTTTATGAGTGGTGGACACACGGGCGACGAGCTCCAGATGGACAATGTCTTCTTCTGGCGCGAGAAGGTGGCTCCCTCCAGCATTCAGCTGACAACCAACAGCCAACAGCCAACGGCTAACAGCCTGTACTACGACTTGAGCGGTCGCAAGGTGGCTTGCAACGCTGCAGAGGCTCGCCAGTTGAGAAGGGGCATCTATATCCATAATGGCAAAAAGATTGTTATCAGATGATTCATCGTTTTATAGTTATAGTAGTTAGTTTGTTAGTTGTATCCAGCACTACCGCCTTGGCACAGCAACGCAGTGTCAAGCGCGGAGTAAGCTGGGATGAGAAAACCCAAGCGTTAAGCGCCAGTGTCATCGGGAAGATGGCACCTGGCGTTTGCTGGGTTTACAACTGGGGGGGGGCTCCTACGGGGACAGCAGACAATCTGGGGCTGGGCGATGGCAAGATGGCCTTTCTGCCCATGTGCTGGAACGACAACTTCAACGAGACCCTGTTGCGCAACTACCTCAGCCAGCACCAAGGTGAGACGAGATACCTGTTGGCCTTTAACGAGCCTAACCTGTCGTGGAATGTGGGTGGTGCTCAGATGACACCTGGGCAGGCTGCCACGGCATGGCCCAAGGTGAAGCAGATTGCTGCTGACTACGACTTAGAGATTGTAGCACCTGCCCTAAACTTCACAGGAGACAAGGTGGGTGACAGAGTATGGGAGCCTTTTGCCTGGTATGACGAGTTCTTCCGCCTGGTACCTGATGCGGGTGTCGACTATCTCTGTTTCCACTCCTATATGAACTACTATTCAGCCGTCAACTGGGTAGCTACGGAGTATTTCTATACTGACAAGGAGGAGAGTGACCTGTTCTACTCCACCAACCGAGCCAAATATCCGCATCTGGTGCAGTACCTGGAGAACTACAAGGAGGCGCATGGACACTTTCCACGTATGTTCCTGACGGAGTTCTGCTCATATTCGGGCAACGAATATCCCTACAAGGCAGCCATTACGCGCGACTTCCAGATAGACCAGATGACGCAGAAGCTGCAGAAGCTGGAGAAGAGCGACCTCGTGGCTGGCTATGCCTGGTTTATGGGGAACATAGCGCAAGGTGCCAACGAGTGGCCCTATATGAGTATCTTCCAGAGCAACACGCCAACGAGCGAGCTCTCTGAACTTGGCAAGGTGTATGTCTACATGTCGTCATTCGACCAGGAGAAATACTACACTCCTGGTGAACCTATCTTAGCCAAAGACTATATCGATGCTGCCATGGACGACCAGCAACCCAAGGTGCGTCCGAACACGGAGACGGGCAGCGACATTCCCCTGCAGGTGCAGTGGGGCGGCAGTGCCTGGATGTCCTATCAGGTTGACATCGCCACAGCAGGCAGCTACGAGTTGACGCTCCACATGCAGTCGACGGCAGCCGCCAGCATGCGTCTCTATCGCAATGCCACTGGTGCTGCCAACAAGTTGATGGACACCACTGCCCTACCCTCTACAGGTGGCAGCTGGACGGATGTCACCATACAGGTCACGCTGCCCGCAGGCAAGTATGCCCTGCTTTTATACAACATGAGCAACACCAATGTGCTGCTGAACCAGTTGCAACTGAACGGTACGGGTAGTGGCATCGGGCACGCCCCTGCCTGCTCCAAGGGTAAGGAAGATGGTTACTACACACTGAGTGGAGTAGCCATCAAAAAACCACAACGAAAAGGATTGTACATTTATCATGGTCGCAAGGTCGTGATGTAACATAAAAGCGGTTTTCTCGATGGGGAACCGCTTTTCGCATCATCGTACCGATGATTTGAAGCCATGTAAAATCATTCAACCCAATTAATTTTTTATAATTTTGCAAAAATTGCCTACATTGCCTACATATCTTACATTCACAACTGATACACAACAAGTTACGCAATGTAAGCAAAAGGAAGTTTATGTAAGCAGATAAAAAAGCGGAAAGAGTCCTAACAAAAGCGGTACGGAAGGGCAGCAACAAACGGGAGCTCATTCCACAGCCTGGAAAGATATTTCCACAGCCTGGAAAAATGTTTCCACAGCCTGGAAAAATATTTCCAACTAACAGAATTTACAATAAGACCACTTTACGACCTCAATAGTACCTCATTTCCTAAAAAGTGAGGTTTTGTTGAGGTCATTTTCTTTGTTCTTATAGGTATTAAGCCTAATTTTGCAGCCAGAAACATAACCAAAAAAGTAACCAAAAATTAAAAACAAAAAAATGAAAAAGACTCTTTTACTCATTTGTTCTCTTGTGGCCTGGTTTGGAGCCTGGGCACAAGAACCTACGAACCTGGCGACGTCAGGAACTGCTACGGCATCTTTTGATAACGGAAACGCTCATCTTTCTAATGATGGAAATAATGGCACACGATGGGGATCTAATGGTGGCGCCGACACGGAATGGTATCAAATTGCTTGGGATAGTCCTCAGACTTTCAATACTGTAAAAATCCTTTGTGAAGGAGCTATGAATGTAGGAAATGCGCCGCTACTTGCCTTTGACATTCAAGTGTCTAATGATGGTACCAATTGGACCAACAAAAAGCATATCTGGGGACAAAATGCAGATGGCGGAGAGTACCTCACCGTTGTATTTAACGAACCCGCAACAGCTCAGTATGTACGCTTTCAAGGTGTAAAGAAAGGAACCTATGGCTATAGTTTCTGGGAGTTTGAAGTATATAACATCAATTACTCCGCTAAAGTATTAAATAGCATAACTTTATCTTCTTATTTGAATGAAACATCAACCAATGCAGGCAGATCTATCGCTTTGTCAGTTATTGGTAAAACAGCGGATGAAGAGATTATCCCAACAGGTGCTATTACATGGAATAATTCAGCATCTTCAGTTGGAACGGTTTCTGATGAAACCTTCAGCTCATTAACATCTGGTGAAACTACAATTAGCGCTACGGCAGGTGGCAAGACCAGTAGCGAGATCACCTTCACAGTTACAGCCCCTCAGGTACTGGGCAGCATCGAGCTTCCATATCGTATCTGGAGTGCAACGCAGGGCCAAGGTGGTATTTCTGTTTCTGCTTTTGATACAGCAGGTAATCCTTTCGAAGGTGAGTTCACCCTTTCTTGGGATGGAAGTGCACCAATAGGATCTGTAATTGATGGAAAAAATCTGACTTTTGGTGCTGCCTCTGGCGCTAATACTTATACACTAAAGGCAACAAGTGGTGTTACGGAAATAACAACACCAGTCTATATGATTGGTACAAATCCTGACGATCCCACCGCAGATGCTGTAGATGTGCTACCTATTTATTGTGGTAAGTATAGCACAGAAGACTACGAAGGCTGGGATGCAAACTGGGAAAGAGGTTTTGGCAGACGCGACATCGTTGCCATTAACGGTAATAACTGTGTAAGAATCCATAATGTAGGAACTTACGGTTTTCGTTATCCAGACGTAGATTTAACCCAATACACAACGTTGAAGTTTGATATTTATACTACGGAGGTAACAACAGGATATGTAAAAATTGAAAAAACCAATATAAACAACAAGGAGTTTACCACCGCAGCTGGTGCTTGGAAGACCGTAGAGATTGATCTTACCGGATTGGCAGTAACTAGTGGAAACCGCTGGATTGATATTTATGTCGGTAGCAATAGCACAGATAAGAACCGCGACGTACTTATTGACAACCTATATTTTGAAAACGAAATTCCCGTTGTTCCTACGACCGCTATCACAGTAAATGCTCCTGCCGCAACAGTTGCTGTTGGCAAGACTCTCCAACTGACAGTAAAGAATCAGGGAGACAACACACTTGATCCCAGTGATATCACCTTCGAAAGTAGCGACGATACGAAGGCTTCAGTCAGTGTTGATGGTGTTGTTACTGGTGTGGCTGAAGGCAATGTTACCATTACAGCAACTGTTAATGGAAGCGCCCCCGCTATTTCAAATACGATTAATTTGACAGTAGTTCCTGCTCCCGCAGGCTTGGAGTTGACTGCTGGTGGACATACTATTCTCATTCAGGGAAAACATTTCGTTAATTTGGCTGAGGACAACTGGCAGGTAATTATCACTTCTGACGATGACATGTCTGGTTTAGGCGGTTCTTATTGGCATGCAAGTGCTGCTGAACGTATGGATGGAACTGGGGACGGCAATAAAACCAAGATGGTAATTAGTGCCGACAAGAAGACAATGACCATAACGACTACATCAGCATCGGCTCCGTCTTTATATACACCTCTCTATGTAATGATGCCAGGTGAGGTAAACTTCTGTGCAGGAAATGTTGTAAACACGGGCATTGAGTGGGTAGAATATGCATCCATCACACCTGCTTACGACAAGACCACTTATGTAACCACTTCAGCTCTTGACTTCACTGCTGTTGACGGACTGGATGCTTATGTCGCAACTTCGGCAAATGCCTCTAGCGTTACGATGACTAAGGTGGAAGTTCCTGTTCCTGCTGGAACTCCGCTGATGCTGATTGGCACTGCTGGCACCACGTACAACGTTCCTGTTGTAACTACGGCATCTGCTCCTGCAGGGAACCTTCTCCGTGCTGGCGATGGAACAACAGTAATTGGTGGCACATTAAAATACGACTATATCCTTTATACCGACGGGTTGTTCTATCGTGCTAACGAAGGTGCTTTGGCTGCTGGTAAGGCTTATCTGCACTTAGATGATGCACCTGTTGGCGCTCGCTCTCTCAATATCGTATTCGATGATGAGGAGGTAACCTCAATCAGTGAAGAGTTAAGAGTGAAGAGTGAAAAATCTGTTCCCGCAGCAGGGGTCTTCGATCTGCAAGGTCGCAAGGTAGCTCAACCTCAGAAGGGCCTGTATATCGTGAATGGCAAGAAGATAATGGTGAAATAATTTCCCATAATTAATCATAATTTCTTTCCAAACAAAAAAAAGAATAGACAATGAAAAAGACATATAAGACACCACAGATGGAAGTGGTAAAGATCCAAACCGCCAGTATGCTGGCAGCCTCAACACAAAGTATCGGATTCGGAGTTGGCAATCAAGATGTTGGTGGTGCAGCTTCCCGCGATTACTATTACGACGAAGAGTAGAATCTATATATTAGTAGTTAGTTAGTTAGTAATTTGGTTAGAGCCGCGGCCTTTTAGCGAAAAGGAGCGGCTCTTTTTTATACCACTGCAGCGTAGTGAGGTGGTGAAGTAGCAAAGATGCGGTAGAATCGGTGATTTTTGCAATAAAAGTGAGGTTTTTGTGAGGTACAGAATTTGGTATATAGGCGTATTATTTCCTAACTTTGCAGCACCAAAAATAACACGTTACATCTAACCAACAAAATTATGAAAAAAACACTTTTACTCATTTGTGCGCTAATCGCTACGATTGGTACGATGGCACAAGACGACCTAACAACAGGTAAAACAGTGGTACCACTGGGAGGACTGAAGGCGTTCCTGCCCGAGGGGTCAGTGACAGAAGCGGGTCTGCAGAAGATTACGCAGAGCAACAACACGAGCAACGTATACCTGTTCCCTGAGAACGGCACGAATCTGGAGTACAACAAGACACTGGGCATCCAGGGATTCTATATTGACCTTGGCGAAGCGAAGTCTATCGGTAGCATCGCTTCCACATGGGAAGGCGCTGACTGTGGTGCTAACATTTATGTAACAAATACAGAACCTGCCGTAGACGGTACGCTGACTGGCGAGACCAAGATTGCCGAGTTCAACAACGCCCAAGAGGCTTCAAAGAGTGCTGTAGTGAATGTGAGCAATAGCGGCCGCTATATTGTTTTTGTGCCGACAACTGCCACCAACTATGCCTGGGGTGTGAAGATTCGCACATTTGTGGCCTATAGCAACTACGAGCCTGTCTTGACAACGCTCACCTTGACAGCAGACAAGAAGACACGTATACCAGGTCAGACCGCTACCCTTACCGCCGCTGCCAAAGACCAGATGGGCAATGCGATGGATGCTGGCGCTATTACGTGGGAGAGTTCTGTTCCTGCCGTAGGTACTGTTGCTGATGGTGTATTTACCGCTCTGGCAGCAGGTACGACGACTATCAGTGCTACAGTTGGTGGCAAGGAGGCTACTGTCGACATCACCGTATGTGCTGCCCCTGCAGATGTTCCTACTATTTCCACTACGGGTACTATAACCAAGATTTACACCAGCGACGAGAGTGCTCCTGCCTATGGATGGGACAACTGGGGTGCTGCAACGAAGGGCGAAGGCGTGGTAATTAACGGCAAGAATGCCTTTATGATGTCCGACTTCACCTATTATGGTTCTCAGTTTACCAGCATGAACGTTTCAGCTACCACCAAGTTGCATCTGGACGTCTACGGACTGACTGCAGGCAAGCTGACCATTGTCCCCATCAATACAGGCGAGGTAGAGAAAGGTACTGAGTTTACCCTGGCTGTTGGCGAGTGGAACTCACTGGACATCACGATGGACAAGATTATCGGTACGGACGGCGTCTCTATGACTAAGTTCTTCCAGGTGAAATATGTTGGTAGTATCGCAGCCAAAGGTGGCAAGGGTGCTACAGATGGTTTTGAAAACGGTAACGGAAATGCCTTTATCATTGGTAATGTATATCTCGTAACGGAGGAGGCTACTGAGGACACGGAGGCTCCCGTGATGACAAAAGCTGTGGCTACAACAATTGATGCCACTTCTGCCGTGCTGACTGTCAGTGCTACAGACAACGCCACAGGACTCTTAACCTATAAGGTATATAATGGCACTACAGAGGTTGCTTCCAACGCAGGAATGCCTGGCGAAGATGCTACTGTAGAGATTACGGGTCTGACCAAGTTGACGGAATACACCCTGACGGTAAAAGCTACTGACAAGGCAGGCAACGAGTCTGCTACCGGACTGAACGTAAACTTCACCACTACAGACCAGTTTATTCCTGCCACCATTGCTACGGCTCCTACCGCTGATGCAGCCAACGTGCTGGCTATCTATAGCGCAACCTATAGCAAGGGTATGAACGACAACAATCCCGGATGGGGTGTTGGCGGCGGTGCTCCCAATCCACTGTACACCACCTGTGAGGAGATTACCATCTCTGAGCATAAGATGATTCACATTGTTGGTAAGGGTTTTAACAGCCGTACCGCTGGTGCAGCCGCAGCAACTGGTTTTACCAAGGCACATGTTGCCATCTATCCCAAGACCGCTACCGCTGGTCGCATCTTCTCTGACAACCTTTACAACACTGGTGCAACATTCAGCGGACTGACTCCTGGCCAGTGGAACTACGTAGAGGTGCCCGTTACCTTTACAAACAATTACATTCTCGTTGCTCTTGACGATGAGACAGAGTTCTATCTGGATCACTTCTATCTGTCAAAGCCTGCTGAGGATGAAATGGATGTAACGGTCACTGGAAACAAGGCCGTCATTACGGGTCCTGTGACCGCTGCTGACATTACGACACTGCAGACAGCAGCAGCAAACGCTGCCGTCATTGACCTGAAGGGAGCAACCATCACGGAGGATATCACCATTACGCCAGCCAACCAGAATGCTGTAGTCGTAGTAGGCGGTACTGGCCGTACTCCTAACGAGAGCGGTGCTCACGTAACAGCCAACAACCTGGTTGTCTATGAGTCTCCTTACTATCGCGCAGCTACCGCCATCAACATCGTTGACGACAACGACAATCAGCCGGCATACGACTTCGTCATTGACGCTCAGCAGGATGGTTTCGCCTACACCCGCACCATTGCTGCCAATGCCTGGGTAAGCTATAACTCACCTGCTACTGTTACCATTCCTGATGGCGTGACGGTCTACAAGGCTACCGCCGCTACGACAGGTGGTGTTACATTTACCAAGCAGGTCAGCCAGGCACTGGGTGCTAACGATCCCGTCATTCTGCACAACACCACAGATGCTCCTGTTGTCATTGCTTCTAACAATACCAAGGGCGACTTGAACCTGACGGCTAATCCTGCTGGTACAGACATTGCCACTTCAGGTATTATTATGCACAGAACAGCCCGTGCCATTGAGGCTACCGGTGCAGAGTATGCGCTTCAGGACGGCAAGCTGAAGAAGTTTAACGCCGGCGCTAAGATTGGTGCCTTCCGCGTGTACTTCACTGGTCTGACAGGTACTGAGGCTCGCGCATTCTTCGATGATGGAGATGCTACGGGAATTAGCAACCTCACTATCGCGTCAAAGAGCGAGAAGAATGAATACTACACGCTCGACGGTCGTAAGGTTTCTCAGCCTCAGAAGGGTCTGTATGTTGTAAACGGCAAAAAAGTAGTAATTAAATAAGAAGAATGATGAAAAAGAAATATATGACACCCGACATAGAGGTGGTAAAGATAGTCTCTCACGTCAGCCTGCTGGCAGGCAGTGACCTAAATGAGTTTATCCAGGACATTGATGGCGAGACAAGCACTGGTTGGGCTGACGCTCGTGAGGAGAACTTCGAAGTGGAAAATTTCAATTTAAGTGATTTCGAATAGTTGTTAGTATAAGTTAGTTAGTGTATTAGATGAGAAGAGTTCTGTTAACTATGCTGACGGCGCTGTCAGCGCTATCACTTTGGGCACAGGACATCGTTCAGGTAGGCAAGGGCAGCTATGCTGCCTACGCCCCCCTGGCGAAGTCAAGAACCGCTGATCACAGCGGTGACCAAAGTCAGTACATGCAGTATCGTAAGCTGTATATACGTGAAGCTGCTGACCGTCCTATTCCTACCAACGACTGGTGGACTGACCTCATCAATGCTGACCGCGAACGGTCAGCCAGAGAAGTGACAGGCCACCTATGGTCGTACCCTCAGTATGTGCAGGGTATGAAGTACGGCATTGACGTACATTATCCTAAATACTGGGTGGACAATGGTACGGAGATGAAGGCACAGTCGAAGCTCATGGTGAAGTGTGGCGACACGTTCAGTGCCTCACACCCTATGGCCGAGAGCTGGAGCGACTGGACAGTAACCTTCTCTGAAGAAAGTGGCAGTCAGCGACTGATAACCACTTTGGCTCACGGTGTTCCCTTCACATGGATAGAGATGACGGGTATCAATCCCGTCATCACTGCCGTGAAGACAGACAACGATGGCGCCGACAACCTGCTGAGGGATGCTGTGTCCGTGGCTTTCATGGACGGTGCAGGCAACGCACTGACAGGCAGCCAGACGCTGTCGCAGTTTGTTGTCAGCATCAGCAATGCCCAGACCAGCGACCTCTATGGTGTCTACTTGCCTGAGGGTACCACGGTAACCTTTACCGATGGGCAGGCCCACGTGGTGTTGGGCGCCAACGGCTTTGTCGTCACGGCGCTGCTGAAGCGCTGTAGTGACTTAACAAGCTATGCACCCTATGCCTACTCAAAACCGACAGACACACAGGTTTCATGGAACTACACACAGAGCAATGGTACGCTGACCACTCGCTGGCGCGTATCAGCTACCGACCTTCGTACAGGCGCAGCCACCAGCAATGTGCTGCAGGGTTTCATACCTCACCACTACCGTCGCAACAGTGGCGGTAAGGCCAATGGCACGCTGACTGACCTCACCTACTTCAGCGAGGATAAATATCTGACACCCCGTGGACGACTCAGACTCGTTGCCTCTAATGATGTCAGCATAGCTTATAAGTTTACGGGAATGCTGCCTTGGTACCCCGTACCCACCGATGCTGACGAGCACGGCTTTAACACAGACATCATGCTACAGATGCTGTCACACTATGCGCAGACGGGCTCCTTTGGCGGAGACACCTACTGGGGCGGCAAGGGACTGACACAGATGGCGCTGAACATGAGCTTTGCCCGTGAGATGGGCAATGAGGAGCTGTTCCGCCAGTGTCACGACAGACTGAAGGAATCACTGGTCAACTGGCTGACCTACACGCCCGGTGAGAGTGAATACTTCTTTGCCCGTGACCCACGCTACGGTGGACTCATTGGCTACAACACCAGCTATGACAGCGATACGTATAACGACCACCACTTCCACTATGGCTACTTCACATTGGCAGCAGCCATGCTGGCACTCGTCGATGACGACTTCAAACAAAACTACGGCGAGATGATCAAGCTGGTGGCACGTGACTATAACAACTATAAACGCGACACGTGGTCGTGCTTCCTACGCATGATGGACCCCTGGGCAGGCCACTGCTATGCGGGCGGCATGGGTGATGGAGCCGGCAACGGACAGGAGTCTACATCAGAGTCTATGCAGGGCTGGGGCGGCATGTATCTGCTGGGCGTGGCCTTAGGTGACGACGAGTTGCGCGACGCCGGCATTTTCGGCTGGGTCAGCGAGAGCCGTGCCACTGCCGAGTACTGGTTCGACCGCCATGGCGAGACCATCGACAACGACTTCCATACAAGCCATGCGACGGACAAGGACGAGTACAACATCGACTACTCGAAATTTGTGCACAAGAGAGATAACGTAATAGACTATATACAGCCCTGGAGTTCCAACCTGACCAGCCATGGTGTGGGCTGGTGGACATGGTTTGGCGGCGACCCCGTCTTCATGCAGGGCATACAGTGGATGCCCATCTCCCCTGCCCTTGACTATCTGGGTGAGGATAAGGCCTTTGCAGACTGGGACTACCAATACCTGATGCGCATCAAAGAGCATAAAGGATGGGACGGACAGGGCGGCATAGGCGATGCTGACCTGCGCGACTCAGACTGGGGCAACGTAGTACTGGCCTATCGTCAGTGGAGCGACCCCGACGACGCTGCTGCCATCTTCGATGAGGGATGGACAAACAATTGGGGAACCATGAAGAGCAGTTCAACCAATGGCATTACTTACTTCGTCACCCACTCGCACCGCACCTATGGCGACATTCAGTGGGATGTGACTGCCGACTACCCCACAGCACGTACCTATAAGAAAGGCGACGTCACAACACACGTGGCCTATAACCCCACAGACGCACCGATTACTGTGCACTTCTCTGATGCTGCCGTATTAGAAGTACCTGCCCGCCAACTGAAAGTGGAGGGAGTCACATCAGCAGCCTTCAACTATGTCTATCCTGTTGATGATAGTGAACCTGACCTGCGCGAACGCCTGGTGATGAAGAATTTGGCGTTGGGCAAGGCATGTACGGCAAGCAGTTACGAGAATGCCGGCACCCTGAAAGAATATGCCACCGACGGTAAGACGAACACCCGTTGGAGCAGTGCCACCAATGACGGAGAATGGTTGCAGGTAGACCTGGGGGAGAATGCTCATATCTATCAGGTGTGCGTGAGATGGGAGGCCAGCTATGCGTCAGAATATCGCATTGAACTGCGTACCACCGAGAATGGTGAGGTGACCTACAGCAAGAGCGGCAATGGCAAACGCGAAGACTGGACGGAACTGGCGTTGGACGACCATGAAGGACGCTATGTGCGACTGGTTGGCGTCAAGCGTGCCTCACAATATGGCACATCACTCTATGAACTGGAGGTCTACGGACGTCCTGCCTCTGCTGCAGACAACGACCTGATGGGTGTAGAAATTACTTGTGCCAACGACGTGCTGAAACAAGGGCAGCCTGCTGCACTCACCATTCAAGGCTACGACTTTGCCAAGAATGCAAAGGCTGTAACAGCCTCCTGGAGCAGCGATGACGGAACTTTCATCGACAACAACTTTACACCAACGGAATATGGCATTGTGACAGTGAAAGCCACCGTTGACGGCATGACTGCGGTCAAAATGCTGCCTGTAGAAGAAGCGCTGAAGTTGGCATCAGTCACTTTTGAGGTTCCTGGCATTATGGTTAAAGACCAGCCTACCGCATTCATCATAGAAGGCAAGGACCAGTTTGGTGCGCCCTACCAGGGTGAGGCAACCTTTGACAGCGATGCCACACTCACCGTCAATGCCGCAGACAAGACCATCACCCCAACAGCGACAGGTCAGTATGCAGTGACAGCCCACATGGGCGGTGTAGACAGCGAAGCACAGATTCTTGTCATCAACTCTGCCGCCAATGGCCCTGCCACGCTAAGCGACAAGGTGCCCGTCTTTGTCGGTGACGAAGAGTCGCCCATGAATTTCCAGTATAATGGCGGTTCAGAGCGTACCGGCTCATCGTTTCTGCTGACACCCAACTGTCGTGCCATCTATGTCAAGCAGTTAGGAACATGCGGTTTTGGAGCCTTGGGCAACATTGACCTGGAGGGTGCCAACATGCTGCATGCTGACGTCTACCCCATCAACGATGCACCTCTTTTCAGCATCCATATTGAGGGTGCACCAGGAAATAAGGAGTATGCCAAGGCACTGACTGGCGGACAGTGGAACACAATAGACCTGCCTATTACAAATACGACCGTCAACTGGCTCTTCTTCTCGTTCAACGACTACAAGGCTGGCAGCAATGCGGCACTCATTGCCAATGTCTACTTCTACACAGAGACTGGCGACCGCATCTATGTCAGTGATCCAGACTCGAAGGGCATTTCTACCGTTACCACCTTTGGCACTGGGGTGAACGACAGCAATGTGGCACAGTTCCTGAACGATGTTGCCGCACTGCCCAAGACGACGACAGCCATTGACCTCAGCCATATTGCGCTGAACAACAGCACGCCGGTAATGCTGGAGACGCCCAACAATCCAAATGTCATCATCCTGCTCGATGGTAACGGAGGCGACGACAATGCAGCCTCATCGCAGATTGCCAAACTGACCAACACACACAATTTAGCATATAATGCCGGCGGCTGGATACTACCGATGAAGTCCACAGGTTTCAAGGTAATCTTCGAAGACGGCTATCCCGTACTGCCCATGAATTTCGGGCGCAACGCGACGCTGACCTTTAGCCGCACCATTGCCGCTGACAGCTATGCCACCATCTGCCTGCCAAGGACAGTGGCCGTTCCTGCTGGCATCGTAGTCTACGAACTGGCAAGTGTCAGCACTGACAATATCAGATTCAACAAGGTGGATGGCACACTGACAGCCTACAAGCCCTATCTGTTGCGCAACACCACGGAAGCGCCTATCGAACTGGCTATCAACGGCATGATGGGTAACATCGAACTGGCACGTAGCGTCAATGAGCGCTCTACCACAGCAGACAATGTCAAGTTGGTAGGCAACTTCCAGCAGTTCCACGTAACAGGTGTTGAGGGATATGCTGCCTTCCGCAGCGATGGCACTTTGGCATGGCTCAGCAACAGCGGGACGACAGTGGGTGCCTTCCGTGCCTATCTGTCGGGCATTACCGCAGAACAGCTGACTCGCGGCATCTCTTTCGATGACGAGGAAGCAACCTCAATTGGTGAAGAGTTAAGAGTGAAGAGTGAAGAATTTCTCTCTTTGGAGAGTATGGCACGCCATGCTCCCGCAGCAGTATTCTTCGATCTACAGGGTCGCAAAGTTGCTCAACCCAAGAAGGGACTGTATATTGTAAACGGTAAAAAGGTAGTCATCAGATGAAGAAGCACTATATAACACCTCTTGCTATGGTTGTCAACTTGCATAGTCAGCAGTCTCTGCTGGCAGGCAGCAACTCCCCCACTCAAATAGGCAATGACCTGATATGGAATGAGCCGGGCACTACAGAAGAGTTCCTAAGTGACGAAGAAATAGCATAAAGAAAAAATAACATCACTACAACACGAAAGTAAAAGATATGAAGAAAACCATTGTCGTTCTGTTGTCGGTAGTATGCAGCGCAGGAAGCCTGACAGCCCAGAAACTGCCTATCTACTTAGACGAGTCAAAGAGCATGGAGCAGCGCATAGAGGATGCGTTGAGCCGTATGACACTTGACGAGAAGATTGCTGTCATCCACGCTCAGTCGAAGTTCTCATCGCCAGGCGTCAAACGCCTCGGCTTTCCCGACTTCTGGACAGACGACGGCCCTCACGGTGTGCGTCCCGACGTATTGTGGGACCAGTGGGTACAGGCTGGACAGAGCAACGACTCATGTGTTGCCTTCCCTGCCCTGACGTGTCTGGCTGCATCGTGGAACCCAGAACTCTCACGACTCTATGGTGAGAACCTTGCCGAAGAGGCTATCTACCGTGGCAAGAGCATGATATTGGGACCTGGTGTTAACATCAACCGCTCGCCACTGGCTGGTCGTAACTTCGAATATATGGGCGAAGATCCTTACCTGGCCTCGCGCATGGTAGTACCTTATATACAAGGTATGCAGTCGAAGGGAGTAGCAGCGTGCGTGAAGCACTATGCACTGAACAACGACGAGGAGAACCGTTTCCATCAGAACATCATTGTCAGCGACCGTGCCTTGCACGAGATTTACCTGCCAGCTTTCAAGGCTGCCGTACAGGAAGGTAAGGTATGGGGGCTGATGGGTTCATACAACCGCTATCTGAAACAGCACTGTTGCCATAATGCCGTTTTGTTGAACAAAATACTGAAAGGCGACTGGCAGTACGACGGTGTAGTGGTAAGCGACTGGGGTGGTGCCCACAACACGGACGAAGCCATTACTAATGGTCTGGATATGGAGTTCGGATCATGGACTGACGGTATGAGAGACGGTTCATCGAATGCCTACAGCATGTACTACTTGGCTGACGCCTATAAGAAACTCATCAAAGAGGGAAAGTACACCACCAAGGAACTGGACGACAAGGTGCGCCGCGTGCTGCGCCTATTCTACCGCACTACCATGCGTCGCGACAAAGCGCTGGGGTTCCTCTGCTCCGAGGCGCACTACGACGCAGCACTGAAGATTGCCGAGGAGGGCATCGTGCTACTGCGTAATGCCAATACCAAAAGGATAAACAACGAAAAGGGAACGGCTCCGCTGCTGCCCTTAGACGTGAAGAAGGCAAAGCGCATCCTCGTGGTGGGCGAGAACGCCATCAAGATGATGACTGTAGGCGGTGGTTCCTCATCGTTGAAGGTACAGAAGGAGATTCTGCCTCTTGACGGGCTGTGCAGTCTGCTGTCAACACTGAACCCAGCCATAAAAACAGACTATGCCCGCGGCTATGTCGGAGACACTATACAGAGTTACAATGGTGTGACGGTAGGTCGCAGCCTCTATGACCTGCGCACGGCTGAAGAGCTGACGGCAGAGGCAGTAGAGAAAGCCAAGGATGCAGACTATGTCATCTTCTTCGGTGGACTGAACAAGGCAGACTACCAAGACTGCGAGGGCCACGACCGTAAAGACTACGCCCTGCCCTATGGACAGAACGAACTTATCGAGGCGCTACTGAAGGTCAACCCTCGTCTGGTGTATGTCAACATCTCGGGTAATGCTGTCGAGATGCCATGGGTTGAGCGTGTCCCTGCCATCGTACAGGGGTGGTTCATTGGCTCTGAGAGCGGTGAAGCACTGGCTCGCGTGCTGACTGGTGAGGTGAACCCCAGCGGCAAACTGCCCTACACATGGTATCGTCAGTTGAACGATTGTGGTGCCCATGCCCTGAATACCTATCCTGGCCGGTGGATAGAAGAGGACCGCCTCTTTACGCAGGAGTACAAAGACGACATCTTTGTAGGTTATCGTTGGACGGACAAGAAGAAAATCAAGCCTCTCTTCGCCTTCGGTCACGGTCTGAGCTATACCACTTTCGAGGTGGGCAAGGTGCAGTCTTCTGCCAAGGAAATGTCACGCAACGGTGAACTGTCATTCACAGTAACTGTCAAGAACACGGGAAGCCGTAATGGTGCAGAGACCATCCAGCTGTATATCACTGATAAGAAAGCATCTGTAGAGCGCCCTGTCAAGGAGCTTAAAGCCTTCCAGAAAGTGTGGCTGAAGGCTGGCGAGAGCAAGACGGTCACCCTCACCATCCATGTTGACGCACTCTCGTTCTACGACGAGACTTCACAGGCATGGAAAGCTGAGACCGGCGACTTTGAAGCGCTCATCGGTACCGCAGCAGATTGTATTAAGCAGCGTGCAGCATTTAAGTTAGTGGACTAAATAATAAAGGGGAGTGCTATGTTGAAGAAAATTGTCCTGATACTTGCCATTCTGCTTGAAGTCCTCTCTGTCTGGGGACAGCACCGGATAGCGATTGTCGACGATGCTCAAGGGAGTAGGCTGACAATAGACGGTAAAGTGCTTTTCGTGAATGGCATGAACTGGGACTACACGCCCATAGGCACCAACTATGCCTACAACCTATGGGATCAGCCGGAGGAAATGATACGCAAGGCGTTGGATAACGAGATGACCATGCTGAAAAAGATGGGAGTCAATGTAATCCGCCAATATGCTACCATTCCACCACGCTGGGTGCAGTATATCTATGAGCACTATGGCATCTACACCATGATCAACCATTCCTTCGGACGCTACGGACTGATAGCCAATGGTGTAGACTACTCCAACACAGACTACTGTCTGGAAGACATCCGCACCACCTTACTTCAGGAGACTGACCGTTTTGTAAAGACCTATAAAGACATCCCTGGTGTACTGTTATACTTGTTAGGCAACGAGAACAACTACGGGCTGTTCTGGGGTGGCGCAGAAACGGAGGACATACCAGTAGCTGACAGGAAATCGACACTTCAGGCTAAGTGCATGTACCGACTGATGAATGAAGCCACTCAGCACATCAAGGCCATGGATGACTCACGCCCTGTAGCTATCTGCAATGGCGACTTGCTATTTCTGGACATCATCGCAGAGGAGTGCACGGATGCAGACATCTTAGGCATCAACTGCTATCGCGGCTACTCCTTCGAAGATCTGTTTCGGGAGGCCAAGGAGAAATACGGCAAGCCAGTTCTGCTGACAGAATTTGGGGCCGATGCACTGAATGCCGTCACAGGGGAGGAAGCCCAGCAGGAGCAGGCTGATATATTATTGGCCAACTGGCAAGAGATATACATGAATGCAGCAGGCATGGGACTGGCAGGAAACTGCCTCGGTGGATTCACATTTCAGTTCAGCGACGGCTGGTGGAAATATGGTCAGACATGGAATCTTGACATCCACGACAAAAATGCCTCATGGGTTAATGGCGGATATCAGTTCGACTATGTCAAAGGACAGAACAACATGAACGAAGAGTGGTTTGGCATCTGCGCCAAGGGACATCCCGACGAGAAGGGGCTCTACAAACTATACCCCCGCCAGGCCTACTACTTATTAAAAAAGGTGCACCGTCTGTTTCCCTACTCCTCGACACCTGCCAAGTTGCGCAAGCATTTCAAGAAGATACAAGCAAACATCAAGAAATAAACGATTATGAGTAACCAAACGAAAACTATGGAGGATCAAGCATACTTCCAAATCAAAGATGTGGATACCATGGAGCCGTTCTTCATGAACGTGGTGAGCGGCACCGACCTCTGGACTTTCATGTCCAGCAACGGTGGCATTACCGCAGGTCGCCGCAGTGCCGAATGGGCGCTGTTTCCTTATGAAACCGATGACCGTGTAACAGCCTCGGCAGAGTATACGGGCAGCAAGACATTGCTGCGCCGTGCTGGCGACAAGCGCTGCTGGGAACCTTTCTCCATTCGCAGTGAGGCAGAATTCTCGCTGAATCGCAACCTATACAAGAGCCGCATCGGCAACAGCGTTATCTTCGAGGAAATCAACAACGACTGGCAGCTGGTCTTCCGCTGGTGTTGGACACCGGGCGACCGCTTTGGATTCCAACGTGAGGCAACGCTGGAGAATCTAGGGGCAACAAGTGTCAAGATAGAGATGGTGGATGGTCTGCAGAATATCATGCCCTGTGGAGTGCCCAGTGGTCTGCAACAGACATCGAGCAATCTGGTCAATGCCTATAAGCAGACACAGTTGGAGCAGGAGACTGGTATGGGGCTGTTCTGCCTGAGTGCCATCATCATTGACCGTGCTGAACCCAGCGAGGCCTTACGATGCAATATCGTCTGGCAGACAGGACTGGAGAATCCTACACATCTGCTGTCAGCCGCCCAGATACCGGCATTCCGCAAGGGACAGCCACTCCACGAGGAGATGCTTGTCAAGGGTGAGTGTGGCGCATACCTGTTGGGGACAACCTTTGAGATTGCCGCCAAAGAAAAGAAGTCTTGGACCATCGTCGCTGATGTCATGAAGGATCAGACAGACGTTGTCAGTCTGATGGAGCTGCTACGCACCACGGAGAATGTCAAAGAGATACTTAACCGTGATTTGGAAGACGCCAAAGCACAGCTGGTGCAGTTGGTTGCTCAGGCTGACGGCATACAGCATACTGCTGACGAGGCACGTACAGCCCGCCACTTCTCAAATACGATGTTCAATATCATGCGTGGCGGCATTCCCATGGCGGAACCCTCAACAGAGAATCCACTGCCGCTGGGTTTCAGCCGTCGCCATGGTGACCCCACCCGTCCTTGGAATAAGTTCAACATCAATACCACAGACCCCGTTACCGGCAAACCTGTGCTGGACTACGAAGGCAACTGGCGTGACATCTTCCAAAACTGGGAGGCACTTGCAGTATCGTTCCCCACACTGCTGGAAGCTATGATCGAGAAATTCCTCAGTTGTACGACAGCTGACGGTTACAACCCCTATCGTGTCACCAAAGCAGGCTTTGACTGGGAGACAGAAGACCCGGCAGACCCATGGTCGTACATTGGCTATTGGGGCGACCACCAGATTATATACTTGCTGCGTCTGATGGAGGCTGAAGAAGCTCATGCCCCCGGACATCTCGCAGCACGTCTAGATACGCCAGCGTATCCCTTTGCCAACGTGCCCTACCGCATCAAGCGCTATCAAGAGATACTGAAGAACCCTAAAGACACTATCTGCTTTGATGCACCACTCAGCGACCGTCTGAAGAAGGAAATGGCAGCCAAGGGCGTTGATGCGGCATTGCTGAAAGATGCTCAAGGTGCTACCATCAAAGCATCATTGTTAGAGAAACTGCTTGTGTCGCTACTGGCTAAACTGTCCAACTTCATTCCCAACGGTGGTATCTGGATGAACACCCAGCGCCCAGAATGGAACGACGCCAACAATGCCTTGGTGGGTGGTGGTCTGTCGGTAGTCACGCTATGCTATCTGCATCGTGCACTGAAGTTCTACCGTGACATCGTAGCTGCCGCTGACGCAAAGGAGTTCACACTCTCCAACGAAGTAGCAACATGGATGAAAGAAACCGGTGCAGCCCTCGCACAGACAGGCACACAGGCTGTCATGGACGCACTGGGTGAGGCATCGACAGCTTATCGTCAGAAAATCTATGCCCACTCCTTCAGCGAAGGCTATGTCAAGGTGCAGCGTAATGACGTATTGGTATTCCTTTCAGCAGCCTTAGCACCTGTGGCAGAGAGCATCCGTGCTAACCGCAGAGCCGACGGTCTGTACCATGCTTATAATATTCTAGAACTCACCGATGGCCACTTTGCCGGCATCCGCACACTGGCAGAAATGCTTGAAGGTCAAGTGGCTGTGCTCAGCGCTGGCGTGCTGACTCCAGCAGAAGCACTCACCCTGCTTGACGCACTGCGCAATAGTCGTCTGTGGCGTGAAGACCAGCAGAGCTACATGCTCTATCCGAATAAGGAGTTGCCGGGATTCCTCGAAAAGAACTGTCTGCCCGCTGATGCGCTGAAGCGTTCGGCACTGCTGCGGAGCATGGTGGAGGGTGGCGACAAGCGTCTGGTGAGCCAGGACGTTCGCGGAACGCTGCATTTCAACGGTACCTTCCGGAATGCCAACGACTTGGGAACAGCCATGAAGGCTATCGGAGTGGCTGACACAGAGCAGAAAGTCCTGCTGGACCTTTTTGAAGAAACTTTCGACCACAAAGCCTTTACCGGTCGCAGTGGTACATTCTATGCCTATGAGGGACTGGGTAGCATCTATTGGCACATGGTATCGAAGTTGCTAGTAGCCACACAGGAGTGCTACTTCCAAGCACTGGATGCCAAGGCTCCTGAAACGGAGGCACTGGCACGCCACTACCATGCTATTCTGGAAGGAACAGGCATCCATAAAAGTGCTCGTGAATATGGAGCATTCTCTACCGATGCTTACTCGCATACCCCATGGGGCAAGGGAGCCCGCCAGCCTGGTATGACTGGTCAGGTCAAGGAGGACATCCTCTGTCGTTTCGGTGAACTGGGTGTCCGTGTACAGCATGGCCAGGTATCGTTCTGTCCTACCCTGTTGAGAGACGACGAATACCTTCCCGACGGTACGCTCACCTTCACCTATTGTGGCGCACAGATTACCTACCACCGCGGCAGTGGAAACGGCATGACGTTGTCAGCTTCTGACAGTGCCCGTCTCTTTGCCCGCCAATTATCAGAATTAGACATCACTGTATAACCCCAAAAGCTATTAGACCTTATGAAAAAGAATTATTCACTCCTCAGCTCGCTGTTCCTGGGTGCCCTTGTACTGCAAGGCTGCTCAAAGCCCAGCATCAGCGTTTGGGAGACCTCATCAGAGGGTGAGCACATGGCTCAGATTACAGAATTTGAACCTGCTAAAAAGACAGTTCTCATCGAAGTAAACACCAAAGAAGAGCGACAGACACTGACGGGTATTGGCGGTTCCTTTACGGAGGCTACCTCGTCACTGCTGGCACGCCTCAGCAAGGACAAACGTCAGCAAGTCATCGATGCCTACTTCGGTCCCGATGGTGCGCGCTACTCGTTGACACGCACACATATTGGTTCGTGTGACTTCTCCAGAGGCAACTATTGCTACGCAGAAGTAGAGGGTGACACACTGCTTGAGCACTTCACTATTCAGCCTGATGAAGAGACGCTGCTGCCACTCATCAAAGATGCTCAAGCAGCATCAAAGGACGGTTTCCGCATTGTCGCCTCACCATGGAGTGCTCCCTGGTGGATGAAAGATAACAAAAAGTATGTCGGTGGCTACCTGTTGCCACAATATCAGCAACTCTATGCCGACTACCTGGTAAAATACTTAGAGGCCTACAAGTCCAAAGGTATCGACATCTGGGGTATGACCCCCGTCAACGAGCCTTATGGCAACGGCAATAACTGGGAAAGCATGAACTGGGATCCTAAGGGCGAGTCAGCCTTTGTCCGCGACTATATGGGTCCGACTATCGAGAAGGCAGGATTTGGTGAACTGCAGATTCTGGGCTACGACCAGAATCGTGTAGGCATTACCGAATGGATTGACGCCATGTATGCTGACGAGGCTACTTCCCGCTACTTTGGCGGTCTGGCCATCCACTGGTATGAAAGTACTGTAGAGTGGTTCCCCGAACTGCTGACAAAGGCGCATGAGAAAGCACCTGAGAAGCACCTCATTGAAACCGAGGGCTGCGTCGATGCCGAGCTACCTCATTGGAAAGACGACGCTTGGTACTGGCAGTGCGAGGCTACGGACTGGGGATGGGACTGGGCTCCAGACGACCAGAAGTATCTGCACCCGAAATATGTCCCTGTATTCCGCTACGCCCGCGACCTGATTGGCTGCCTCAACAACTGGGTAGACGGATGGATTGACTGGAACATGGTACTTGACCGCCAAGGTGGTCCCAACTGGGCCAACAACTGGTGTCTTGCTCCTGTGCTGGTAGACCCGGAGAGTGACGAGGTGTATTTCACTCCCATGTACTACGCTATGGCACACTTCAGCCGTTTCCTACGTCCTGATGCCAAAGTGCTGGGCGTGAAATATGATAGCAGAGAAGTAATGGCTACTGCCGTACGCAACCCTGACGGCAGTCTGGCCGTCGTAGTGATAAACCAAGGTAAAGATCCTGCTGGCTTAGACCTTGCCATCGACGGCGAACACTATTCACTGACCATTGCTAAGGAAGCCATTCAAAGTATTGTCATCAAATGAAACAGAATAGCATAGCAACAACAGGCAAGCTGAGCTGGGGTCAGAAACTGGCCTACGGCTCAGGAAGCCTTACCAACAACCTGCTGCCTGCAGCGTTGGGTGTCTTCATGTATTTCCTTGTAACAGGCTTTGGCATGGACCCCTTCCTAGCTGGTTTGCTAGGTGGTATACCGCGTTTCTTTGACGCGCTGACAGACCCCATTATGGGCTACATTACCGACAACAGTCGTACGGGCTGGGGCCGTCGTCGTCCTTACATCTTCGTCGGCGCTATTATTACAGGCATTCTCTTCATCCTGCTATGGCAGATGAGTCCAGAGAACGGTCAGACCTTCAACTTCTGGTATTTCCTCGTCATGTCGCTACTCTACATCACAGGCAACACCATCTTCAGCACTCCGTTTATAGGACTGGGCTATGAGATGTCTGACGACTACAACGAGCGCACCCGTCTGATGGGCATCACCAACACCATCGGTCAGATAGCCTGGATGATTGTTCCCTGGTTCTGGGCTCTCATCTCTAACCCCGACTACATTTTTGCCACACAGGTAGAAGGTGTACGGAAACTGTCAATTGTCGTCGCTGCACTCTGCATCCTGACGGGTATCATGCCAGCCATCTTCTGTAAGGAACCGCCTTTGGCTGAGAACATGAAAGATCGTCCTGGCATTACATTCTCCGGCATGTGGAACGTTGTCAAGGACATCTTCAAGAATCTCGGTGAAGTATTTGCCAACCGTCCCTTCCTGCGTCTCTGTATAGCGACCTTCTTGGTGTACAACGGTTTCCAGATTGTTGCTTCCTTCAGCAACTACATCATCGTCTACTACATGTTCAATGGCGACTATTCGCTGGCCAACAACTGGTTGACATGGGAATGGGTACCAACCCTCTTCCGTTCAGCATCAGCATGGTTTGCCACTGTGAATGCCGTCATTACAGCCTTCCTCGTGATTCCTATTGTTACGCTGATGGCTCAGAAATATGGTAAGAAACAAGCTTTCATCATTTCCACCGTGTTGTCCATCATTGGCTACATTATGAAATGGTGGGGCTTCAGTCCGGAGAATCCCTGGCTGATGTTCCTGCCGCTGCCCTTGATGTCGTTCGGTATGGGAGGTCTGTTCACGCTGATGATGAGTATGACGGCAGACGTATGCGACCTGGATGAGCTGCACAACGGTCTGCCTCGTAAGGAGTCACAGTTTGGAGCCATCTACTGGTGGATGGTTAAGATGGGCCAGTCACTGGCTTTAGTGCTCAGCGGTGCCATTCTTAAGTGGGTGGCTTTCGACCAGAATGTAGCTGTGCAGACCAGCGAGACACTGACGCAACTGCGTCTGGCAGATATCATCGTGCCTGCAGGGTCTGCCTTTGTAGCCATCTTCGTCATGTTGGGTTACAATCTCACAGAAGGAAAGATGGCAGAAATCAAAGCGGCACTCAAGAAACGTAATGTAGGATAACCTATACCATATCTCACATATATCCATGAAACGAATTTGCCGGTCCTTGCAGACCGGCAAATTCATTATTATATGATAATCTCATCACTTCACTTGGAAGCCAAGCACCTGCAGGTCTTTGTCCATAGACGAAGTACCATAGAGAATTTGATAGAGGCCAGGCTTCACAGCCAACTCGTCAATGCCTTCATCGTAGTATTCAAAGGCTTCGCTGTCAAGTGTTATCACGGCTTTCTTCGTCTCACCGGGCTTGAGCGTCAGTTTCTGGAATCCCTTCAGCGCCTTGATAGGAGCACCGGCATCGCCCAGTCGTTTCACGTAAACCTGTACGGTCTCTGTTCCCTCGCGCTTACCAGTATTCGTGACAGGCACCACGACAACGGTATAGGCCTTTTTGGTCTTACCCGCCTTAGCAGACTTGGCCGTCAGTTTGCCCTTGCCAACCTCGAAGGTAGTGTAGCTGAGACCATAGCCGAAGGCATACTGCGGCACACCCGTGAAGTAGCGGTAGGTGCGGTTCTTCATGGAATAGTCCATAAAGTCAGGCAGGTCATTGTTCGAACGGTAGAAGGTGACGGGCAACTTACCACCGGGATTGTAGTCGCCAAAGAGTACCTCGGCAAGGGCCTTAGCACCACCCTGACCAGGATACCAAGCCTGTAGCAGAGCATCGTACTGGCCCTCTACGCTACCGAAAGCGATGGCTGAGCCAGAGCAGTTGACGAAAATTACGGGACGGCCCGTCTGGTGCATGGCCTTGACCAGCATCTGCTGTACCTTGGGTAATTCGATATCTTGCTTGTCACCACCCTCGCCTTCCATGCGAGCTGAGATGCCACCAATGATGATGATTGCATCAGCATCGCTCACCTGACTGGCCAGCTCGGTGAAGTCAACGAGTTTGCGCTCGCAGATGTCGCCGCGCAGCATGGCGAAGTTGCCGTTGCCGCGACGATACTCGATGACTACGTCATAGTCCTTACCCTGCTCTACGGGAAATGACTTATACTCTACACGACGGCCAAAGCCGAAGCCACGACGACGGCCACCACCTTGATTCTCTTCTACCACCTCGCCATTAACCTTCAGCAGGTAGCCATTGTCAGTGGTCAGCGTGTACTTCATTTCACCCGTAAACGTAGCGGTGTACTTGCCGCTGATGCGGACAGAGAGGTTGTCGTTGCTGACACCCTCGGCAAAGCCCCAGGCTCCGAAGGTGGAGAAGTTCAGTTCGTTGTAGTAGGCCGTCTTGACGGGGTCGCCAGCCAACTTCTTATTATTATAGAACTCCACCTGTACACCCTTGCCGCCGTTAAAGTCCTGCAGGTGGTGCACGGTCTGGTACTCGTCATTCAACTCACAACCCTTCGCAGCAAACACGGTGCCTTTGAAGGCTTTCGAGATGCCCTCGACAAGCGAGTGCTGATGGTTCTCGGTGGGCGTGCCACCATAGTTGCCGTTGAGCAGTTCTATGTCAGCGGCATTGGGGCCGATGACGGCAATCTTTCTCAGTGTTTTCGACAGGGGCAGCACGCCACCCTTGTTCTCCAGCAATACCATCGACTCGCGGGCAGCCTGTGTAGCCAACAGGTCATGCTCCTCGCTGCTGATGTTTGACGCAGGAATGTTAGCCCAGGGCAGCATCTCAGCAGGGTCGAACATACCCAACTCAAAGCGACCCATCAGCGTCTTGCGCAGGTGCTGGTCGAGGTCACTCTCCTTGATGAGTCCCTTCTTCAGACCTTCAGCCAACGACATGAACACCTTGCCACACTCCAAGTCTGTACCATTGAGCACAGCATCGACAGAAGCGCTAAGCGGGTCCTTGTGTGTCTCGTGTTGGCCCTTGTTATAGAAATTGTTGATGGCGTCGCAGTCTGTAACGACCAGTCCGTCGTAACCCCACTTATTGCGCAGGATGTCGATGAGCAGACGATCGCTGGTGCAACAAGGTTTGCCCTCGAAGCGCTGGTAGGCACACATCACCTCACGCACATTGCCCTTCTTCACCAGGGCCTTGAAAGCAGGCAGATAGGTCTCCCACAGATCGCGGTTGGTGGGCTCCACATTCATGGAGTGACGCAAAGGTTCAGGTCCGCTGTGTACAGCGTAGTGCTTAGCACAGGCGTGGGTCTTGAAGTAGCGGCTGTCGTTGCCCTGCATGCCCAATACTGTCTGTACACCCAGAACGGCATTCAGATAAGGGTCTTCGCCACAGGTTTCCTGTCCTCTACCCCAGCGCGGGTCGCGGAAGATATTGACATTCGGGCACCAGAACGTCAGTTCCGGATTGCCTGGATAGTAGGTTACGCCCTGCGGCACGTTGAACAGCTTCGGATCCTGATGATTGGTACGGTTCCAGTTGGCACGGGCCTCGTCGCTGACCTGCGAGAAGACGTCGTAAACCAGTTGCGCATTGAAAGCTGCCGCCAGTCCAATGGGCTGCGGATAGACCGTGTAGCCACCCTGACGGACACCATGGCAAGCCTCGCTCCACCAGTTGTAGCTAGGAATGCCAAGACGGTCAACAGACTGCGATTTGTTCATCATCAGTCCGACCTTCTCTTCGGGAGTAAGCAAAGACAAGAGATTCTCTACGCGTTCCTCATTAGATAGCGACGGATTCTGAAACGGATACGTCACTTGTGCAGACACTGTGGTTGCCAGCATGGCAGCCATAGCAAAACCAAGAAATTCTTTCATAGTTGATCATTATTTGTTAGTTGTGTTAGAAGTATTTTTTTGCCGTCTCTTTTAATATTTTCAAAAACTGAGTGCAAATATAGTAATAATTCCGTAATTATTCGTAACTTTGCACCACAAAAAAATGAATTGCCCGTTTTTATGAGACAAGCAATGATCTTAGCAGCAGGGCTTGGCACCCGTCTGAAGCCCCTAACAGACACCATGCCTAAGGCATTAGTGCCCGTGGGTGGACGCCCACTGCTCGACATTAATATCCGTCGACTCATGGCGCAGGGCTACGACCGCTTTGTCGTCAACATCCACCACTTTGCACAACAGATTATCGACTACGTCAAAGAACAGGACTACGCTCCGTTGGTACACTTCAGCGACGAGACTGCCGAGTTGTTAGAAACAGGCGGTGGACTCAAGAAAGCGCAGCGACTGTTCCGCGACGATGCTCCCATTCTGATTCACAATGTCGACATTCTTGATAATGTCAACTTTGACTGGCTGGCACGCCAGCACCAGGCTGACGAAGATGCAGTACTACTGGTAAGCCGTCGACAAACGAAGCGCTACTTGCTCTTTGACAATGCCATGCGCCTGATGGGCTGGAAGAACATTGAGACGGGCGAAATCAAGAGTCCTTACGAATATGTGCGTCGGACAGGACTCTCACAACATGGCGAAGAACTAAACATGTTTGCCTTCTCCGGCATCCACTCTTTCTCTCCTCGCCTATTCCCGCTGATGGATCGTTTTCCCGAGCGTTTCCCCATCATTGATTTCTATCTCTCTGTCTGCCACCGTGCACCCATCGTAGGCGTTGTCAAGGACGACTTGCGCCTGATGGACGTTGGTAAGATAGAAACGCTGGACCAAGCAGACAATTTCATTCAATCATTATAATTACCATGCAAAAGATTATCATTTTAGACTTCGGTTCACAAACCACGCAGCTCATTGGCCGCAGAGTGCGTGAACTGGACACCTTCTGTGAGATCTTGCCTTACAACAAATACCCTAAGGGTGACGATGCAGATGTTATCGGTGTCATCCTGAGCGGTTCGCCCTATTCGGTTCACGACCCAGAGGCGTTCAAGGTAGACCTCTCGCAGTTTGTTGGCAAGGTGCCTGTACTGGGCATCTGCTATGGTGCACAGTTCATCAGTCACACGTTGGGTGGCAAGGTCGAGAAAGCCGACTCTCGTGAGTATGGACGTACACACCTTGAAACGGTAGACACAGCGAACCCGCTGTTCAAAGGTTTTGAAGAGCGCTCTCAAGTATGGATGTCACATGGCGACACCATCACAGCCATTCCTGGGGATTTCAAGGTCATTGGTTCAACCAAGGACGTTACCAATGCAGCGTTCTGGAACCAGAAGGATGTGTGGGCCGTACAGTTCCATCCTGAGGTGTTCCACTCCGTACAGGGCAGTCTGCTGCTGAAGAACTTTGTGGTAGACATCTGTGGCAGCAAACAGGAATGGAGTGCAGCCTCCTTTGTTGATACGACTATTGCCGAGCTGAAGCAGCAGGTTGGCAACGACCGCGTCATCTTAGGTCTCTCTGGCGGTGTGGACTCCAGCGTTGCTGCCGTACTGCTGAATCGTGCCATAGGCGACCGTCTGACCTGCATTTTCGTAGACCACGGCATGCTCCGCAAGAACGAATTCCAACAGGTTATGGACGACTACAAGGTGCTGGGACTGAATGTGATTGGTGTAGATGCCAGCGAGAAGTTCTTTGCCGACCTTGAGGGTGTTACCGAACCAGAACAGAAACGTAAGATTATTGGTCGCGACTTCGTCGAAGTGTTCAATGCCGAAGCCAAGAAGATTACCGATGCCAAATGGCTGGCTCAGGGCACTATCTATCCTGACCGCATCGAGTCGCTGAATATCACAGGAAAGGTTATCAAGAGTCACCACAACGTAGGTGGACTGCCTGAAGAGATGCACCTGCAACTGTGCGAACCACTGAAGTGGCTGTTTAAGGACGAGGTACGCCGCGTAGGCCGCCAGTTGGGCATGCCCGAACACTTGATAACACGTCACCCCTTCCCCGGACCTGGTCTGGCAGTACGTATTCTGGGCGACATCACCCGCGAGAAAGTACGTATCCTGCAGGACGCTGACGACATCTATATCCGTGGCCTGCGCAACTACAAGGTCAAGCTCTCTGGCGAAGAGGCTCGCAAGGTGCTGGCTGCTGGTGTTCCTGCTGAGATGACAGATGGCGAGATAGAGGTTTCTCTTTACGACCAGATTTGGCAGGCAGGTGCCATCCTGCTCTCTACAGTCCGTTCTGTTGGTGTGATGGGCGATGAGCGTACTTACGAAAACCCTGTAGCTCTGCGTGCTGTAACCTCCAGCGATGCGATGACAGCAGACTGGGCTCACTTGCCTTATGACTTCATGGCAAAGGTCAGCAACGAGATTATCAACAAGGTGCGTGGTGTCAACCGCGTCTGCTACGACATCTCATCAAAACCACCCGCAACAATCGAGTGGGAGTAATAGCACTACGAACG
>ODAJ012188027.1_pt1 | contig 31042 bp, 23 predicted proteins | sample 1539241 | NCBI WGS metagenome assembly ODAJ01 (sample SAMN02144231, study PRJEB22623) | gut metagenome | biome: sheep rumen | host: Ovis aries | place: New Zealand
GGTCAGCGGCTCGTCGGGCAGTTCCAGATGCAGTCCGCGTTCGGCTTCGCTGCCGCGCCAGCCGCCTGCTCCCACCACAGCCACGAGCAGACACAACGTGGCTATGATGCCACATCTGCGGCTCAGAACAGCCGCTGCCACCCCACCGGCAACGACCCACAGCCATGCCCACGGCGACACGTCACCGCTGCTGCAACCACCCACCACTATGCCAACGACAAGGGCGAGGGCCACTGCCACCATAGGATAAAACTGCACAAAGGTTGCCTTACGCATCATTGGTGCCAACTTACTGATTGCTTTCGGTTTACATGGTATTCGTAAAGACAAAGTTAAACCTTTTCTGTGAAACGGCAATAAGGCTGCGCCCTTTTTTCAAAACAAAATTGCAGGCTGATAAAACATATCTCGCAAGAAAGTAATATGGGCCATATTAGTCAGTAATATGGGCCATATTGGTCGGTAATATGGGCCATATTGGTAGCCCCCTCAGTCCCCCCAAAGGGGGGGGAGGAGGCTTGCTGGGGGGATAATAGGGCTTATAGGACTTATGAGGCTTATAGGGCTTATAGGGCTTATTAGACTTATTACGACCTATTAGCCTTATTACGACCTATTAGCCTTATTACGACTTATTAGCCTTATTACGACTTATTAGCCTTATTACGACCTATTAGCCTTATTAGAAAGAGTGGGCTGTTGTCGGCGAAAGAGTTTCTGGAATTTTGCAGTTACAGTTTTTTGTCATATCTTCGCTGCCATGAAAAGATGCTTTTTTACAGCTGCGATGGCGGTCTGTGCCGCTGTGCTGATGGCCGGCACTCCGCTGCGCCATCTGCCGTGGCTCTGCGAGGGCGACACCATAGCCATACTCTCGCCCGGAGGATATGTTGGCCAGAATGTTGTCGACGGCGGTTCGCGCACGCTGCGGCTGTGGGGTTATGTGCCCGTGGCTGCTCCCAACGCCACAGCCTGCTGGCACGACTTCGGCGGAACCGTCAGACAGCGCACCGACGACCTGCTATGGGCTCTGCGAAACCCCAGCGTGAAGGCCATCATACCCACTCGTGGGGGCGACGGAACGCCGCACGTGCTGTGCGAGATACCGCTCGACACCCTGCGCAAGTACCCGAAATGGATCATCGGCTTCAGCGACATAACGGCCCTGCTCTCTGCCGAGGCGTGCGCCGGATGGCAAAGCATCCACGGAAGTATGTGCGAAGCGATTGCCAGATACGACGGAACCGACACCGTGAGCACTGCCCTGAGAAATATGCTGCGCGGAAAGATGCCCCACTACAGCGTGAAACCCCATCCGCTGAACAAGGCAGGACGGGCTCGCGGTATGCTTATCGGAGGCAATATGTCGGTCTTCGGCGGTCTGGCTGGTTCGCCATACGACTTCATCAACTACGTTGACTCAACGGATTGTGTGCTCTTCATCGAGGACATTGGCGAGAGCCTGACTAAGGTTGACCGTATGCTTCATCTGCTGAAGCTGCGCGGAAAGCTTGGCAAACTGCGCGGAATAATCTGCGGAAAGTTCACTAAATACCAGCATCCGTCGCTGGGCTACGACGATATGTATGCCATGCTGCACCAGTATCTCAAGGATTACGACATACCGGTGTGCTACGACTTCCCCGTAGGCCACGCCCACCTGCAGAACTTTCCCATGCTTGTGGGGGCAGAAGTGGAGCTGCGGGTGAGCGACTCGGGTACTACGCTTGAGTTTTTAGGTTATTAGAGGTTAGGGGGTGAGACGGTTAGAGGTGAGAGGATGCTTCTCCACGAAGAGGGTTTTCAGGCCCTTAATCTTCTCTCCCTGCACGCGGCGGAGCACTTCCCGAAGCTTCTGCCGCGCAACGGCAACGTATGTGAACCGCTCCTCAACGCTTATCCTGCCAATGTCGCTGCCCGTGAGCCCACCCTTCTTGCAGAGGAAGCCCACGATGTCGCCCTTTGAGAGCTTGTCGCGCTTGCCTTTGCCAATGTAGAGCGTTGCCATGCGCGGATGCGCCGGGCGCAAACCGTCGGTAGGGGGCAGTTCATAGAGCGGCAGTTCGTCGAAATCTATGTACTCCGAACACTTTGCCACACCCGAGTCGAGGTAGTGTGGACGAGCGGCAGGCTGCTGACCGTCGCCGTTGTCGTCGGCAGGAGCCACGGCAAGCAGGAAGAACGCGCGCCCCTGGCGGTCCCAACGGGCTGTGCGCCCTATGCGGTGGATATAGTTCTGGTGGGTTTCGGGCAGGTGATAGTGTACTATGTTGTCGATGTCGGGAATGTCGATGCCCCGGCTTGCGAGGTCGGTGGCAACGAGAATGTTGGTTGAACTGTTGGCGAAACAATAGAGAGCATCCTCTCGCTCGGCCTGTTCGAGCCCACCGTGATACATACTCAGCGTGAAGCCGGCTTCCCTGAGATATGCCGCCGTGCGCTCTACGCTGTCGCGGTAGTTGAGGAACACCACCGTCTTCTCGCTGCCCAGATGGAGCAGCAGCTGGCGAAGCGTGGGCAGCTTGTCGCGTTCGGGGCTATACACCTTATATATTATTACGCGCGCGCGGTCTTTCTCGTCGTTATGGCGATGGTCTATCTGCGTGGTACGCCCCATGTTGACGAAGCCGGGAATGGCCTCCTGCTCGGTTGCCGAGAGCAGTATGCGGCGGCGCACACTGGGCAGCAGCTCCAGCAGGGACATCATCTCGTCCTGGAACCCCATCTCAAGACACTTGTCGAACTCGTCAATGACGAGCCATTCAATAGTCTCGGCATCGATGTTTCCCTTGCCGAGGTGGTCGGCAATGCGTCCGGGAGTGGCAAAGACGATGTGTGGCTGCCGTCGGCGAAGCTCGCGGTGCTCGTCCATAGTGGGTCTGCCGCCATAGAGAGCCATGCCACGCAGGGGGCTCTTCATGGCCTGCAGCACCTCAGCCGACTGTAGTGCAAGCTCGCGTCCGGGCACTATGACGAGTGCTCTGACACCCTGGCGGTCGTCGTCGAGCGTTTCGGAGAGCATCTTGGCCAGCGGCAAGAGATAGGCAAGGGTCTTGCCCGAGCCTGTCGGCGAGAGTACTACCACGTCGCCTTTGCCCCGGAGTATGGCATCGGCGGTCTGGCGTTGCATACTACTGAGCTCCCGAAGGCCCAGATTGCTTATTGTTTTTTCGATATTCATCACGTATCTTTTCTATTTCTTCAAACTCATTGCCCATGTTCAGGTTGAGATAGATGGTGTAGAGCGGCCCCGACCACATCAGCACATTGGCCGGAAAGCTTCTGCGATAGCTCTCAATATGCGGGCGGCTGGCCTCGAACAGCTCGGCAATCTCGCGCTTTGCACGTCGTCGCTGACTGCTTTTCACATGATGGCGCATCAGTTCCTTCTCCATCGTAATGGCCTTGTTGAAGAGTGCTATGCCCATGTTGTAGTGGGCATCGGGCTGTTGCTCGTCGGTCGCGAGCAGCTTCTTGCAAATCGCTATGCACTCGTCGTAGTTGCCCATATTGAGCAGCACCGAGCTTTTAGCCAGCAGAAAGAGCGAACTGAGCGAGTCGGCAGCAAGGGCCTGGTCGACAAGCTGCATGGCAAGAGAGTCGTTAGCCGTGTGCTCGTAGTGGTCGACAAGGCGCGTGAAGAAGTATGGCGAGAGCGGGAAAGCACTGAAACCTTCTTTCAGTATGTCCACATATTGGGTGGTGTCGTTCTTGTTCAGATATGCCTGCGCCGCGTTTATCAAGGTCTGTTCGAGGTAGGTGGTGTCGCGCCGTGCCATCGGCAGGTAGCTCAGAGCCTTGTCGTTGTCGGCCTGCTGGAGGCTTGCCGTCATGGCCCAATAGGCTGCTGCCGCCAGAAGAGTGTCGCTGTCGGCCTTGAACTGCTTAGAGAACAAGGGCTGTCGGTGGCAGTCTATGTAGGTGTCGAACATATCAAGGGCTTCGGAAAGCTTGCCTCGGGTGGTGAAGAAGGTACCTCCGTAGTATAGGTTTGAGCGTATCTGGCTGAGATAGCGGGCGTTGTCCTGTCGCGAATGTGGCTGTGCATTGGGCTTTGAAAGGCGTTTCTGCTCTACGGAGTCAAGGCTCTCGGCAGTGAGAAACAGTTTGCGAGTGAGTCGGAAGAAGGCCGAAGTGTCGTTTTTCTGCTTGAGATAGAGCTTCTCATTGGCCTGTTCGTACTGCGCACGCTGCGCCTGATAGAGGGTGAGCCACAGCTTTGGGTTGTTGCGGTGCTTGCTCTCGCGGAGCAGCGAAGCCATCAGCATCTCGGCCTTGTCGAGCGTAGTGCCTGTCTTTATCATCTCCTGGGCTTGCAACAGCTGCTTTCGCTGAGCCGACAGGGCCAGCGGAACGAGGAAGAATAGGAGTATAATATGTAGTCGTTTCATAATAAATAAAGAAGTGAGAGGCAAGGAGCAAGGGGCGAGAGGATAGCCTTTGCCAGCCGGAGAGCCTGTCAGCGGCTCCCGAACTGTCCTCTTACCCCTTACCGTCTTACCCCTCACGTCAGCCCCGAGGGGCAAAAGGGTTACGGATTGACGCCTGCGTCAGCAGCTGCGGCCTGTGTCTCGGGAGCGTTGGGACCCTTAACGAAGTAGTAGCTGCCATAGAGGGCATAGGCCCACTTGCGCTTCTGCTCCTTGGTAACGTCGAGAGCCTTGGCTGCCTCGAGGTAGTCGATGGCCTTGCGATAGACTACGCTGAACTGCTCGCGTGCCGAAGCAGAGAGCTGCTGCTTGTAGTTGTTAACGCGCTCCTGTGCTTTGTAGAAGTAGGCAGAGCCCAGGTCGGCATTGATTTGCAGGCGCTGGTTGTCGTCCTTGGCAAGCGGCAGAGCCTTCTCGAGCAGTGCGATACAGCCGTCGTAGTCGTCTTTCTGCTTCAGCAGCTGGCCTTTGATGTTCAGAGCAGCGAAGTTGTTGGGGTCGGCAGCAAGCCTTTCGTCGAGTATCTTGATGGCCTGGTCGTCCTTGTCGAGCTGCGAATAGGTGATGGCAAGGAAGCTGAGGATGTCGTCGTTGTTGGGATCCTGACGATACATATCCTCAAGTTTGGCTGCATAGGCTACCGAGTCTTCCTTCGTCTTGAGCTGTGCGGCCATCACTGCAAACTTGATGCTCAGAGCATCCTTGGCCTTCTCGGGATCCTTCATGGCATATTCAACATACTTCTCAGCGTTTTTCCAGTCCTTGGCCTGGTAAGCGTAGATAGTAGCATAGTATGCAATGTTGGTGAGGTTGGCATCCTTAGACTGGTCGAACTTGGCAAACATCGGATCGGAAGCGGTGTCAACATAGGTGGCAAGGAACTTGTAAGCCTTGTCGTTGTCCTTCTTCTCCTGGTAGTAGATACCACCGTTGATGAGCTGTCCGCGCAGAGTGTAGAGGCGGTCGGCGTTCTTTGAAGCGAAGCGTGGCTTCACCTTGCCCTTCTCGTTGGGCTGCTGGTCGTAAGCATTGCACTCGGCAGCATCGGCAAAGGCATTGCCTACGGCTGTGTAGAGACCATCCTCGTCGACGGCTTTGTTGCCGCCGGTCATCTGGTTCTCGGCCTGCACGGTCTGCTCCTTGTTCACTTTGTCGAGCGAAAGCTCAACGAGCTTGTTGTAAGCCTTTGCCTTCTCCTCTGCCGAAGCAAGCGAAGCAAGGTTCTGCGTGAGCAGTTGCTTGGCATCATCATAGGTCTTAGCCTTGAGGATGGCTTTCAGGGCATCGCTGTCGCCAGCGAAAGCAGCCGATGTACCTAGTATCATCAGAGCTGCAATGAGTAATTTTCTCATGTTGCTTGTTTTTAATAAGGTTATATAACTATTCAAAATCTACCATTGGAGTGTCGTTTTCAGGTTGCTCCTGCTGGCTGTCGGTGTTGTCGCCGGAAGCCTGCGGTGCGAGTTCCTGCTTGAAAGTGTCGTTGTTCTGCGCCCATGCCGCACGGCTCTCCATCGTCACCTGTGCTTCGAGTTCGCTTCCCATGACCTTGCATACGCTTGCGATGACGTCATTCTTCTTGGCCAGATTGATAAGGCGCACACCCTGGGTGGCACGTCCCTGCACGCGGCACTCGCCAACGGAGAGGCGTATCACGATGCCGCTCTTGTTGATAATCATCAGGTCGTTCTGGTCGGTGACGTTCTTGATAGCCACGAGTCGACCGGTCTTCTCGGTGATGTTGAGGGTCTTCACGCCCTTTCCGCCACGGTTGGTCTTGCGGTAGTCCTCCACTTCGGAGCGCTTGCCGTAGCCGTTTTCGGACACTACCATCACCGTTTCCTTGTCGGCATCGTTGACAACAATCATTCCTACAACCTCGTCGTCGCCCTCGTCGAGCTTCATTCCGCGCACTCCGGTGGACACGCGACCCATCGAGCGCACTGTGCTCTCGTCGAAACGGCAGGCGCGACCGTTGCGGTCGGCGAGTATCAGCTCGTTGCGACCGTTGGTGAGACGCACGTCAACCACCTCGTCGCCCTCGTTGATGTTGATAGCTATCACGCCGTTGGCACGCGGATGTGAGTATGCCTCAAGGCTGGTCTTCTTTATCAAGCCCTGCTTGGTTGCGAAAACAACGTAGTGGCTCTTGAGGAACTCCTCGTCGTTGAGCCCTCGCAGGCGCAGCACTGCATTGACGCTGTCGTCTGACTCGATGTTGAGCATATTCTGTATGGCGCGTCCCTTGGCATTGCGGTCGCCCTCAGGCAGCTCGTAACACTTCAGCCAGTAGCACCGTCCCTTGCGTGTGAAGAAGAGAAGAGTCTGGTGCATGGTTGCAGGATATATGTCTTCGGTGAAGTCGTTGTCGCGAGTGCGGGCACCCTTGGCCCCTACTCCACCGCGGTTCTGCTCGCGGAACTCGCTCAGCGGTGTGCGCTTGATGTATCCCAGGTGGCTCATTGTAACCACTACAGGGTCGTTAGGATAGAAGTCCTCGGCGTTGAACTCGTGCTCGTCGGGGATAATCTCGGTGCGACGCGGGTCGCCATACTTCTCCTTGACCTCCTGAAGCTCGTCCTTCATCACCTGCTTGCAACGCTCTGGATTGTCGAGTATCTCCTGCAAGTCGGCAATGAGCTTCTGCAACTCGTCGAACTCGGCATGGAGCTGGTCTACACGCAGACCCGTGAGCTGCGAGAGGCGCATATCGACGATGGCTTTCGACTGCAGCTCGTCGAGCTCGAAGCGCTGTTCCAGGTTGCGCTGAGCATCGCTCGGAGTGGCAGAGTTGCGGATGATATGCACCACCTCGTCGATGTTGTTCACAGCTATAATCAATCCTTCGAGTATGTGGGCGCGCTCCTGAGCCTTCTTCAGGTCGAAGCGAGTACGGCGGATGGTTACGTCGTGGCGGTGTTCCACGAAGTAGCCTATGCACTCCTTGAGGTTCAGGAGCTTCGGACGGAGCTGCAACTGGTTGGCCGGATTGGGCACCAGCGCAATGTTGTTAACCGAGAAGGAGCTCTGCAATGCCGTCATCTTGAACAGTTTGTTGAGTATGACGTTTGCGTTGGCATCGCGTTTAACGTCGACCACGATGCGCATACCCTGTCGGCCAGTCTCGTCGTTCACGTTGGCAATGCCCTCTATCTTGCCTTCCTTAACCAGTTCGGCTATATACTCGATGAGCTGCTGCTTGTTAACGCCGTAGGGTATCTCGGTAACGACGATGCGGTCGTGGCTGTCGTCGCTCTCTATCTCGGCCTTGGCACGCATGACGATGCGTCCGCGACCTGTCTCGTAGGCATCTTTCACGCCCTGCAGACCATATATGTATGCACCCGTGGGGAAGTCGGGAGCAGGAATGTAGTCCATCAGCTCATCGGTGGTTATGTCGGGATTGTCGATGAAGGCACAGCAGCCGTCAATCACTTCGCCCAGATTGTGGGTAGGCATATTGGTTGCCATACCCACGGCAATACCGTTGCCTCCGTTGACGAGCAGGTTTGGCACCTTGGTAGGCATCACGCTTGGCTCGGTAAGGGTGTCATCGAAGTTGTTAGTCATTATGACGGTGTCCTTCTCGAGGTCATCCATGATGTGCTCGCCCATCTTCGAGAGGCGGCACTCGGTGTAACGCATGGCGGCAGGAGAGTCGCCGTCGACCGAACCGAAGTTACCCTGTCCGTCGACGAGCTTGTAGCGCATGTTCCACTCCTGTCCCATACGCACCAAAGCCCCGTAGACCGAGCTGTCGCCGTGTGGGTGGTACTTACCAAGCACCTCGCCCACCACGCGGGCGCACTTCTTGTAGGGATTGTTGCTGGTGTTGCCAATGCCGAGCATACCGTAGAGTATTCGGCGATGCACCGGCTTGAAGCCGTCGCGCACATCGGGAAGCGCACGTGCAACGATAACGGACATGGAGTAGTCGATGTACGACGACTTCATCTCCTCTTCGATGTTGATTTTAAGGATCCTGTCTTGATCGATAGTCTGGTTTTCGTCCATTTCTTTTATGTGTAATTATTGTTTACTTTCCTAACGGCAAAACGGCTGAAAAGGGCTTTCTTTTGCGTTCTAAGCCGTTTGCGCATGTTTTTCAACGTACAAAATTAGCAATTATTTCCGACTGAGAAAACGATTACAGGCAAAAAAACGGCCTTTAAACCTTTATTCACATAAAACGAAAGCACAGCAACAGCAGCCCGCTGCTTTTCCGGCTGAAAAGCGCAGGCACGCCAGCGCAGCATGGTCTATGCCAAACAAGAAACCAATATGGGCCATATTACCAACCAATATGGGCCATATTATCAACCAATATGGGCCATATTACCAGCCCACCCCCTGCCCCTCCCCAAGGGAGGGGAGCACCGAAAGACTCTCTCATTAGCCATATATGTCCTATAAGTCCTATAAGTCCTTATTAGCCATATAAGCCTTCCCCCTTTGGGGGGATTGTGGGGGGCTACCAATTATGGACCATATTACTCCCCCAACCCCACCCCCTCCCCGAGGGATGGGGCTGAAAGGCTTTCTCATAGGGCTTATAAGTCCCATAAGCCACATAAGTATAACAACTGCTCAAGAGGGAACGAGGTGAGAAACTGGACGCACCAAAAACAAAAAAGAGACCCGAAGGTCTCTTTCTGCGGTGCGTACGGGACTCGAACCCGTGACCTCCTGCGTGACAGGCAGGCATTCTAACCAGGCTGAACTAACGCACCTTGGCAAACTCTGGCGGTGCGTACGGGACTCGAACCCGTGACCTCCTGCGTGACAGGCAGGCATTCTAACCAGGCTGAACTAACGCACCTCGGAAGTTTTGCGGTTGCAAAGGTATAATAATTTTTATTTACTCCAAAAGAAAACACTGTTTTTTTTCGCAGCCATTGCTTTTTTGCAGCCATACTGACAGCTGCCTGCCGTGGCTGTAGCGGCTTTGGCAGCAGAACAAAACAAAACAGACCTACCCGAGCACGCGCTGCATCAGCACCACAGACTGATAGCCAGAGGAGGTTTTCAGCCAGTCACGGAGTTCACACGCAGCTACGAACCCGCAGCTCTGGAACAGCCTGAGCGAGGGCTGATTGTCGGATGCCACGTAGGCATAGAGCTGATGCAGGTGAAGCACTTCGCGCGAATAGCCGACAAGCTGTCGGAGCGCACTTCGGCCATAGCCCTTCTGCCGATGGGCAGCAAGGGTCACGATGCCAACCTCGGCACGCGCGTTCATGGCATCGAAGCTGAGAAGGTCGACCATGCCTACAGCCTCGCCGTCGTGGGTTTCGACGACAAGGCGCAGCTGCTTGTCGGTATAGATGTCGCAGGTTGTGCTGAGAAGATACTGCCGCAACACCTCTCGCGAATAGGGTGCATTGGTGTTGCCCACGGCCCAGAGTGCCACATCGTTCTCCACATTATATAATATGTCGAGGTCGTCGGGTTCCAAGGCCCTGAGCCGGGTTAGGTTGTCGCTGAGCATTTGGGTGGGTGTTGATTGATGGTTGTCAGATGGTTTCCTCGCTGGTAATGATACGTTGCGATGCGTTGCTGTAGGTTCCTATGAGCACTTCGTCCTCGGGCTGGGAGCTGAAGATGGCGAGTATCTGTTCGTAGGAATAGGCATCGGTGTCGTAGACCACTGCCACTGGGCGCTGTTTGCCGAGAAGGTCGGCGTGGGAAAGATGTCCGTCGGGGCAGCTGCGGCTGTCGGCAACGAGAAAGGTGGCGCTGAGTCCTCGCTCGCGAGCCTGCTGGCGCAGGTGGGCAATGGTGTTCTCGCTGCCTATGAACAGGTAGTGGGTGGGGCGCCTGTGCGCATTGTCGGCGAAGCCAAGCGAACGGCGCATACGCGAAAAGCCCATCGAGACGAGTGCCAGAGCCGCTTTCATGTAGACGGCTGCCTTTATCGGCAAGGCAAGCAGAAAGCTGACGTGACCGTAGTGCTTGCGAAGGAATATGAGCATGGCATCGTAGAAGACATGGACATAGCGGAACGACGACTTGTGCGTGCTCTCGCCTTTATAGTGAAGGATCTTCTCGGGAAGGTAATAGTTGTGGTATCCGCCTTTGAGTATTCGGTAGCTGAGGTCTATGTCCTCGCCGTACATGAAGTAGTCTTCGTCGAGCAGTCCTACCTTATCCAACACTTTGCGCCGCAAAAGGCAGTAAGCTCCACTGACGACCTCTATCTGCGCCGGTTCGTCCCACGGCAGATAGCCCATGTAATAGTGGCCGAAACGACGGCTCTGGGGGTAGCGCGAGCAGAGTCCGGCCATCTTGTAGAAAGCCACCATCGGCGACGGCAACCCACGGCGCGACTCCTTGGCATCGCTGCCGTTGCCCTGCAGCATACGCACTCCAGCCGCACCGGCATCGGGATGCGCATCCATGAAATCGAGACAACGGCGTATGGTGGTCTCGCCCACTATGGTGTCGGGATTGAGCAACAGCACATACTCGCCGCGGCTCTGACGTATGGCCATGTTGTTGGCCCGCGAAAAGCCCCAGTTGTGGTTGCACTCGATGTAGTTTACCCACGGAAAGCGCTCACGCAGAAAAGCCACTGAGTCGTCGCGCGAGTGATTGTCTACGACAAACACCTCTGCCTCGATGTCTGTCAAGGCACGCTGCAAGGAGAGCAGACACTGCTCAAGATAGAACTTTACGTTGTAGCTTACGATTACTATGCTTAGCTTCATGCTCGCTGCAGATTACTGTTGGTCGGGGGCTGGTGTGTCGGGGGTATCGTCGGGAGTCGTTTCAACGACGCAACGGCCCATGCTGGGGTACACCATGAACATACACAGGAAAAGGATTATGGCCATATAGCCGAACGACACCTCCAATCCGAAGCGGTAATAGCAAAAGGTGTTGACAACCATTGGCACTCCAAGCATTGACATTCGGACGGTTCCCCATACGAGAAGCTTGTCGGAAGGATGGCCGGAGGTGAGACGGCGTTTCACCATAGGTATGCGAAAGAGATACAAAGCCAGTGGTATGAGCACAATGGTTGAAAGTTCCATAGCCACAGCCACGACAAACTTGGTCTGCAGTGCTTCGGCTTTGTCGCCCGGAAGCAGAAGGTTCGTTTCGTAGGCTGCCACCAACAGCAGGCTTATAGCAATGAAGGCTATGAACAAGAGCATAAGCCTCTTTTGGGTCTTTGCCATCTTAGGTATTGGTTATTGTAGGATAAGAATCTGATTTGAGTTACCTGCCGCTGCCGTCAGCTGGCAAATGGAGTGCGGTTGAGTATGCTTCGGCCAAGCGTAACCTCGTCGGCATATTCCAGCTCATCGCCCACGGCAATGCCTCGGGCTATCACGCTGAGTTTCACTCCTGTGGAAGACAGTCGGCGCGAGATATAGAAATTGGTGGTGTCGCCCTCCATCGTGCTTGCCAATGCAAAGATTACCTCCTTCACCGAGCCTCCGGCAACACGCTCTACGAGCGAGTCGATTTCGAGATCGCCGGGTCCTATGCCGTCCATCGGAGAGATTACTCCTCCGAGAACATGGTATAGTCCGCGATACTGCTGGGTATTCTCGATGGCCATCACGTCCTGGATGTTCTCCACTACGCACACCGTCGTGGTGTCGCGATGGGGGTCGGAGCATATCGGACACAGCTCGGTGTCACTGATGTTATGGCAGCAGCGGCAGTATTTGATTTCGTTGCGCAGCCTTACAGAGGCCTGGGCAAACCGGCTGACATCATCGGGCGACTGGCGCAACAGGTGCAGCACCAGGCGCAGGGCTGTCTTGCGCCCTATGCCTGGCAGCCGGGAAAACTCGCCGACAGCATCCTCAAGCAGCTGCGAAGGGTATCTGCTGGGAATGGCCACGGTCAGTCGTCGAACAGATAAACGCCGACACCCACCTTGAGACCTATCGTGCTGTAGTCGCTGTGCTTGCGGAATGACTGGTCGTAGTAGATAGCCGGCTCGATGGTAACAGAGCGGTTGATGTAGAAAGCATAGCCAACCTCAACGCCTGGCATCAGGTCGTTGTAGTTGTGATTGGCATGGAGCAGCTTGGCATTGACACCAAGATAAAGGCCGTTCTGGATGATATAGTAGCGGCCTCCCACCCCAACGGTGAAATGATCGGCAACGGCATCGTTGCCATTGTGCTGGTAGGACAGTGAGCCAAGCACCATCAGGTTGTTGGCAAGGATGTATCCTCCCTTGGCTTCGATACCGAAGTTGAAGCCATCGCCACCATTATAACTCATGTTCAAGCCTGTCAATGAGGCTCCGACATAGCCTTTGCCTTTCTGAAACTGCGCACTTGCAGTGAGCGAGGTCAGCAATGCCAGTGCCACTATAAGCAGAGTCTTTTTCATAAACAACTGTTTCTTTTATTTATTATTAAGGATTAGCAGGTTTGGGATTATTCTTCTCTCGCCTGTACCACACAAAGAACCACACCAGCGACACCGCCAGCACAACTGCTCCGAGAGCGTAGCCAACCGTGAGAGGCAGCGACAAAGCCTGGTCGCTGACGAATAAGAATGTGCTGCATACGGTTGTCATAAACAGAGCGGGTATCAGCGTGATGATAAAAGGCTTGCGATGGCGCACCAGATAGACCGTCAGCATCCAGAGCGTGAACACTGCTAATGTCTGGTTTGACCATCCGAACCATCCCCAAACAGTCTTGAAACCTTCGGGATTGGCCATCTGCCATACAAGCAATCCTATCGCTGCGGCGAACATCGGGATGCAAATCATCAGTCGCCTGCGGATGGAATGTTGCTCAAAATGGAGCACGTCAGCCACTATCAGACGACAGCTTCGGAAGGCGGTGTCGCCACTTGTGATGGGGGCAGCCACAACTCCGAGCAATGCCAGGATGCCGCCAGCAACGCCCAGCCACTCATTGCATACGATGTTAACCACCGATGGGGCCGACGTATGGATGCCGGTTGCCTGTGCCTGTTGCATCAACTGGTAGCCGGGAGTGGGTTCGGCATAGAAGAAATACATTGCGATGGTAGCCCATATAAGTGCCACGATTCCCTCGGTGATCATTGCTCCGTAGAAGATGCGGCGGCCTTGGCGTTCGTTCTTCACGCAACGCGCCATCAAGGGACTCTGAGTGGCATGGAAACCACTTATCGCTCCACAGGCTATAGTGATGAAAAGACATGGGAAAACGGGGTCGGTGAAGCCCAATTCTTTGGCTCCGAAATTGCCGAGACCATCCCAGACTTCGGGCAGCACGGGATGCTTGAACAGCAATGAGGCAAGCAATGCCAATGCCGTGAATATCAACGAGAAAGCAAACAGAGGATAAATCTTTCCGATAATCTTATCGATTGGCATCATTGTGGCTATCACGTAGTAAATGAATATGAGACCAAGCCAAAATGCGTTAGCCCCTAAGAGGTCTGTCGCCCATTGCGGAGTCCAGATGTCCGACATAATTTCGGCTGGACTGTAAACGAAAACCACTCCGACCATCATCAGCAAGAAGATGGAAAAATAGAGCATCACCTGCTTAGTGGTTTTGCCAAGATAGTGACCAATGAGTTCGGGAAGGTTGGCTCCGCCGTGCCGCATCGACAACATTCCGCTTAGGTAGTCGTGAACAGCACCGGCAAAAATGCAACCGCAAACAATCCATAGGTAACTGACCGGACCAAACTTTGCTCCCATGATAGCACCAAAGATTGGGCCAGTGCCTGCAATGTTGAGAAACTGAATCATAAAGACCTTCCAACCGGGAAGCACCAGAAAGTCTACCCCATCGGCCTTAGCGACGGCTGGCGTAGGACGGTCGTCGGGTTCAAAGACTCTCTCTACCAGTCGGCCATAGATGAAATAGCCGGCAACAAGCAGAACGAGAGCTATCAGAAATGAAATCATAAATGTACTTGATTTATTAAACAATGCAAAAGTAAACATTATATTTTAAAATGCAAAATTGTTTTTATACCTTTGAAGGCAAATTGATAATGATGAACCACAAGCCTGCTTTCAATGTTTTTTCCCATATAAGAAGTCATGCGGCAGCTGCTTTTCTCGTGCTCGCAGCTGCATTGACAGCCACAAGTACATACGCCCAGAACAATGCTTTCTCTGCCAAACCACCCAAGCATGAGCTACGCGGCGTATGGCTGACGACCGTGCGTGGACTCGACTGGCCTAAGACATATTCCGTCGACGAGGCATCAAGACTTCAACAGCAGCAAGAACTCATAAACATTCTCGACCAGCTGCAACGGGCCAACGTGAACACGGTGCTGCTTCAGACCCGAGTTCGCGCCACGGCACTGTTTGCATCGGAGTATGAACCGTGGGCGCAGTGCCTTTCAGGCGAGGGAGGCGTGTCGCCGGGCTACGATGCCTTGCAGTTTGCCATCGACGAGTGCCACAAGCGCGGCATGGAGCTCCACGCATGGATGGTTGCGCTTCCTGTGGGAAAGTGGGACGACGTGGGCTGCCAGACCTTGCGCCGCAACTATCCGTCATTGGTAAGAAAGATCGGCACGCTGGGGTTCCTTAGCCCTGAGGCCGAAGGCACAGCCGACTATCTGGCTACCATCTGTCGCGAGGTCACTCGCAAATACGACATCGACGGCATACATCTCGACTATATGCGCTATCCCGACGAATGGAAAATCACCGTAAGCCGGGAAGAAGGCCGCCGCAACATTACCCGTATAGTAGAAGCTGTGAGCAAGGCCGTGAAAGCCGAAAAGCCGTGGGTGAAGATGAGCTGCTCGCCTGTGGGCAAGTATTCAGACCTGAGCCGCTACAGCAGCCGCAACTGGAACGCACGCGACAAAGTTTGCCAAGAGGCACAAGTGTGGCTGCGCCGCGGCCTGATGGACCAGCTCTACCCCATGCAGTATTTCAGGGACGACAACTTCTATCCGTTTGCAATCGACTGGAAAGAGAATGACTGTGGCCGCAGCATCTCAAGCGGACTGGGCATTTATTTCCTCGACCCGAGCGAGGGCCGCTGGACCCTGCGCGACGTAACCCGACAGCTGCACGTGCTTCGCCAACTTGGGGTTGGGCACACTTATTTCCGCAGCCGTTTCTTCACACAAAACACAAAGGGGCTTTACGACTACGTCTCTACATTCATCGACAACTATCCCGCATTAGTCCCACCAATGACGTGGGTATCCGACAAACGCCCCGCCCGCCCCACAGATGTCAGCTGCACCCAGGTTTCAGCGACCGAGCAACAACTACAATGGCAGGGTAATGCACCTTATTATAATATATATTGCTCGAAAGACTACCCTGTTGACATAACCGACGTGCGCAACCTCGTAGCCCAGCGCGTAGCTGGGAGCCGCCTGTCAGTTCCCACCAAGCAGCACTATTACTATGCTGTTACAGCCATGGACCGCTACGGCAACGAGAGTGGGGCAACACAAAGCCACGACTTGGAGCCGCACACAAGCCGCCTTATCGAAAACGACGGGCTGACAATGCAGCTTCCCGAGTGGGAAAAGGTCATCGACGCGCGCTACATAACGCTCGAGACCCTGCAAGGAGGCATTGTGGCTACACGCCTACACAGGCCAGAAGTCTCGATTGCCGACATTTCTGACGGTATGTATATAGTGCGCACACTCCATAAGAAAGGCATTGCCCACAGGCTCGGCTTCCTGAAGATCGACCGCCGCAGCAAGAAGCAACAGTTCACAAACTGAAATCATCAAACTCATACAATAGCAATCCAATATGATAACCTTTCCATGCTGTAAGATAAACCTCGGACTCAACATCACAGCCCGCCGTTCTGACGGCTATCACGACCTCGAAACAGTGTTCTACCCCGTGCCGCTCTGCGACGCGCTATCCATAAAGAAGATGGACGAAGCTTTCCCCTCACCCATCAGCTGCGACATAAAGGTGAGCTATTCCGAAGAACTCGGTTCGGCTCCCCTTGCCACTCTCAGCGACAAGGACAATCTGGTGGTGAAAGCCTACGACCTGCTTGCCTGCGACTACCGCCTGCCAAGACTCCATGCCCACCTATACAAACAGATACCTTCGCAGGCTGGGCTCGGCGGCGGCTCATCCGATGCAGCCTTTATGATAAAGCTCATCGACGAATACTGCCACTTGAACATCGGCAATGCCGAAATGGAACGCTATGCCGCAATGCTGGGTGCCGACTGTGCCTTCTTCATAGCTGCCGAACCAGCCTTTGCAACCGGCAAGGGCGAACAGCTCTCGCCAGCCGATGCACCGAGCGGCAATCTCAGAGGCTACCATCTGGCACTCGTAAAGCCAGCGGTGGCTGTTTCAACGGCTGAGGCCTATGCATCCATCACACCCAGACGGCCCGAGAAATGCTGCCGCGACATAGTACGCCAGCCCATCAACACATGGCGCGACGAACTTACCAACGATTTTGAAGAACCCATCTTCAAGCTTCATCCCGTACTGGGCAACATAAAGCAACGGCTCTACAACCTTGGAGCCGAATACTCACAGATGAGCGGAAGCGGAAGCACCGTGTTCGGAATATTCAAAAAAAGCCCCACAGACATAGCCTCTTTGTTCCCCGATTGCTTCACAGCCGTGGTCGAACTGGAATAAGAACATCCTCATACTCACAAGCTTCAATCAATTCGTTAACGTCTTTTTGGTGCTAAAAAACGTTAACGCAGAACCACGTATGCCTTTTTTTTGTACTTTTGCAGTGTTTTTGGATAAATTAGGAATAAAGATTTGATTTTCAAAAAGTTAGACTATTAAGGTAGAAGAATGAGACAGTTAAAGATTCAGAAGAGCATAACCAACCGCTCGAGCGAGGCTCTCGACAAGTATCTTGTTGAGATAGGTCGCGCTCCACTCATATCGATAGATGAAGAAATAGAACTTGCCCAAAAGATTAAAAAGGGCGGACCGGAAGGCGAACGTGCCAAAAACAAACTCGTCACGGCCAACTTGCGCTTTGTTGTTTCCGTGGCAAAGCAATACCAGCATCAAGGACTAACCCTCACCGACCTTATCGACGAGGGCAACATAGGTCTTATCAAGGCTGCACAGAAGTTCGACGAGACGCGTGGCTTCAAGTTCATCTCGTATGCTGTGTGGTGGATTCGCCAGAGCATACTGCAAGCTATTGCCGAGCAGAGCCGTATTGTGCGCCTGCCACTGAACCAAGTAGGCTCACTCAACAAGATAAACCACGAAATCAACCGCTTCGAGCAAGAGAACCAAAGACACCCCTCAGTGTCGGAGCTTGCCGAAGCAACCAAGATAGACGAAGAGAAGATCGGACAGAGCATGATGGCCGACGGCCACCACGTTTCGATTGATGCGCCGTTCCAGGATGGTGAGGACAACTGTATGCTCGACGTGATGCCGAGCGGCGACGACAGCCGTACCGACAAGCAGGTAGACCACGAGAGCATGGCTCTTGAACTCAATTCAGTGCTCAACAAGGTGCTCAAGGAGCGCGAGATAACCATTATCCGCGAGTGCTTCGGCATTGGATGCCACGAGAAAGGCCTTGAGGAGATTGGCGACCAACTGGGCCTGACCCGTGAGCGCGTGCGTCAGATACGCGAGAAAAGCATCGCGAAGCTCCGCGACTCCGGCAATGCAAAGATATTGATGAAGTATCTGGGATAAGTTCCCACGTGTTCCCAACTGATATAAAGCAACAAGACCAGCCCCTCGGACAACGAGGCGGCTGGTCTTGTTCATTACTCAAAGGCATCATCATAGACGAATGGACGCAAAGTCATCGTGAAGTAATCACTTCTTCACAACAAAAATAAAAAGGTGCAGCTATTTTGGCGCACCTTTTTCTATTAGCAAGATTTGTAATCCGAGAAATATGGATAGGGAGTGCATACGCTATCGGACTATAAAACTCCTTCGCTCCAAATCTCCGTAGAAAAGCAACAAGCCAGAGAGTTCAGAACTGGAAGTATATGAACGGCTGCACGTCGGCGGTTTTCACCTGAATGATCAGGTAGACTATCGCCACTATCAGCAGTGCGCAGCCAACTATTCCGCCTCGTTCGAGCACCTTTACCATTCGTTGCTGCCAGCTGCTGGGCATGAAATGGGCAACGAAAGCCAGCAAAATCATCGCGAACACGTACTTGTAGGCCACTACAGCCTGTACTACCACCTGCCAGTCGAACCGAGTGACCATCTGGCTGAGCATCAGCTGTGCCGAGGCAAAGTCCTGGTTGCGGAAGAACACCCACATCAGGCTCACCACATTGAACGTGAGCACCACTGCCACCACCCTCTTCCAGCCGTGGGGCCGGTAGTGGCGGTCGTGACCGAGCACGCTCTGCGAGAACATCTTGTGCAGGCAGACGAGCAGTCCGTGCATGGCTCCCCACACCACGAAGTTAAGGCTTGCCCCGTGCCACAGGCCGCACAACGTCATCGAAACCATCTGGTTGAGATACATCCTAACCCGTCCGTGGCGATTGCCGCCAAGCGAGATGTAGACATAGTCGCGTATCCACGACGACAGCGAGATGTGCCACCGCCGCCAGAAGTCGGAAACGGAGCTGGCCTTATAGGGTGCGTTGAAGTTCTGTGGGAAGCGGAAGCCCAGCAGCAAGGCTATTCCGATGGCCATATCGCTGTAGCCCGAGAAGTCGCAATATATCTGAATACTATATCCGTAGAGCCCAAGCAGCACCTCTCCGCCAGAGAAGAGCGTTGGATTATCGAACACTCGGTCAACGAAATTCAGGCTTATGTAGTCGCTCACCACCGCTTTCTTCAGCAGTCCCATTGCCACAAAGAGCACTCCCTGGGCAAACATCGTGCGGCTGATGTGCAGCTTGCGCCGTATCTGCGGCACAAACTCGCTCGCCCTGACGATAGGTCCGGCCACGAGCTGCGGAAAGAACGACACGTAGAAGGCATAGTCAAGGAGTCGGTGCAGGGGCTTCAGCCTTCCGCGATATACGTCGATGGTGTAGCTCATGCTCTGGAAAGTGAAGAAGCTGATGCCCACGGGCAGGAATATGTCCCACGGTTGGAAGTTGCAGCCTATCATCTGCGCCACCATGCCGGCAAAGAAATTGGTGTACTTGAAGTATGCCAGCAGCCCCAGGTCAATGCCCAGACTCAGCGCGAGCAGCCACTTCCGCCTGCGCCGGTCGTGGCGAAGGAGGTAGATGCTGCGTGCCAGCAGGAAGTCGCTCACCGTCACCACGGCCAGTAGAAAGAAGTAGACACCGCTGCTCTTGTAGTAGAAATAATATGAGAACAGGGTCACGAACAGCAGCCGTGCATCGAGTCTGCGCCGCAGAAGATAGTAAACGAAGGTGAAGCCAAGGAACAGGTAAAGGAACAGTCCCGATGAGAATATCATCGGTTCTGCCGGGTCGTAACTCAGTATGTCAATCAGTCGGCTCAGTGTTTCCATCATTCCTCTTTCCTGTTTGCTTTGCCGTGCTGCTCCGTGTAGAGCCTCTGGCCCGTCACCAGCGAGTTATACACTATGCCTGCAAGACGGCGGCCACCTTTGCGGTTGATGTGGATGAAGTCCTTGGAGCCCATGCCCTGCTCAGTCATCCGCACCATAGAGCCCTCGCCGCCCATAGCCTCGAAGAAGTTGTAGAAGCCCACCCCACATTCCTTTGCGAGCTGTTGCTGCTGCCTTACGAGGTCTTTGATGCCGGGCATGGTACACAGCTGTCCGGCCTTGCGCCACCCGCGGTCGGGCGTGCTCACAACGAGGATGCTCGCATCGGGATAATTCTTCCTGATATGGGCTATCACCTTGCGCATATTTTTCATGTACCACTCCATGCTCTCAGCCGTCGACTGTGGAGTAACGGCGTTCACACCGTACTGCAATATCACGAGGTCGTATGGGCGCAAGCGGTTGAAATCGGCCATCATCTGGGGCGAAAGGCGCGACAGTCCGATGCCCGACGAGCCGCGCACGCTGAAGTTGTCGACCACTATTCCGCTGTTGCCTTCGAGGGCTATGCCGTAGAGCGTGGGCTGCCCGGCCACCACCTTGTAGGCTATACGGTCCGCAACACCACGCGATTCTATCTGCTGCACCTGCCCTGAGGCGCTCACCTCTGCCACGTCAGGTTGCCTTTCGCCCACCGCCACGCTCACTGTTGCTCCGTGGGGCGCACGCAGATACATCCTTGCCACATCCCATCGGGCAGCACGCGCGTATGCCGAGGTGCCCACTACCGTCACTGACGAGCCGGCTGCCGAGTCGTAATAGCGTTCGGCTATGCCCGCCTGTTCAGCCTGATAGCTCTCGCGCTTCATCACCATGTGCTCCCTCAGAGCAGTGGCCTGCACGTTGGCCGACATTCTGAACCTGTTAATCTCGTTGCCGGCATCCAGCCACCCCACTCCGCAACCGCCGTAGCGGGCTTGCAGCAGCTCGCGAAGGTCGGCCACCATGATGTCGCCCTCGACGAAGGAGTCGCCGTAGTAGGCTATGCGCAGCGGCCTGCCCGTCTTCTCATGGCGCAGCAGTCCCTCGGCAGCGGCATAGTAGTGGGTCATGCCTCCGGCGGCTCCCTCAGAGTAGTCGGCTATCGGGCTCACGCTGTCGGGCCAGTTCTCGAGAGCCATCCACGTACCCACGGTGCTGCTGTCGCTGTCGGCAGTGCCGCCACCGGCGTGCCTGCCGTCAGTGTCCTCGCCCGCCGACGACGGCAGCGAGGCGGTTCCTGCAAGGTCGGCAAGCATCTCGACCGGGCGCAGCTCCACACTGCCCACACTCATATCGGGCAGCAAGTGCATGAGCATCAGCACAAGCACCACTGTGGCAACGAGCAAGAAGGTTCGGTCTGTATTGTCATTCATTTCCTGAATATCACTTTTCCCGCTACTGCGGCATTGTTTTCATATCTGCGCGAGCAGTTCGTCAAGGCGGCGTATGCCTGCTTCGGTGCAGATTCCACGCAGCAGAATGAACAGGATGTTGCGAAAAATCTCCTCCGGCGAATATTCCTCATACATCCCCGAAGTCATTACCGCCTCGCTTGCGGCTGAGCTGATGTCGTGCAGTATGGAGTAGTTCACGTCGGTGCGGAACATTCCCTCGCTCACGCCACGCTCCATGAAAGCCATATACATCTCGTCTTGCTGCTTGCGCCGCTGCCGCATCATGTCGACAAGGCTCGGATACTTGCTCAGGTCGGCAAAGAAAGCCGGCGACACCGACATCAGTTCTTCGGTCTGCATACGGTAGAAGCCCACCACAATCTCAATCACGTCGTGCTTGCCTTGCGACATTTTCAAGTTCTTCTGGCGTTGCTGCTCGTCCACCTCATCGAAGAGAGCATGGAGCAGTTCCTCCTTGTTGGCAAAGATTTCGTAGAGTGTGCGCTTCGAAATCGACAGTTTGCTGGCTATGTCGTCCATCTTTACCTGACGGATGCCGTTGCGAAAAAACATCTCTCCGCTGGCACTTACGACGAGCCTGCGCAGTTCTTCACGGTTGTTGTATCTGACATTTGCCATTGCTAACTTATCTTTTCGGCGAGCAAAATTATATATTTTCGCGAACATAAATATTCTTTTGGCAGTTAAATTACAAAAACAAGTCTTTTTCCCGGGCTGAGAAGGGCAAGTAATATGGGCCATATTACCGACCAATATGGGCCATATTACTGACCAATATGGGCCATATTACCGACCCACCCCCAACCCCTCCCCAAGGGAGGAGGAGCCAAGTGGGGCTGCCTCAGCATCACCATTTGTAGGTATTTTGACCACTATAACGGGCGAACAGTAGCGATATGTAGTTTCTTTTAGGTAATTTTGCACAAAATTCAAGTATCAAACGCAATGAAACTTTCCGAACTGAAGACTGGCCAGAAGGCAACTATAAAGAAAGTATCGGGCCACGGCAGCTTCCGCAAACGCATCATAGAGATGGGGTTCATCAAGGGGCAGACGGTGGAGGTGATGCTCAACGCACCGCTTCAAGACCCCGTGAAATATAAGGTAATGGGCTACGAAGTGTCGCTGCGACGCAGCGAGGCCGGCATGATAGACGTGTCGCTCAGCGCGCAAAGCCGCTCCGACAACGGTATGCCTGCCGCCAACGGCGCGCTGACAGGTGAAGCCCTTACGTCGGAGAGCCACGAAAGCATCAGCACCGACACGTCGCAGGACGACGAAAAGACCATCAGCGTGGCACTGGTGGGCAATCCCAACTGCGGCAAGACCTCGTTCTTCAACTTTGCTTCGGGGGCACACGAGCGCGTGGGCAACTATTCGGGCGTGACGGTGGATGCCAAGGAGGGCTACACCACGTACAAGGGCTACCGCTTCAACCTCGTTGACCTGCCCGGCACCTACTCGCTCTCGGCCTATTCGCCCGAGGAACTCTATGTGAGGGAGCATCTGATAGACCATACTCCAGACGTTATACTGAACGTAATCGACACGAGCAACCTGGAGCGCAACCTCTATCTGACAACCCAGCTCATCGATATGGACATGAGGATAGTGTGCGCCCTGAATATGTTTGACGAGAGCGAGCATCGCGGCGACACGCTCCACTACCGCCAGCTGGGCTCGCTGCTGGGCGTGCCCATGGTGCCCACGGTGTTCACCACGGGGCGCGGAGTAGACGAACTGCTGTCGACCATCATCACCGTATTTGAACAGGACATCAGCTCTTCGGCCACCGAAGCCGCCCACCACGACGGACAGTTCCGCCACATACACATCAACCACGGCCATGAACTGGAAGACGGCATAAGCAACATTCAGCACTACCTGAAGACCAACGACCTGCTGAAGCAACGCTACTCCACCCGCTTCCTTGCCATCAAGCTGCTCGAGAACGACAGCAAGGTGGAGCAACTGGTGGACTCGCTGCCCGAAGCCAAGGACATACTCGCCGCCCGCGACATGGCTGCCAGCCGCATCAAGGAGGAGATGGACATCGACTCAGAGACCGCCATCATGGATGCCAAGTACGGTTTCATCCACGGCGCATTGGGCGAAGTGGGCTACGAGGTCGGCAAGAAGGCCGACACCTACAGCACCACGCACGTGCTCGACAACATCATCACCCACCGCTATCTGGGCTTCCCCATATTCTTCGCACTGCTGTGGCTCATGTTCCAGACCACCTTCTCGCTGGGGCAGTACCCCATGGACTGGCTCGAGGCCGGCGTGGCATGGCTCGGCGACACCATAGGCACGCTGCTGCCCAACGGCCCGCTGCGCGATATGCTCTGCGACGGCGTGATAGGCGGTGTGGGAGCGGTGATAGTGTTCCTGCCGCAGATACTTATTCTCTACACGTTCATATCCTTCATGGAAGACAGCGGCTACATGGCGCGAGCTGCTTTCATCATGGACAGGCTCATGCACAAGATGGGACTCCACGGCAAATCGTTCATTCCGCTTATCATGGGCTTCGGTTGCAACGTGCCGGCGATAATGGCTACACGCACCATAGAGAGCCGACGGTCGCGGCTTATCACCATGCTCGTACTGCCGCTAATGAGCTGTTCGGCCCGTCTACCTATTTATATAATGATAGTCGGCACGTTCTTCGCACAGCAATATCGCTCGTCGGTGCTTATCTCGCTCTACGTCGTAGGCATCCTCATGGCCGTAATCGTAAGCCGTCTGCTCAGCCGCTTTGTGGTGAAAGGCGACGACACACCCTTCGTCATGGAGCTTCCGCCCTACCGTTTCCCCACCTTCAAGGCCATACTTCGCCACACGTGGGAGAAGGGTAAACAATATCTCAAGAAGATGGGAGGCATCATTCTGGTGGCCAGCATCATAGTATGGGCTTTGGGATACTTCCCCCACGACGAGAGCCTGAGCCGCCAGGAGCAGCAGCGACAGAGCTATATAGGTATCGTCGGACAAGCCATTGAGCCCGTGTTCCGGCCTATGGGCTTCGACTGGAAGCTCGATGTGGGCATACTCTCGGGCATCGGTGCCAAGGAGATAGTGGCCTCCACGATGGGCGTGCTCTACTCGGGCGACGACAGCTTCGGCGACGACGACTCATACGACGAGCAGAGCGACAAGTACACAGTGCTGCGCCAGAAGATGGAAGCCGACGGCATCACCCCCATCACGGCCTACAGCTTCCTGCTGTTTGTGCTGCTCTACTTCCCCTGCATAGCCACCATATCGGCCATAAAGGGCGAAACGGGCAAGTGGAAGTGGGCTCTGCTGGCAGCCGGATATACCACCCTGCTGGCTTGGACGGTATCGGTAGCCTTCTATCAAGTGGCCAACCTGCTGCTGTGACTCATATTTTGTTGAACCTCAAAAGGCATTTATTTTCAGACGTTTTTTGTGCGTTATAGCTTTTTTAGTACTTTTGCAGCTATCTTGGAATATAGAAACAACAAAATATCAGTTACACTATGCTAACACTGAATCTTATCAAGCAAGACACTGAACGCGTGATACGCGGTCTGGAGAAAAAACAATTCGAGGGAGCCCGCAAAGCCATAGAAGACGTGCTGGCCGTCGACCGCAAGCGACGCGAAGCCCAGCAGAAGATGGACTCCACCAAAGCCGAGATGGGAAAACTGTCTAAACAGATTGGCGTAATGATGAAAGAAGGCCGCCGCGACGAGGCAGAAGCCATCAAGGAAAGCGTAGGTCAGCTCAAGACTGCGGAGAAAGAGCTCAAAGAAGCGATGGAAAACGCAGAACAGGAGCTTACCAATATGCTCTATCAGATACCCAACATCCCCTACGACGAGGTGCCAGAAGGACGCTCGGCAGAGGACAACCACGTGGTAAAGAGCAACCTGCGCGAGTGCGTTGAGGGCGACACCGTGGGCAACTGGACCACCAATCCAGCCAACGACGAGGCCAAGCTGCCGCACTGGGAGCTGGCTAAGAAATACAACCTCATTGATTTCGACCTCGGCGTGAAGATTACCGGTGCCGGTTTCCCGGTCTACATAGGCAAGGGAGCACGACTGCAGCGCGCCCTTATCAACTTCTTCCTCGACCAGGCTCACCAATCGGGCTACACCGAAGTTATTCCGCCAACGGTTGTCAATGCAGCTTCGGGCTACGGCACAGGACAGCTTCCCGACAAGGAAGGACAGATGTACCACTGCCAGACCGACGATTTCTATCTCATTCCGACGGCAGAGGTGCCTGTGACAAACATCTACCGCGATGTCATTCTCGACGAGAAAGACCTGCCGATAAAGAACTGCGCCTACACTGAATGTTTCCGCCGCGAGGCTGGCAGCTACGGTAAGGACGTGCGCGGACTCAACCGTCTGCACGAGTTTGCTAAGATAGAGATTGTGCGCATCGACACTCCAGAACACTCGCGCGAGAGCCACAAGGAGATGCTCGAGCACGTAGAGGGACTGCTCAAGAAGCTGGAACTGCCCTACCGCATACTGCTGCTCTGCGGCGGCGACCAGAGCTTCACCTCTTCTATATGCTACGACTTCGAGGTTTACTCCGAGGCGCAGGGTCGTTGGCTCGAAGTGTCGTCGGTTTCAAACTTCGACAGCTATCAGGCCAACCGTCTGAAGTGCCGCTACCGCCATGCCGACGACAAGAAAATTGAGCTTTGCCACACGCTCAACGGCTCGGCTCTGGCTCTGCCGCGCATCGTGGCTGCAATCCTTGAGAACAACCAGTGTGCCGAAGGAATACGCATACCGAAGTGTCTCGTTCCTTACTGCGGCTTCGACATGATTACCGAATAGCAGTTCTCGCCCAAAGGCGAATTGCAAAAAGCAAAGAATATCCGCCTCTTTGCCAGCACAGGCATCACTACTTACGTGGCTTAAGCTGGCAAAGAGGCGGAAATCTTTTTTTATTTCCCCTTGTTTGCAATGCTGCAGGCCACCTGGTATGCGGTGGTCCATGCCGCCTGGAAGTTGAAGCCGCCTGTTACGCCGTCGATGTCGAGCACCTCTCCGGCAAAGAAAAGTCCCGGAACGCTGCGGCTTTCGAGCGTTGAGGGATTGATGCTTTTGAGCGATATGCCGCCACAGGTGACAAATTCGTCGCGGAAGGGAGCTCTTCCGCTCACCTCGTAACAGTCGTTGACGAGCGTATTCACGATGCGGTTGATGTCCTTTTGTGTCACATCAGCCCAACGCCGCTCGCTGTTCGCCCCTACACTACGCTCCAGCAAATGCTGCCAGAGACGCAGAGGCAGTCCGAAAGGCCCTATGGTGGCAAGCTGTTTGCGCTCGTTGCGCCTGGCAAAGAGCTGCAAGCCAGAGTGGGCAGCATCCTCGGCAATGCCCGTCCAGTTCACGGCCACCGTGGTGCGATAGCCCTTCTCGCTGAGGAAACGCGCCGCGTAGCTCGACAGTTTCAGTATCGCCAGACCGCTCATACCCCAATGAGTGACAAGCAGAGGCCCCGTCGAACGCCACTTCATGCCCGGAATGAAGGCCACTGCCCCCTCAACCACCGTGCCTGCCAGCGAACGGAGCGACTGATCTGCCACGCTCAGCGTGAAAAGCGAAGGCACCGGCGGCTCTATCTCATGCCCCAATGCCTCGAGCCATCGGAAGCTGGCTGCGCGCTGGCTGCCGCCTGTCGTCACTACAACATAGTCGTAGCCACGAACATCATCAAGCCCCTCAATCCTTCTTCCTGTAAATACTCTCACTCCATAGCGTTCGGCCAGTCGTCGGAAACAGCCGCTTACTGACCGTGCATCCTGCGAACGTGGAAACACGCAGCCGTCGTCCTGTGTGACAAGCGGCACGCCGTGAGCCTCAAACCACTTAAATGCCTCGCCGGGGCCAAAGCCTTTCAGCAACCGCTTCATCAGCCTATGACCACGTGGGTAGACCGCCGAGAGGTCGCCGACGGAGGCAAACGAGTTTGTGCAGTTGCACCTTCCTCCCCCCGACAGCTCCACCTTTGAGAGCACTTTATTGCTGCGCTCAAAGATGTCCACCTGCATCTGCGGTACCATTTCCTTGAGGTTCACGGCAAGGAAGAAGCCTGCCGCACCGCCGCCAACTACCGCCGTTCTGCTCATTTACGCCATCCATTGATGAAGTCGGCTGCGGCCATGCGCCGCTTTCCAGCCGGTTGCACCTCCACGAGGCGCAGCATCAGGTCGCTACAGCAAACGTATAGGTTGCGTCCTTCTACCACCAGCTCGCCCACAGGGGCAGCAGATGGCTTGTCGGTAAGCTCCGACTTGTAGACCTTCAGCACCTGCTGTCCGCCCTGCACACCGTCTATCATGGTCCACGCACCGGGATGTGGCGACATGGCACGTATGAAGTCGTACACCTGCTTGGCCTTGAGCGTGAAGTCGAGACAGCACGTCTGCTTGAATATCTTGGGTGCCGGACGCAGCTCTCCGGCCTGCAACTCAGCCTGCGCAGTAGTGGGCACGCTGCCCTCGCCCTCTATCAGCAGGTCAAGGGTTTCCACGGCAGCCTGCGCACCGAGCCTCATCAGCCGTTCATAGAGCCATTCGGCATCGGCATCGGCTGGCAGGGGCTGCTCCTTCTGCATGATGATGCGGCCTGTGTCAATCTCGTGGTCGAGCATGAACGTGGTCACTCCCGTCACTGTCTCGCCGTTGGCAATGGCCCACTGTATGGGTGCAGCACCGCGATATTGCGGCAGCAGCGATGCATGGACGTTGAAAGTGCCCCACCGTGGCATACTCCACACCACCTCGGGAAGCATCCTGAACGCCACCACCACCTGCACGTCGGCCTTCCATGAGGCCAGCTCAGCAAGAAACTGCTCGTCTTTCATGCGCTCGGGCTGCAACACTGGCAGCCCGTGAGCCTCGGCATACTGCTTCACGGGGGGTGCCTGAAGCGTGTCGTGGTGACGACCGACGGCCTTGTCGGGCTGTGTCACCACGCCAACAACATTGTAACCGCCTTCAACGAGCGCGCTCAGAGTGCCCACGGCAAACTCCGGAGTGCCCATAAATACTATTCTCAAGTCCGTTTTATTCATTTGCTGCTTATTGTTTTTTGATTGAAATACTATACCTACTACACCTACTACACCTACTACACCTACTATACCTAATAGATAATTATAAAAACAACCCATCCGGCGCGTTTCACTCCTGACTCAGGTCGGCTACCATCTGCCTGTAGGCCGTGAACAGGCGCGCACGGCTGACAAATCCCTTCAGACGCTTGTCGCTGTCGACCACCGGCAGTGCTGCCGCACCCGTCTGCTCGAACACCTGCATCACCTCTTCCATCGGGTCGCCCACACTGAGCACCGCCGCAGGCTGCGTCATTAGCTGTCTGACGGTGAAGCGGTGGTAGAGCTCGGTGCGGAAGATGACATGGCGCAGGCGCGTTATGTCAATCTCTCCAAGCAGCCGTCCGTCGTCGTCGCACACCGGGATATAGCTTTTCGTGCTGCGGCTCACCTCACGAACGAGCCTTCCCATCTCGGTATCGGGCGACACGCGAGTCAGCTCTGTGTCGATAATAGGCTCCAGAGTCATAAGTGTCAAGGCAGCCTTGTCGGTGTGGTGGGTCAGCAGATGGCCGTGACGAGCCAGCCGCTGGGCGTAGATGCTGTGGCTCTCAAATATCGAGATGGTGAGATAGGAGCTGATAGTGACGATAATCAGCGGGATAAACAGCTGATAGCCGCCCGTCAGTTCGGCTATGAGGAATATGCCCGTGAGGGGCGCGTGCATCACTCCGGCCATCACTCCGGCCATGCCGTAGAGCGTGAAGTGGCGTTCGGGAACATACTGCCCCACGTTATAGATGTTCCACAGACGGGCAAACAGGAAGCCGCTGAAGCCGCCGATGAACAGCGACGGGGCGAAAGTTCCACCACAGCCGCCCGCTCCGTTGGTGGCAGAGGTGGCAAAAACTTTGGTGACAACCACCAAGGCTACATACAGCACCAGCAACTTGCCGTTGCCGGCAAAGAGCGAGTTCTGCATGATGCGGTTCCAATCGCTCTCGCCGCTGCCCTCAATGAGAAGCGACAGGCTGTCGTAGCCCTCGCCGTAGAGCGACGGAAAGAGGAATATCAGCGTGCTCAGCATCAGTCCGCCAATGAGCAGGCGCAGGTAGCGATGCTCCGACATACGGGCAAACATATCCTCGCAGGCCGTCATCATGCGCATGAAATAGAGCGACACGAGGCCCGTCACGATGCCGAGCAGGATGATTGCCGGAACGCGTCCCAGCACCCACTGGCCGTCGAGCTCGAACTGGAACATCTGTTCCGAGCCTGTGAAGATGTAGGCGAAGCACGTTGCCGTGACCGTGGAAATCATTATAGGCAGCAGCGACGACATGGTGAGGTCGATCATCAGCACCTCTATCGTGAACACCAGACCGGCTATCGGAGTCTTGAAGATGCCTGCTATGGCGGCTGAAGCGCCGCAGCCCACAAGCAGCATCAGCGTGCGGTTGTCGAGCCGGAACAGCCGGCCAAGGTTGGAACCTATCGCCGAGCCGGTCAGCACGATAGGTGCCTCGGCTCCCACCGACCCTCCGAAGCCGATGGTGATGGCCGATGCCACCACCGAAGTCCATGTGTTGTGGCTCCGCAGGTGCGACCGCTTGGTGGCAATGGCATAGAGCACGCGCGTGATGCCGTGCGAGATATTGTCCTTCACCAGGTATTTCACGAACAGCGACGTAAGCCAGATGCCCACCACGGGAAACAAAAGGTAGAGCCAGTTGATGCCCGACACGTCGAACCCCGACGTGAGCAGCAGCTGTATCTGGTGGATAAGAAGATGCAGCACGTAGCCTGCCACGGCTGCAAAAAATCCCACAAACAGCGACAGCAGCAGCGTGAAGTGACGGTCGGAGATGCGACGGCTGCGCCAGGCAACTATCTTCTCCAACATGGATGAACTAAATTCATAATGCATGATGCATGATTATTTCTTTTCCTCGCCCCTCTCCCATCGCTCGGGAGCCGAGGGCGAGCCTTTGTTATTTCCTTATTATCGCCACCTGACCGTCGGCAGAGAGCTTGATGATGCTCGACGGCTGATGGGGGCGGTGCTCCTGGCGGCGCGAGAAGCACACATAGTCCACCGCCTCGAGCAGCTCTGGGGCTATGTCGCAGTAGTTTTGCGCCGGCGGTTGGCCGCTGATGTTGGCGCTGGTGCTTACCAATGCCTTCTGGAAACGGTAGCACAGCTCCTTAGAGAACGGCTCATTAGTGATGCGGATGCCTATGCTGCCATCTTCGGCTATGAGGTTTTCGGCCAGGTTGACGGCACCGTCCAGTATCACGGTCGTGGGCTTCACGGCAGCATCGAGCAGCTGCCATGCCACGTCGGGCACATCCCTCACGTAGCGCTGAAGCCGTGCGTCGCTGTCGACAAGGCAGATAAGAGCCTTGCGGTCGTCGCGCCGCTTGATGTCGTAGATGCGTCGGACAGCTTCGCTGTTGGTCGCATCACAGCCCAATCCCCACACGGTGTCGGTGGGATAGAGTATCACGCCTCCCTCGCGCAGCACCTTCACGGCCTGGCGTATGTCTTCTTCTCTGTTCATCTTCTGATATTTAGAATATTGAGGTTGCTGTTCAGAAAAAGTGCAAACGGGGTGTTTGGAGATACAAATGTACTAACTTTAGAGCAATAACCGCGATTTCAGTGATTTTTTTTACGCTCCCACAAAAGTAATATGGGCTATATTATTGACCC
>ODAJ012172227.1_pt1 | contig 31041 bp, 16 predicted proteins | sample 1539241 | NCBI WGS metagenome assembly ODAJ01 (sample SAMN02144231, study PRJEB22623) | gut metagenome | biome: sheep rumen | host: Ovis aries | place: New Zealand
ACACAAATAGAATCCCGGAACCGTTTCGATGGTCGAAACTCGTTCCGGGATTTTTGTTGCAGTCGCCTGTATGGTGGCTGCGATGCGTCAGTGGAGCCGTAGCTGATTACCTTAAATCTGTATTAACCTTTTGTTACCTAATGAATTTATGAAGCCTTATGCATCGTTTACTGTTTTTATATCTGTTTTTTCCCTCGTTCTGTGCATGGGCTCCTGACGCGTCAAACGTTTCTAACTATTATCAACTTAAAACTTATATACTGCGAAAGTCTTGGCGGGGACACTCACCTTGACCGTGTTGCCGCTGGTCTCAACTTGGGCTGTGCGGGGAAGCACGGTGTTCTTCTGCTCAATGGTGTTCACGTCGTTCATTCGGTCGGCGTGGATGGTGGTGACGGTGCCAGCGTTGAGGCTCTTGATGCCCTTGAAGTTGAGCACAATGTCCTGCGCCTGGTCGCCCGTGTTGACAATCTTGACGATGTACTGACGGTTGTTCTTGTCATAGACGGCCGATGCGCACAGACCGTCCTGTCCCGTTACGGCCTTGCCGCCCTCGGTGAGGCTGAGCACGTTGGTGCCGGGATTCTGGCCGTAGAGCTGCTGCACGTAGTAGTTGGGGGTGCGCACGGTGGTGAGGTTGTCCATCCAGATGAGGTCGGGGCGCCACTGCCAGCCCTCGACGTGCGAGAACAGCGGAGCGTAGGTGGCCATGTGAACCACGTCGGCGTTGCGCTCCAGACCGGTCATGAAGGCGGCCTCGCAGAGGCTGGCCTCGAAGGTGTTCATGCCCGTAGCGGTGTTCTGATGGTCGCCCTTGGTGTGGCAGGCATACTCGCCGGCGAACACCTTGGGACCCTTGCGCGAATAGTTGTCGTAGCGGGTGACGTTCTGCATGAACCACTGCTGGTCGCGGTAGAAGTGCTCATCGACGAGGTCGGCCTTCAGACGGCGCATCTGCTCCCATCCGTAGCTGAACTGCTTGCCGTCGAGGTCGTCGGGCGACGGGCCGCTGGTGCCCACCACCTTGATGTTGGGATACTTGGCGCGGATGGCCTTGAGGAACGGCTCCAGACGCTCAGGATAGAGCGGGCCCCACTGCTCGTTGCCCACACCGATGAACTTCAGGTTGAAGGGAGCGGGATGGCCCATGTCGGCACGACACTTGCCCCACTTGGTGTTGACATCGCCATTGGCAAACTCGATGAGGTCGAGGGCATCCTGAATGTAAGGCTCCAGGTCTTTCACGGCCACATGGGCTGTAGCGGCCGTCTCGTCGGGGTTCTGGAACTGGCAGGCCAGACCGCAGCTCACGATGGGCAGCGGCTCAGCGCCGATATGCTCGGAGAGCAGGAAGAACTCGTAGAAGCCCAGTCCGTAGGTCTGATAGTAGTTGGGATAGAGTCGGTGGGCGAAGGTGTAGTTCCAGCGGTTTTCGTTCAGGGGGCGGTTCTCAACCGGTCCGACGGAGTTTTTCCACTGGTAGCGGCTGGCCAGGTCGGTACCCTCGACGATGCAGCCGCCGGGGAAACGGAATATGCCGGGGTTCAGGTCTTTCAAGTCCTTCACCAGGTCGGCGCGCAGGTGGTTCCAGTTGTCTTGTGGGAAGAGCGACACGTGGTCGAGGTCAACGCCGTTGGCCGTCTCGAGGAAGATTCGCATGAGGCCCTTGGCGTCGGTTTTGTCAGAAGTGAGTGTGGCGGTGTATTTTTTCCAGTCCTTGCCGCTGACGCTGATGCGTTGCTGGTTGATGATCTGGTTGTCGCTGCCCACCAACTCGACGCGTATGCGGGCAGGGCCGTCGCAGTTCTGACGGGCATAGACCGAGAAGTCGTACTTCATGTCCTTCTTCAGTCCCATGCCGAAGAAGCCGCGGTTCTCCAGACCGGTGCGCTTCTCGATGTGGCCTGAGTCGCCCAGGGCTACGTAGTGGGGGTTGCGCTCGAAGGCGGGGTTGTCGTCCTCTACCTTCACGTTTCCGAACGAGTTCCACCCCATGAGACGCTGGGGAAATTCAAACGAGCGGTTTTGCACCATCTCGGCATAGAGTCCGCCGTCGGCACCGAAGTTGATATCCTCGAAGAAGATACCGTACATGGTGGGTTGGATGGGGGCTCCCATTTTCTTGGCGTTGATGGTGAACTGGTGTTGTGCGCTGGCGGTGAGCGATGTCAGCGCCAAAGCGGCCATGACGGCCAATGTCGTGAACTTTTTCATGTGGTAATGATGGTTTTTAGTGGGTGCAAAGATACAAAAATCCACCCCCGGAGAGGTGGATTTTTTGCACAGATGGGTGGATAATATGCTTTTGGGGGCGTTTCTTGCTGCCAAAAGGTGTACAAAACGCATTTTCAGCTTTCGCTTAAAGCGGAAGGATGGTGAATCGCAGCGTCTTGTCTCCGTAGCCCACGCGGTACTGCGGTTGTGCCTTGGCGTTGCCGCTCCAACTGTCGATGCCTCCCACGCCGGTGTGCTCGGCGTCGATGAAGAGGTTGGTGAAGTGCGACTTCGGAATGTCCTCGACGTGGCGCTGCTCTTTGTCGTCGCCGTCATCCAGGTCGCTGATGTTGTAGTGCAGCGCGCTGGCGTAGAACGGGCGGTCGCTCACCAGGCAGAATCCGTTGCCCTCGGCGTCGGTCTGCTGCCACCAGCGTATATCGCTCTTGGTGCCAGTCTCCTGCGGTCGGATGTATGGGTAGAACTGTTCGTCGGCCGTCTGCCGGTAGATGCCGATGGGCTGCGAAAGCTTGCGGTCGGCATAGTTCTCGACGGGTCCGCGGCCGTAGTAGCGGCTGATGTCGGTGCCGTAGGGCAGCTGCATGACCATGCCGAATCGATACATGTCGGGTTGCGTGGCAGCGCGGTCGGTGGTCATGGCCTGCTCAACGTCCATGCTTCCGTCGGCGTTTACGTGGTATGTGATGGTGAGTTTTGCCATCACGTCGGGCATGTCGTACTCAGCGCGCACGGTCATGGCCTTCTTGTCGGCTGTGAGCGAGCGCAGCTTCATCGTCGGATTGTTCCACACTTTGTATTCCCTGTTGATTCTCGACCCCATGTCGTTGTCGGTGGCGGCGCGCCAGAAGTTGGGTTTCAGTGTGCCTCCCTGGCCCAGCATCTGGTGGCCGAAGAGTTTGTATTCGCTGATGAAGCCTGTCTGTCGGTTGAACCTTACGCAGATGTTGCGGCTGCTGATGGTTATCTCGGGGCTGTTCTTCTTGTCGGCCAGTTTCAGCTTGCGGCCTTTCTTGTCGGCCAGGGCCAGCTGTACGCCCTTGCCCGGAGCCACCAGCAACTGCTGCTGTGCCACCAGCTGTCCGCGTGTGACGAGCCCGTCGGTGCGTTTCTGGATGTAGCGTACGTTGAGCAGCACCTCGCTGGCCGAGTCGATGCCGTCGAGCTTGTAGGGCAGGCTGAGTTGTTGGCGCTGCTGCGGCTGGCAGTTCAGTATATCGACGTTGCCCTGCTGGGCCACGTTGCCATCGACGAGCAGCGACCACTCCATGCGGTAGTTCTCCAGCGAATTGAAGAACTGCTCGTTATAGACGCTGACAATGCCCGATTTCAGATCTACCGGCTCGGTCCAGATGTTCTGATACTGGTAGGCCACCTCGTAGGCGTGAGGATTGAGCTGTCGGTCGGGACCTATGATTCCGTTGCAGTTGAAGTTGTTGTCGCTGGGGTCGTAGTTGTTGTAGTCGCCGCCATAGGTGTAGGCGGGAGTGGTTGACGATGGCTCCATGTTGCCGCCGTTCCACTTGCCCGGATGGCGGTGGAGAGCCTGATCGACAAAGTCCCAGATGAATCCGCCCTGAAACTTGGGGTATTTGCGGATGAGGTCCCAGTATTCCTTCAGACCGCCGCTCGAGTTGCCCATGGTGTGGTTGTATTCACACTGGATGAGGGGCTTCTGCTTGGAAGCGTCGGTGGCATACTTCTCGCACCACTCGGGCGAGGCGTACATGGGGCACATGATGTCCGTGTTCTGCCCACCGTGGGCCTGCTCCCACTGAATGGGGCGGCTCTTGTCCACCGACTTGATCCATTCGTAGGCGGCCGTGAAGTTGGGGCCGTCGGCAGTCTCGTTGCCCATCGACCATACGATGATGCTTGGGTGGTTGTACTGCATCTCTACGTTGTGCTGGTTGCGCTCCATTATCTGAGTTGCAAACTGGGGTTTCTTGGCCTCCGAGTCCTCCTTGTAGCCAAAGCCATGGCTTTCCTGGTTGGCCTCGGCCACCACGTAGATGCCATAGCGGTCGCACAGGTCGTACCACTGCGGGTCGTTGGGGTAGTGGCTGGTGCGCACGGCATTGATGTTGAGGCGCTTCATCACCTGCAAGTCCTGAATCATGCGTTCGCGGCTCACCACGTAGCCCCCGTCGGGATCCATCTCGTGGCGGTCGGCGCCCTTGATGAGTATGGGCTGGCCGTTGACCAGCAGCTGGGCGTTCTTGATTTCCACCTTGCGGAATCCCACCTTCTGGGGAATGACCTCCACCAGCTGGCCGCGCTTTTTGCCGTTCAACTCATACACCTTTGCAATGAGCGTATATAAATAAGGTGACTCGGCACTCCATTTCTTCACGTCCTTTACGCCCATGCGCACTCCCATGCGCAGGCTATCCACTGTGGGGTCGCTCTCGGGCAGCGCCATGAACGTCTGCTGGGCTGCGAGCGAGCCTGAAGCGTCGTAGAGATAATAGTCTATCTGGGCGCGTCCCTTCACGTCGGCTTCAATGCTCAGTTCGCCGTCAGCATAGCCGTTCAGCAAGTCGGGAGTCAGCCGCAGGTTGCGCAGCTGCACGTCCTGACGGCGGCTGTAGAGGTAGCTGTCGCGGGCCACACCCGACAGGCGCCAGAAGTCCTGGTCCTCGTCGTAGGAACCGTCGCACCAGCGGAACACCTGGAAGGCAATGAGGTTCTGTCCGGGGTGTACGAACTTGGTGATGTCGAACTCGGCGGCCACCTTGGAGTCCTCGGTGTAGCCCACATACTTGCCGTTCACCCAGAGGTACATGCACGATGTGACGCTGCCGAAGTGGGCAATCACCTGGCGGCCGTCCCACTCGGCGGGAATCTCCACCATGCGGCGGTAGGACCCCACGTGGTTGTCCTTGACGGGCACTTCGGGCGGGTTGTTCTTGAAGTGGCCTCGCCAGGCGAATCCGATGTTCACATATTCGGGGTCGCCGTAGCCGTTGAGCTCCCACATGCCCGGCACGGGCATGGTCTTCCACAGCGAGTCGTTGTAGGCCAGACTGTAGAAGTCCTGCGGCCGCTGGTCGGCATTCTCCACCCACTGGAACTTCCAGTCGCCGTGCAGCGACATGTAGCAGGCCGACTGCCGCGGGTCGCCCTTCAAGGCAACACGGTCGTTCTCGTAAGCAAAGAACGATGTGTGCAGGGGGAAGCGGCTCGTCTGGTTCACCTGCAAGTCGTGCCATTCGGTGAACGTGGGCACACGCATCGTGTCGGCATCTTCTTTTGATTTTTGGGCGCGCTGCGTATGCGCGCTTTTCTTGGTTTTCTTCTTGATGGTTTTTGCTTCAACGCCACCGCAGCACAACAGTCCTGCGAGCGTCAGAAAAAGAATGCTTCTTCTCATCATGACGGTTGGTATTATTTTTTTTTGTTGATTCTAGGGATCCCCCTCCGACTTCCCCTGGGGGGAGAGACTTTTCGCGGAATGGAACTTCCCCCCTAGGGGGGATGAAAGGGGGGGGTAATGTCCGTTTTTTGCCATACAGTCTGCAAATTTATAAAGTTTTTTCAGACTAACGGAATAAAAATCGGATATTTTCGTCCTCGCGTTTGTTTTTTTCATTATTTTTGCACTATGGAAAACCCTTATATCAAGCAATTCCCGCAACTCATGGCGGGCAAAAAGATTCTCTACGTCCATGGCTTCGCCTCCAGCGGACAGAGCGGCACCGTCAGCCGCATGCGCACCGTCATGCCCCAAGCCACAGTCATCGCTCCCGACCTGCCCCTGCATCCGCAGGAGGCCATCGACCTGCTGCGGCGAGTGTGCCAGCAGGAGCAGCCCCACCTCATCGTCGGCACCTCCATGGGCGGCATGTACACCGAGATGCTGCGCGGCTACGACCGCATCATGGTGAATCCCGCCCTGCAGATGGGCGACACCATGGTGAGCCACAACATGATGGGGGCGCAGCACTTCCAGAACCCTCGGCAGGACGGAGTGCAGGACTTCATCGTCACCAAGGCGCTGGTGAAGGAGTACAAGGAAATCACCACCCACTGCTTCGAAGGAATTGACGAGAACGAACGGCGGCGCGTCACAGGGCTCTTTGGCGACGAAGACACCACCGTCGATACCTTCGACCTGTTCCACCGCCATTACCCCCGTGCCATCCGCTTCCACGGAGAGCACCGCATGGACGACCGCTCGTTCATGCAGTCGGTGCTGCCCGTCATACGTTGGGTGGACGACTGTCAGGAGCAGCGCTCTCGGCCCGTCATCCTTGTGGCCTTCGAATCGCTCATCGACTCTTGGGGCAAAGCCCGTGGCAGTGCGCAGAAAGCCTATCGGTGGCTCGCCGAAAACTACTCGCTCTACATCGTGGCCCCCAGTCTGCCCAATGAGCCTGCGCAGATGGGCGAGGTCACCCGCTGGGTGGAACAATACATCAACGTGCCAGCTTGGGGGCGCATCATCTTCACCGCCCACAAGCAATTGCTCCTGGGCGACTACCTCATCGACCCCGCCGCCGACAGCGAGCTGGGCGGCTTCATGGGAACCCACATCCGTCTGGGCGACGACACCTTCAAGACCTGGGACGAGGTGATCACTTTCTTCGAGCGGCTCGGAGGCCAGTGACGAGAAAAAGCCGCCCGCAAATCGCTGCGGACGGCTTTCCATAATTTTGAGTGAAAAAAGTATAGTGTGTGCTTTCTAATTCCTGTTCACGCCTGAACGGGTAGGGGTTGAGCCCTTGCGGGTGGCGCTGCCGCCAAAGTGGCCATTGCTGGTGCTCGTGCGGCTGACGCCGGTGCCCACGTGGCTGTGGTTGTGGTTCGTGCGACCGATGCTGTTGCCATTGTGCCCGTGGTTGTTGTTGCCGACATTCACGGTCACGCGGGTAGAGCTGTTGCCCATGGCGTAGTTGCCATTGCGTACAGAAGTGCCGGTGCGGACGGTGGTGCCAGTGCGGTGGGCCGTAGCGACGGCAGGCTTGCCGAAGTTGCGGTTGGCATAGTAGCTTCCGCTGCTGCGGTTGTTGCCTCCACGATAGCTGACAAACACGGTCGGACGTGCGTTGTACATCATGTTGCGGCCATAGTGGGCGTAGATGCCGAAGCTCCAGTTGCCGCCCGTCCAGGCCAGCGGACGATAGAAGTACTCGGCTGCCATGAAGCGATTGTACTGCCATGAGGTGAGCACATAGCGCAGGTCGGTGTTGCGGCGGTTCCAGTAGGAGCCGAACACATCGGCGCGGTTGCCTACGCTCAACAGGTAGTCGAGATTGATTTCATACACTGCGTCATACTGCGCGGGGCTCAGGTCGAGCTCGTAGGCCATCTTGTCGCTCAGGAACAGGGCTTCGTTGCGAGCCTCGGTGTATGTCATTGCGTTGGCGGCGATGGCTATCGTCATCAGCACTGCCAGGGTGAACATCTTCTTCATAATTCAGTCTCCTATTTCTTTAAGGGGTTAAACATTGCTTGTCTTGTTCGCTTGTCAACAATCGGCTGGTGTTGCTTCTTGTTTTCGTAGGCAAAATAACTCATTTTTTCGCACCCCTCAAAAGGATTATGCCTAAAGCGCAGGAGGTTTTTCCCTAAACCGTAGGAGGATTTTCCCATCACCCTCAGCTGGGCGAGATTGTTTTCCATCGCTCATCTGCCAGAATGCGACATCCTTTCCCTGTTTCACCCCATCTTTTAATCACAATCAGAGCATTTTGCACCATGCGAGGAGAAAAACAATATTTAGTTTTATTACTGTCCGCTAAACCATAATCCGCATAGCCCAACTTCTTGACCGTCAGAAGTTGGGCCGTAGGCACGGACATGCTGAAGATTTACGGCATAGAGGTGACCAGCGAAAAGGATGGAATCAAGGCAATTGACAATGGACAATTGACCATTGGCAATTCGCCCGTATATAACCTGAACGGACAGCGGGTGGAGAAGCCCGGCAAGGGCATCTACATCCAGGACGGGCGCAAGGTGCTGGTGAAGTAACCCCCTGCAAAAAAACTCTTTTAGGAGCCCCCTCTTATCTCCCCTGTAGGGGGAGGTGGGAGGGGGCTCCTACATTTCTATTTTCTGAACAGGTCTTTCTCCTTAACGATGACCACGCGGCCGTATCGGGCGAGCCGTTTGAGGTCGAGCTTCTTCTTGCTGCCCACGATGCCGATGGCTCGATGGGCGGCATTGTTTTTGATGTTGGCCTCGTAGAAACTGTTCATGTCGGCCATCGAGGTGGTGTTGACCAAGGGAACCAATCCGGTGTTGGCATCCTCGGTGTAGCCGGCGAGACGTTCGATGGCAATGACTTGACCGATGGTGCGGAACGAGGGGAAGTTGGCATACATTTCGTTGATGAATCCCTGACGGCTGTTCAGGTAGTTCTTCTCCACCAGGGGCATGTCTCCGAGCAGAGAATCTACCAGGGCGATGGTGTTCATGGCCTTGTCGGCCTGTGTGCCGGTGATGGTGATGAAACCCAGCGGCGAGTTGGGGTGTACGGGCAGCGCACGTTTACGGAGAATGGCCTGCGTGGCGTAGGCCAGCGACCGGAATTCGCGCACTTCCTGGAAGAGCACCGACGACATGCCTCCTTCGCCGAAGTATTGGCTGAAGAGATTGGCCTTGGCGCGCTCGGCCTTGGTGGGTAGGGGTTTCACCGGGTCGTAGGTGGCGACGAGCGTCTGGCGAGACTTGGGCATGTCGAACACATAGACCACGGGCTCGTTGTAGGAAACCATGTCCTTGCCGTAATCGACGAAGGGAGCCTGGCTGCGGTCGGTGGGCAGACAGCTCTTGACGGCAGCGGCCACCTCGGCGGCGTCCAGTGTGCCGCTGTACGAAAGTGTGGAGTGGCAGCCGAGCACACGGTTGAAGGCTTCGAGCAATTCCTCGCCCGTCATTTTCTTCACCTCCTTGTAGGTCAAGCGGTGGAGTTGTGGCGACTGGCTGCCGTAGCTCATCTTGTTGAGCAGGGCCCTCAGCACGTCGGTGGATTCTTCGGTGAGCGATTTTTCGCCGCTCTTGAAGATGTCTCTCATCTTGTCGAGCGCTTTCTTGTCGGGCTGTACGTGGTTGATGAAGTGGCCCAGGAGCTGCATGGTGGGCAGAAAGTGCTTGTCGATGCCGGTCACCGTTATTGTGAAGGACTCTTCGCTGCTCTCGATGGTGAAGTCGGCACCGTATTCCTGCAGGGCTACCCCCAACTGTTGGCGGGTGAGCGAATCGGTCTGGGCGTAGTTGAGCAGAATGGACGTTGCTTCGAGTCTTGGGTCAGCTTTCTCGCCGCGGTTGTATTCAATGTTCAGTCTGAACAGGTCGTTCACGGGGTTCTTGGCCGTGTAGAGGGTGGATTGTGGACCCACGGGTGTGGTGACGGCATCTTTGTTGAAGTCGATGAGCCGCAGTTCCTTCTCGGCAGAGGGTATTTGTGCCAGTCGCTTGGCATAGTCCGACTCGGCGTTTGTGTTCTGTGGCTTCACGGGCGTGTAGCCGGGCTGCGTCACCTTGTCCTTGTCGGGCGAGCCGTATTTTTTCTTGAATCTGACGAAGGGTGCGTCGAGGTAGCGCTTGGCGGCGGCCATGACGTCGGCCTTGGTGATTTGGTCGATGGCGTTCAGTTTGTTGATATAGTCCTGCCACTTGTGGCCCGACGACATGGTCATCACCATTTGTATGCCACGTTTGTCGATGGTTTCCAGCTCGAGCAGCTCTTCGTTGCGGAGCTCTTGTTTCTGCAGCTCAACCAGTTTTTCGCTGAAGTCTCCATTGATGACGCGCCCCAGCTGGTCGAAGCATTTCTGCTCGGCCTTTGCCGATTTTGCCAGCAAGTTGGGCACCATGAGCATCAGTGCAACGCCAGCGTCGTTGAGTGCAATGGGCGAGATGGCTGCTGCGAGCAACTGGCCGTCGTTCATCAGCGAGTCGAGCATGCCAGCCTTGCCGTTGGAGAGGATTTTGGAGGCAATCTTCAGTGCGTTGGCGTCACTTTCGTAGTCGGTGGGTGCTTTGAACACCAGAGCCTCCATGCTGACCAGCGGGATGGGCAGCCTCACTTCGACGGTGCGCTCCTGGGTGATGTCGGGCAATGGCGACTTGGGGTGGTGGGGCATGGTGCCTCGGGGTATGCGTCCGAAGGTTCGCTCCAGCAGCGGCAAGATGTTGGCGGCGTCGAAGTCGCCGCAGAGCACCAGCCCCATGTTGCAGCCCACGTAGTACTGTTCGTAGAACTTCCTCATGTCCGAGAGCTTGGGGTTCTTCAGGTTCTCGGTGCTGCCGATGACGGGGTAGGCGTAGGGCTGGGTGCCGAACATTTCCTTGAAGATGGTTTCCCGCAGGTTGTTCATGGTTTCGTCCGCCTCCATGTTCTTCTCCTCATAGACGGTTTCCAACTCGCCCTGGAACATGCGGAACACGGGGTTGATGAGCCTGTCGCTGTTGAGCCAGCACCACTGTTCGATGTATTGGGAGGTGAACATGTTGTGATAGAAGGTGAAGTCGAACGATGTGCCCGCGTTCAGTGCGCTGCCGCCGTAGCGCGAGATGAGGCCGTTGAACTCGTTGGGGATGGCATATTCGCCCGCCTTCTGGCTCAGTCGGTTGATGTTTTTCTGTATTGCAGCGCGCTGTGTGGCGTCGGTGGTGGCTGCCAACTGGTCGTAGGCCACCGAGATGCTGTCGAGCCAAGGCTTCTCTTTGGCATAGTCGATGGTGCCTATTTCTTCGGTGCCCTTGAACATGATGTGTTCGAAATAGTGTGCGATGCCCGTGTTGGGGCAGTCTTTGGCTCCAGCCTGCACCACCACAGCGCCGAACACTTTGGGCTGCGAGTGGTCCTCGTTGAGCCACACGGACATGCCGTTGCTCAGTTTCAACTCTTTCACTTCGAGGGGCTGGGGTGTCTGTGCCCACAGCGATGATGACCATGCCACGGTCAGCGCCGCCAGCATGAATTTCAAGGAAAAGTGTTTTTTCATGTTTTTTCGTTTTGCATTCTATGTTGCAAAGATATAAATAATTGTCATTTTTAGCAACAAAAAACTTTGTTTTTTTTCGAGAGCGAAAGCATTAGCTCTGAAGGAACTGGAAAAAACACGGACAATGCAAACGTTTGCGCAACTGTAAATCAATAAAAAAAGCTAACAGGAGAACAACGTAATTGTATATTTGCTATTTTTGCAGTGTCCAAGTAGGAGGTGACGAATTACTTTTAGTACGGATGCTCTTTACTTAAAAGATGAGAAAACCATATAGAGATTCATAAACCTAAATCAATAACCAAAAAATAAGCAATATGAAACATTTATTTACTCGTTCATTTATTATCGTGCTGAGCTTACTTTCTTTCAGCATGGCTTCGGCAAAACAACTTTATGTGATCGGCGATCCATTCGGTGGATGGACAGGGCCGAATAACTCCCCGGCAGAGCCCACAGCCATGACCCTAGATGAAGACGGCATTACCAACACCATCACGTTGTCACTAGATAAAACCGTATGGTGGACAATCTGCGACGGTTATGACAGTGATTGGGGTGTTTTTAACTCTACCTACCGATATGGTGTACAGCCTGGTGATGTTGAGGTGACCATGGGTGAATATCCGCTGCAGAAATGCGAAGGTACTTTTAAGATGGGTGCTGGCGAATACGTCATCACTGTAAACAGCGAAACCATGGTGATGACCATTGCTGGAAAGAAAGACGATGTGGTGATTAACTCTATCTCCGTCTTAGGTGAAATCACTGGCGGTTGGGGGGCCGAAGAGAATGCATTCGACCTGACACAGACAGGCGACGGCATTTGGACAGGCACTATTACCGACTTTGAAACTGATGCCAAGACCTATCAATGGAAGGTTGTTGCCAACCACGAATGGGGCGTGGCAGACATTCCTTCGACGAGCGACAATCTCACTTACACCTTTGAGGAAGACGGTATTTACGACCTCGAATTCACCGTTAACGTGAAAGAACAAACCGCCGAACTCAATGCTGTAAAGAAGGGGGACGTTGTGATTGAAAAGGACTACTTCGTGGCCGGTCAGGAGGCACTTATGGGTGTTGATTGGGATCCTTCGTATCCTGACAACCAGATGGCAAAGAACGATGACGGCACCTATTCACTCAGTTTCAGTGCTACGCTGACCGCAGGTGAGACCTACGAGTTCAAGGTTGTGACCAATGGTGACTGGGATCAGCCCAGCTTTGGCGCTGACAAAGAGAACAACTACCAGTTCACCGTGGATGAAACCGGTGAATATGATATTGTCATCACCTTCGACCCGGCAACTGAAGAGATTACCATCACTTTGGAAAAAGACACCACCGGTATCGGAACGATTCAAAGTTCTAAGCTCAATGCTCAAAGCAACATTTACAACCTGCGCGGACAGCGTGTCAACGCTTCCACACGTGGTATTCTCATTGTCAACGGCAAGAAGGTCGTTGTGAAGTAAACATTCGGAAATCGAGTATTAAGCAGAATAGTAACTTTTAGGAAAACAGAGAAAAACAAATAAAACAGAGAAAAACAACAATGGTTTTTACTTGTTTTTACTGTTTTTCCCTGTTTTCCTTTTAATAAAGAACCAAGAACCAATGAAAAAACTGTCAACCTTTATCATCGCCCTGCTGTTCCCCATGATGGGAATGGCGCAGGGCTGGCCCGCTGAATATAAGGGCGTCATGCTGCAGGCGTTCTACTGGGACTCCTTCGACCAGACCAACTGGACCATCCTGGAAGATCAGGCAGAAGAGCTGGGACAGTATTTCAACCTTGTCTGGCTGCCACAAAGTGCCGATTGCGGCGGTATGTCAATGGGTTACGACGACCTTTACTGGTTTCCCGGCCACTACAACAGCTCGTTCGGTACAGAGAATGAGCTGCGCTCGCTCATTAAGGCCTTCAAACAGGCTGGCATCGGCACCATTGCCGATGTAGTGATTAACCACCGTAAGAGCCTCGGCGGCTTCAACTTCCCCGCTGAAACCTATAAAGGTGTCACCTATCAGCTGACACAGGCCGACGTGGTGAAGAACAACGGCGGCTCTGGCAACAACGACACTGGCGAGGGATGGGACGGTATGCCTGACTTGGACCACAAGAGCGAGAACGTGCAGACCAACGTCAAAGCCTACCTCAAGATGTTGCTTGAAGACTTGGGCTACGTGGGTTTCCGCTACGACATGGTGAAAGGCTATTCGGCCTCGTTCACTGGCCAATATAATGCCGACGCTAAGCCTCAATACTCAGTAGGCGAATACTGGGACGGTAACGCCAACACGGTGAAAAACTGGATAAACGGCACCAAGGTGGATGGAGCCATTCAGAGTGCTGCCTTCGACTTTCCATTCCGCTACACTGTGCGCGATGCCATCAACTACAACGATTGGACCAAACTGGGCAATGAGAGTCTGGCTTCGAATACTGCCACCCGTCGCTATTCGGTGACCTTTGTGGAGAACCACGACACTGAAAAGCGCCAAAATGCCGCGCAAGACCCCATCAAGCGCGACACTCTGGCCGCCAATGCCTTCATGCTGGCCATGCCCGGAACGCCCTGCGTGTTCCTGAAACATTGGATTGACTGCAAGAAGGATATCAAGTCGATGATTGACGTGCGCAACGCCGTTGGCATCCACAATCAGAGCAACTACGCCAAATCTTCTTCATCAAACAAAGACTACTTCGCCATCAGTACAACAGGCACCAATGGCAGACTGCTCTGTGTGGTGGGGAAAAATGCGGGAACCTATAAGCCCGACAACGAGAACTACGTGAAAGTGCTCTCAGGCCACCACTACTGCTACTATCTGTCAAAGGACATGAACACGGCGTGGGCCGACCTCGCCTCGGGCGAATATCAGACGGCACAGAAGGTGACACTCACCGCCGTGAGTACCGATGCCAATACAAAAATCGTCTATACCACCGATGGCAGCAACCCCACTGCCAGCAGCAAGCAGGTTGCCAGCGGCACCACCATCGACCTTCCTATGGGCACAGTCATCACGCTGAAGGCCGGCATCCTTGTGGGCGGAGCAGTTAAGGGCATCATCACCCGCGAATATGTGGTGCAGGAGCCTGCAATTATTGAAGTTTCGATTCCCGACTTCTGCACCCGCACAGCCGACGAAGTATGCGCTTTCTTCGAGGCGCCACGCACATGGACGCAAACCGTGAAGTGCTGGGCTTGGAACAACTCGCCTGCCGAGAACTTCACCAGTGCCAGCGGCAAATGGCCTGGCGCCGACTGCAAGCAGATTGGCTTAGCCGACAATGGCAACAAAGTGTGGAAATGGACCTGGGACGGAACACGAGAGAAAAATACCACCGTGAAGGAACCCGCGTTCATCATCTTCAGCAACAACGGTGCGCCGCAGACCGCCGACCTGACCTTTACCAATGGAGGCTATTACACCATCGACGGCTACTTCGGCTTGGTGGAGGCCAGCACCAGCGGCATCGACGTGATTGACAACAGCCCGTCGGCCAAGGGCGCTTCGGCCGTCTATAACCTGGCCGGACAACGCGTCTCGCCCATCAACCTGCCCAAGGGCATCTACATCATAAACGGCAAAAAGGTGATGAAACGATGAAAAATACCCGTTACGAACAACCTTCCATCAAGGTGTTGGCCATGGCCGACCCCTTGATGGATGTCATCGAACAGAGCGTTTCGGACGAAACGCCCGTCGTCGATGACGGCGAAACCACACTCGACGCAAAACCCATGCCTTCCTACAGCGTGTGGGAAGAATGAACCATCCAAAGACTTTGACATTTCAAAATTGAGATATGAAAAAACTGTTCACTTTCATCGCAGCCCTGTTGTTCCCCATGATGGGAATGGCGCAGGATAAAGGCTGCTGGCCGGCAAACTACGGCGGTGTGATGCTGCAGGGATTCTACTGGGATTCCTATTCCGACACCAAATGGACCAAACTGGAAGCTCAGGCCGACGAGCTGGCACAGATTTTCGACCTCATCTGGATTCCCAATTCGGGCAACTGCGGGCCTGGGCGCGGCATGGGATACATGCCCATCTGGTGGTTCGACCACAACGGCACGTTCGGCACCGAAGCCGAGCTGCGCAGCATGATCAACACGTTCAGCAGCAAAGGCGTCGGCATCATCGAGGATGTGGTCATCAACCACAAGGCCGGCGTCAGCAGCTGGTGCGACTTTCCTGAAGAAACGTGGAACGGCCACACCCTCACATGGTCGATGGCTGACATTTGCAGCAATGACGAGGCTGCCAACAACGGCTATGTGCCCACGGGAGCACAAGACACGGGCGACAACTTCGACGGTACGCGCGACTTGGACCACACCAGCACCAACGTGCAGCAAAACGTGAAGTGGTATCTTGACTTCCTGCTCAACGACCTGGGCTACGCCGGTTTCCGTTACGACATGGTGAAGGGCTACAGCGGCTGGTACACCGGTCTTTACAACGCTGCGGCCAAGCCTCGATTCTCCGTGGGCGAGTTTTGGGACGGTTACGACGCCACCAGCGCGTGGATCAACAAGACAGCCGAATACGACAATGGCAACGGCAAGTCGGCCGCCTTCGACTTCCCCCTGAAGTTCATCATCAACGACGTGTTTGGCAACAACAACTGGGACGGACTGGCCTACAAGGGGCTGGTGGGAGTCGATGAGCTGCGCCGCTGGTCGGTGACCTTCGTCGATAACCACGACACCTACCGTGACAACAGCCGGCTCAGCAGCAACGTGCTGGCTGCCAACGCCCTCATTCTTGCGCTGCCCGGTACGCCCTGCATCTTCCTCAGCCACTGGAAGCACTACAAACCCCAGTTGAAGAAAATGATTCTGGCGCGCAAGGCTGCCGGCATCACCAACCAGAGCAAAACGTGGGACTGGGAGAACGTCAGCGGAGGCCGCGTCATCGAGACCGAGGGCACCAACGGCCGTGTGCTCGTCATCAATGGCTATGTGGTTGGCAATGAGTATCTTGACAAGCATCTCAACGACAACTACCAGCTGGTGGTGAGCGGCGACGCCGCCAACCCCAACTTCGCTTTCTACATGAGCAAAGACCTCACCCTGCCCGACGACCTCATCGAGACCGAGGTGACCGGCGGAGGCATCACCATCTATGTGGATACCGACCCCGAGCAGACCAACGCCCACCTCTACACCTGGAAAGGCACCGACCCGCTGGGAACGGCTTGGCCGGGCGACGACGTGAGCAAGTTTAAAACCAAGACCGTGAAAGGAAAGACCTGGTACTGCCGCACCTACGACGCCATAGAGCTCAATGCCATCCTGAACAACGGCAATGGAGGCAGTGGAAACCAGACGGGGGACATCACCAACTTGGTGGGCGACCAGTTCTTTACCTACAGTGGCGGTAACGGCTATGAAAACGTCACCGACCAGTACATCGGCTATGTCTATCAGGATTTGCCCGAATGCGCCACCCGTCAGGACGGTGCCACTTACGCTTACTTCGAGAACACGGCCGACTGGAACGTTGTGAATGCCTACGCCTACAATGCCGACGGCAGCGTGACGGGCGATTGGCCTGGCACAGCGCTCACCTCGGTTGGCAAGTCGGCCAGCGGACACGATGTCTATAGATGGACGGCTGCAACAGGCACCGCCGCCCCGACGACCATCATCTTCAACAGTGGCGTCAATCGCCCGCAGACCGACAACCTCGACTTCGTCAATGCCGCCTACTACAACTACGACGGTGCGGTGATGACCCTCACCATCAGCGAGAACAACGCCCGCTATGCACAGCTCTTCAACCGCACTTTCACCGCCGGAGCCCGCAGCACCGTCTGTCTGCCGTTCAGTCTGACGGAGGAAGAAACCGAATCGCTCGCAGGCAAGTTGTACGAGCTGACAAGTTGTGAGGACGGTTATCTCCGTTTCAGCAGCGTTGACCAAGCAGAGGCGTTCAAACCCTACATCTTCATTGCCGACGAAACGGGCAAGTCGTTCTATAAGTTCGCCGACAAGGGCATGGACGAAGGCGTTGGTGAAACGGTTGAAACTGGCGACTTCTCGTTCATCGCTTCCACCGAGGCCACTACCTTGAAGTCAGATGCGCAGACCACCTACTACGGCTACAGCAACAACAAGTTTGTGCAGATTGGCGAAACCAACGGTGTGAAGATTGCGCCCTATCGCGCTTACTTTGCTGCTAATGCCGCCTCTGGAGCCAAGCTTAACGGCATGTTGTTCGACAACGAACCCATGCCTACAGCCATCGAGGTGATTGACAATGGACAGACGCCAATCGGCATTTCGCCCATATATAACCTCAACGGGCAGCGCATCAACGTTCAAAGTTCAATGTCTAGGAGCCAGCGGCCACAGTTGTCCAAGGGCATCTACGTGGTTGGCAACCGCAAGGTGGTGGTGAAATAAAGCACCGCTCGTGGGCCATCGCCTACTGGCACCGACCACCGCAGGAGAGTCCGGCAAATGCAGAACCGAAGGGCTGAAGAATGTCATTTCTTCGGCCCTTCGGCTCTTTTTCTTCCTTTTTCTTTGGCTGTCTCAAATAATTGGTGTACTTTTGCAACATCATAAAAAACCATTTTCCAAGTACTACCAATCACACTAAGTATGCGTAAATTCATCATGGCTGCGGTTTGCACCTTTTTCCTGATGGTTCCCACCGTCTCTGTGCAAGCTCAAAAATATGTAGGCGGTGACATATCGCTGTTGCCGAAGTATGAACAAAATGGTGCTAAATTCCTCGACAAGGACGGCAAAGCCATCAATGGCAGCATGATAGCCTATTTCAAGGAACAAGGCTGGAATGCCATGCGTGTGCGCCTGTTTGTCAATCCCCAGAATGCTCCGTCCGACCATAAAGGCGAGGGCGTATGCCAAGACCTGCCCTTCGTCAAGGCGTTGGGCAAGCAAATCAAGGATGCTGGCTTGGCCTTCATGCTCGATTTCCACTACAGCGACACCTGGACCGACCCCGGCAAACACAGCACACCCAAGGACTGGAACAGCAGCGACCCCGACCAACTGGCACAGTCGCTCTACGACTATACGGTCAGCGTGCTCAACGAACTCAACGAGGCTGGCGCCACTCCCGACTTTGTGCAGCCCGGCAACGAAATCACCTATGGCATGCTTTGGCCTACAGGCCACTGCTATCCCGACGGCGGCGGCCACAGCGGAGGCACCTTCGCCAACTTTGCCAAATACCTGCAAGCAGGCATCCGGGCCATTCGCGAAACGTGTCCCGAAGCAAAAATAGTCATACAGACCGAAATGAGCAAATCGCAGAACGTCACCAACTTCTACAAGACGCTGAAGAAATATACCGACGACTACGACGTGATAGGCATTTCTTATTATCCCTACTATCACGGCACACTCACAACACTGAAAAGCGTGCTCAACACGCTGTCGAGCAACTATCCCGATAAGAAAATACAAATCGTGGAAACGGGCTATTATCACAAATGGTATCCCGACAATGCCACCTATAAAATCAGCACGTTCCCCAACTGGCCCGCCACCGATGCCGGACAGTTGCAGTTCACCAAGGACCTCATCGCCACTCTCAACGAGTACGAGAATGTTGACGGACTTTATTGGTGGTTCCCCGAGGCCAACGAGTATGGGCTGAACTGGAACACGCAGCGCGTTACAGACAATTGGTACAACGCATCGCTCTTCGACAACGAGACCGGCCGGGCCATGCAGGCTCTCTACGAGTTGAAGAACTTCCTCACCGAAGAGCAACTGGGCATCCAGACAATTGCTGATGGACAAATGGCAACTGACAATTCGACCGTCTATAACCTCAACGGCCAGCGCATCGACGTTCAACGACCGGCGCTCAATGGCCAAAGGCCTATCCTTCCCAGGGGCATATACATTGTGAATGGCCGCAAGGTGGTGGCACAATGAGCAACAGGCACGGGCCGAAAACAGGAAAAACCGACACTTGAAACGAAAACTAAGTAACACAACCTTCTACCCTTAAATCAATACTTACTAAGAACACGCACAGGCGGACTCCGCAAGCAGACTGACGCAATAGCTGCTCCGGGGACCGCCATTTTCTTTTCTCAATCTGCCAACAGCCCACAATTTCTCCCGACGCTACATTCGTAGTTTCAAGGGCTGCTTTACGGGGGAATCTCTGGGAATGATAACGCTTCGCGTCTTTCAAAAACCAATAAAAACAAAGAAAAACCAACAAAACAAGGGGGTACAAATAAAAAACCTGTTTTTCCTTGTACGTTTTTGTTTTTATTTGTTTTTGAACGACGCGGAGCGTATGCGCTTCAGCCGAAGAAACAAAGCACAACAAGAGAAAAACAAACTCGAGACTACAGAATATTATCTCCCGACGCGGCGAAAATAACGTCGGGAGATAATTTTTTATTTCCCGACGTTGCGATGAAATTCTCTAGAAAATTTGCCACTGCTGTTTGGGAAGGCTATTTCATGGGGGCTTGTCCTGCGATTCGCGCCCTTAAAAAAACAGCAAAAACCAATGAAAACAAACTTGAAAACCAACAAAAACAGCGGATGTGAAAACAAAAAACCTGTTTTTCCCTTGTCAGTTTTGGCTTTTTTGCGGAAAAATGCTATCTTTGCAAAAACTAATCAGTCTAATATTGAAAAATATTGAAGAATAAAGCTGTTCTCACCTTCTTGCTGCTCTTTCAGGGCTTGTTGGCCTCGGCTCAGAACACAATCGTTGACGCCGGTGGCTACAACATGTCGTATATAGGCATGAAGGAAGGACTGCCCAGCAACTCCATACAGGACATTTTCGAAGACAGCTACGGTTTCATGTGGATAGCCTCCGACGTAGGTGGTTTGGTGCGCTACGACGGCTACTCGTTCTTGCATCTGGGATTGGGTTCTCCACACTTCGCTTTCGGCGAGACTGGAGGTGGCACATTGCGCAGCAATTCGTGCCGCAACCTCTGCGAAGACCGTTTCGGGCGGTTGTGGATTGCATTCGACGAGGGGGTGGATGTGCTCGAACTGAAGACGCTGCGCACGGTGTCGGCCGAGACCTTGTCCTCCTCGGCCTTGGGGAGGCAAGAGGGAGCCAAAGAGAGGGCGCAAAAACTGAAAGCACTGATGTCGCAGCCAGCCAAGCATGTCTATTGCGACTCGAAGGGCTGCATTTGGTTGATTACCGACCGCCAGGTGTGCCGTCTGTCTTTCGACGAGAATGGCCAGGTGAGCAGTCTGCTGACCCACGGCTACAGTGTGCGGGCCTTCGACATTGTCATAGCCGACGTCGAGTCCGACGGAAGGCCCTGGGTGGCCATCGACGGCGGCATCTTCAGGTTGGCGCTGAACGGCGAGAAACTGGTGCGGCAGGAGGTGGCGCGCGGGTTGACGAGCGAGATAGCGGGCAACTACGTGACGTGCATGCTGCGGCAGGGCGGCATTGTATGGCTGGGCACCAACAACGGACTGGTGAACTTCAACATGGCTTCGCGCCAAACACTGCGCTATGTGCGCGGCGAGGGCGAGAACGAGTTGTCGCACCAGTTTGTCACTTGCCTCCTGACTTCCGGGCAGCAACTCTTGGTGGGCACACTCAACGGCATCGACATACTGGGCGAGCAGGGCAAGTTTAAGCGTTGGAACGCCACGGACAAGGTGAATGCGCTGAGCAGCAACTTCGTCCACTGCATGTGGACCAGCCACGGGCTGCTCTGGATAGGCACCGACAACGCCGGCATATCGAAACTGTCGCCGCGGTTCCTCACGCTGCACAACTATTTGCACTCGTCGCTGCCTGAGAGCCTTTCGGGCGGTCCGGTGAACGCCATGCTGACAGAGGACGACGGCACTCTGTGGGTGGGGACCGTTGAGGGCGGACTGAACCGCAAGATGGCGGGCAGCGAGGCCTTCGAGCACTTTACGACGGCCAACACGGGCTTGCGCCACAACTCGGTGTCGGTGATTGAGCGCGGAGCGGGCACCGACCTCTGGCTGGGCACATGGGGCGGAGGTGTCCACAAGGCCGACCGCAACCATCCCACGACCATCGTCCCGCTGGAAGTGCAGCCCGAGTACCGATACATCATCAACTATGTGGGGGCGCTGGCCTACGACCGGCTGAACAACGGCTTGTGGATTGCATCGAACGGGGGCATCTACTTCTACAACTTCGCCACGCAGCTGATAGAGGAACCCTACGACGGCTGCCGCGACGTGCGCGGCTGCATAGGCTCCATCATCGACCGCGACGGGCAACTCTGGATTGGGTGTCTGGACGGTGTTCGCGTCATCGACCTGAAGGCTCCGCGCTTCAAGGTGCGCGCCCTTCGCACGAAGTTGGACGACCCGGAAAGTGGCGTCACTGAGAAAATAACGTGTTTCTGGCAGTCGGCCGACGGCACTCTGTGGATGGGAAGCAATGGCTACGGACTCTACAAACGCACGGTCGATAAGACGGGGAAGGAGACGTTCACCAACTATACCACCGAGCAAGGACTGGCCAACAATGCCGTCAAGGGCATCGTGGAGGACAAAAACGGACAGCTGTGGATTACCACCACCAACGGACTGTCGATGATGAACCCTCAAACGGGCAATTTCCTGAACTTTTCGGAAAACGACGGACTGCCGTCGTCGCAGTTCTACTGGAACTCGGCCGTGATAGGCAGCAACGGACAAATCTACTTGGGGGCCGAAAACGGCCTGTCGGTGCTCGAAGGGCTGAACACCAGCATGGTGTATGGAGGGAAACTGAGCTTCACGCGCCTGTATGTGGGCAACCAGGAGGTTGCCGTCCCCAGTGCTTATCTGGACGAAGACATCAGCAGTGCAAAGCGTGTGCGTCTGCACGAGAGCGACAAGTCGTTCACCATCGAGTTTTCGGCGCTCAACTACAGTGCCGACGTACAGGGCCTTTACTGCTACCGGCTGAAAGGCTTCGACAAACGGTGGGTGCAGTTGGAGGCCGGCAAGCACGAGGTGCGCTACACCAACCTCCCGGCGGGTCACTACACGCTCGAGGTGAAATACGTGTCGGGCATGCAGAACGACGACAACGTGATCAGCATCGACATCCGCGTGACTCCCTATTTCTGGAAGAGCTGGTGGTTCCTGCTGTTGTTGGCCGTGGCATTGGCCGCCCTGGCTGTCTATGCCTACAACCGCCGGGTGGCCTATCTGCGCAAGCGCGAGGCAGAACGGTTGCTGGAGCCCATTGAGCAGGCTTTGCGCGAGAGCGACAACCCGCAGCAGGTGCAGGCCCGCATAGAGAGTTTCCTGAGCAATCAGCGGCGCTACAGCCAGAGCTCGGCCAAAAGCGTTGAGGCCGATGCCGTTGAGCAGGAGAAGAACACGGTGCCTTTCATGGACCGTGTGATGGCCATCATCGAGAAGAACTACATGAACTCAGAATTCGGCGTGACCGAGTTTTGCGAGCAAATGGGCATGAGCCGCAGCCTGCTGGCCAAAAGGCTCAACGAAGAGGTGGGGCAGAGCACCACACAGTTCATCCGCAACTATCGTTTGGACATTGCGCGCCAGATTTTGCGCAAGGCCGACCAGCGCAACATCGCCGAGATAGCTTTCAGCGTGGGATTCAACGACCCGAAATATTTCACCCGTTGCTTTACGAAACTCTACGGAGTGAGCCCCAAATCGTTCGACGAGCGTTCGGCTGCTGTTGCCAGCGAACCCGCCGACACGGCTGCCGACGGAACGATTGCAGCCGAGGCGGAAGAGCCACGCGAAGCACAATAGCCGCGCGAGAATCCGGCGAATGATATAAAGAGAAACCTTTTTGAAACATCCATTGTTGACCATAAACACCATGATTGAAAAACAGAGAGACAGCCATTTCGAGGTGGACATTTTAACGCGGCTAATTTTTGCCGAACGGTGCAAAATCGCCTAAAACAGGGCGTTTCGTCTCCGTTTTGCGTTTTGTCCACCTTATGTTTCGTTTTGTCCACCCCATGTAAATACATATTAATTAATTTTGCGGCAAATTATAATTTTTAATAACAATTTTTTCTAACCTAAAAAACATTAACTAATGAGAAAACAAGTATTATTCTCTGTGATGCTAGGTTTGAGTGTCATGGGATGCCTTGCAGTCTGTCCGGTTCCCGCTATGGCAGCGGTTGAACAGTCACAGACCATTAAGGTCACTGGTCAGGTTGTTGACCAAGACGGCGAACCTCTCATTGGTGCTACCGTCAGGGTGAAGGGCTCGCAGACAGGAGCCGTGACCGACATTGATGGTAACTTCCAATTGGAGGCTCCTGCTAATGGAACCCTCGTGGTAAGCTACGTTGGTTTTACCGACCGCGAGATTGCAGTCAACGGTCGTGCTGTGATTGAACAGATTCAAATGACCGCCGACGCACTGACGCTCGACCAAGTGGTCGTCGTTGGTTATGGTGTTCAGAAGAAGGCCGACCTGACGGGTTCGGTGGCCATTGTGAACGCTGAAGAACTGAAGCGAGTTTCCAACTCGAACATCTCTACCATGCTCGAGGGTAAGGTGGCCGGTGTGCAGATTACTTCTGACGGTCAACCCGGTGCCGACCCGTCGGTGCGCATTCGTGGTATTGGTTCGTTCGGCAGCACGGCTCCTCTCTATGTGATTGACGGTGTGCCCATGGGTACTACCATCCGCGACTTCTCGCCTAACGACATTGAGACCATCCAGGTGCTGAAGGACGCATCGGCAGGTGCCATCTACGGTTCACGTGCTGCTAATGGTGTGGTCATCATCACGACGAAGAATGGTAAGAAAGACCAGCCCCTGAAGGTTGACTACAAGGGCTACTTCGGTATCGACCAGATTCCCAGCAGCACCTACGACCTGATGAATGCTGCTCAGTACAGCGAGTATCTGGGCCAGGCTTGTGTCAACTCTGGTACGCCTGTTCCCGGTGGCTATAAGCTGAATGCCGATACTGGCAAATACCAGTTTATGGACGGCACGGACACCAACTGGTTTGACGAGGTGTTCAAGACGGGCATCCGCCAGAACCACAATGTCAACCTGAGTGGTGGTGGTGCCAACAATACATATAATATAGGTCTCGACTACTACAACCAGAAGGGTACTCTGGAAGGTGCCGGACCCAATTACCAGCGTTTCACTGCCCGTGTGAACAATACCATGGAGACGAAGTTCATCAGCTTCCGCACCAGTTTGGTTTATTCTCACTCAAGCCAGGACGGTCTTGGTATCTCCAACGCACAGGAGTACATCCAGGGTCTTTATGGTATGACGGGTTACAACGTCCTCGGCGGTACGCTGTCGATGCAGCCCACCATCAAGGCTTACGACCCCACAACATGGGTTCTGGACGACAAGGTAGGTTCTGCCAGCAGCTACAACTACGATGCCTACGGCTATGGCGTTTATTACGACACCATTCATGGTGACATTTCTGCCTCGAACCCTCTCCTTATTAATAATATGGTGAAGCGCAATACCATCGTTGACCGCATCGTGGGCACCGGTTCTGCCGACGTCGATCTGCTGAAGATGGTGGGATTGGGCAACGATCACCACAAACTGAACTACAAAATCAACCTTTCTTACAGCAAGACCGTTGTACAGGGCAAGACATGGGTTTCTGCCTGGATTCAGAGCAACCGTGTTTATCTGGACAAGAGCAACGAGCGCCTCGACAAGAACAAGCGCACCGACTCAGACTTCCTCGTGGAGAACACGCTGACCTACGACGGAACCTTCGGTCTGCATCACGTGAACCTCCTGGGTGGTATCACCTACGAGGAGGAAAACTGGGATCATCTGAACACTTGGGGCGTGAACTTCTCGGAGCCTTACTTCCTGCAGATTCAGAACGCAGGCACTCGCGACGGTTCTTCGTTCGAATACAAGCATGCGCTGACGTCGTTCATCGGTCGTCTGACCTACGACTACGACGGCAAGTACCTCCTGTCGGCCATTGTACGTCGCGACGGTAGCTCGCGCCTGACCAAGGACATCCGCTGGGGCACCTTCCCCTCGGTATCTGCCGGTTGGCGTTTCGATAAGGAGAAGTTCTTCCCCTTCGACCACAACTTCATCAACATGTTCAAGATTCGCGGTAGTTACGGTGAGCTGGGTAACGAGAACATCGGCGAGTTTGCCTATCAGGCTACCATGGCCCGCAACAACATGACCTACTCGTTTGGCAACAACCCCGTCACCGGTTCGGCCATCTCTACCTTCGTCAACGAGAACATCGCTTGGGAGAAGAAGAAGACCATGAACGCCGGTATCGACATCGCCTTCCTGAACAACCGCATTGAGTTCACGGCTGAGTGGTACAAGAACATCTCTACCGACCTGCTTTACAATGTGCCTGTTCCCGCCAATGCCGGTGTGGCCAACACCAGCGTGACGATGAACGCTGCCGAGATGGAGAACAGCGGTCTTGAGTTCTCGCTCACCTACCGCAACAATGACCACGCCCTGAAGCACCAGATCAGCGCCAACCTGAGCACCCTGAAGAATAAGGTGACTTCGCTCGGTTTCGGTACCGATGCTTACATCACAGGTGCCTACGCCACTTACGTGGGTCAGGAAGTGGGTCAGTTCTACGGCTGGGTTTATGACGGCATTGCCCGCACACAGACCGACTTCGAAGGCCGTGCCGTCCAGAACGGTGCCAACGTGGGTGACTGCCTTTACAAGGACGTGAGTGGCCCCGACGGCCAGCCCGACGGTGTCATCGATGCCTACGACCAGGTGGTGCTTGGCAGCGGTCTGCCCAAGATTAACTTCGGTCTGAGCGCTCACTTGGAGTACAAGAACTTCGACCTGAGCATTTCTACCTTCGGCGCACTCAACTATCACGTGTCCGACGGTATCTACAACAACCTCAACTCCAGCTACGGTCCCGCCAACAAGGATGTCGCCCTGCTCGGTGCCAACCGCTGGTCGGAGGACGGACTGACCTATCTGTCAGATGTTCCCCGCACCTACTATGCCAACAATGCCACCCTGGCATGGAACGACCTCTTCAGCGACCGCATGATACAGAATGCCGCTTACTGGAAGATTGCCAACGTTGAGCTGGGCTACAACTTCCCCGACAAGTGGTTCGGCGGTGTCATCAGTGGTGCCCGCATCTACGTGTCGGCTCAGAACCTCTACACCTTCACCAAGTACAAGGGCTACAATGTTGACTATGCCGGAGGCACGTTCACCCCGGGCTACAACTGGTGTTCTTACCCCAGCGCCCGCAGCTTCATGGCAGGTCTGCTCTTCTCGTTCTAATGCATAGTGAATAATGCGTAATGAATAATGCATAATGAATAATCAAATTGAGAAATATAACTATGAAACTATATAAATTAGCTTTTGCCCTGTTCCTGGGCCTCGGCGCACTGACCTCGTGCAACGACAAGCTGGACCTGACCAACCCCAACCAGCAGACATCAGGAACCTTCGGCTACACCGCCGATGAACTGGAGGAGAGCGTCATTGCCTGCTACAACCACATCCGCATGGAGGGCACCTACGCCCGCGTGGGCTTCAACATCGACGTCATGCGCGGCGACGAGGCATGGAACGCCTCTCAGGTATGGTACCTGCCCTTCGACGACCTGAATGAGCCTATCACCGACGAAATCGGCCAGTGGTCGTGGCGCGACTGGTACTACACCATCAACGTTTGCAACTTCGTGCTTTCACGCGCCAACGGCGACGGTCTCACCGACCGCATGAAGCGCATTCGCGGCCAGGCACTCTTTATCCGCGGCCTTGCCTACTATAATCTCGCTGGCTACTATCAGAATCCTGCCCTCATCACCGACTACAACCAGTACTCTACGCTCGACGGTCTCTATGCCTCGAACAAGGAAGAAGGCGACGAGGACGCTTTTGCACAGTACGACCGTGTGCTCGACCAGGTGGAGCAAGACTTTGCCGAGGCTATGACACTGCTGCCTACACGCGATGCTGGCGGCGAATGGGCCAAGGGTCGTGCCACCAGCGGTGCTGCCGCCGGTTACTACGCCCGCACACTCATGCAGCGCCACAAGTACAGCGAGGCGCTCACCGTGCTCAAGGCCATCATCAACGGCCAGTACGGCACCTATAAGCTCATGGCCAACTACGGCGACAATTTCCGTGAGGGTCCCGCCTATGAGAACAACGACGAGAGCCTGTTCGAGATTCAGTTCCTGGACTACGGTTCACAGGGCACCGACGACGAGTGGACACCCGTCAACACCAGTGCCAACGCCACTCAGGGACACGCCATCGAGTCCAACTACGGTCCTGGCGACTGTGGCGGCTGGGCCGACATCTCGGCTTCGCCTTGGCTCTACAACCTTTTCAAGGCTGAGCGCACCACTAACGGTAGCCTCGACCCGCGCCTCTACTGGACCATTGGCACCTACGAGCCCGAGTGGGAAGGTTTCGAGTATGGCAACGTCTGCTACACCCAGAGCATGGGTCTCGGCGATTTCGTCGTGACCAACAACAACTACGGTGGTCTGCCCATTGCCAAGAACACCAACCTGCGCACAGGCCTTTACGACAAGGTCATCACCGGTCTGCACTGCGGTATCAACCTGCGTATGATGCGTTACTCCGACGTGCTGCTGCGCGCTGCTGAGTGCGAGAACGAGGTGAATGGTCCCACACAACAGGCTATCGACTGGATCAATCAGGTGCGCACACGCGCCGGACTGGCCAACCTGAAGCTGGCTGACTTCAACTCTAAGGACAAGCTGTTCGAGCAGATTGCCAACGTAGAGCGTCCGAAGGAGTTTGGCTGTGAGTTTGGTCGCGGCTTCGACCTTCTGCGCTGGGGCTTCTTCTACAGCTCTGACCGTTTGCAGCAGCTCAAGGAGCACGGTGCTTTCAACTTCTGGACCAAGGCAAACTACGAAGCAGGCAATTACACCTACACCCCGAAGGATCCCGTGGTCTATGGCTCTTGCAGCAAGAGTTCTTACGACTCCTACGTACCAGGCCATGAGTATCTGCCCATCTATCAGGGTACGCTGAACGACAACCCCAACCTGACGGGTAACTCGGCAAACAACAACACCGACAACTCGGCCTACTTCTCGAAGAAAGGCTGGACGGTTCACCCTGTGGTCAACCTCTAAATCATGCATAATGAATCATGCATAATGAATTATCATATTGTGAAATCGTGAAATCGTAAAATAAAACTATGAGACATCTAAATAAAATAGCATCCGTCTTTTGCGCAGCAGCCCTGGGCATGCTTGCCTTGTCGAGCTGTGAGGGCGGCGACCTTTACAACGTTGATGCTCCCGACTGGCTCTCTGCAAAGATTGACTCTATTGCCAATGCCCAAAAAACAGACGAAGGCGTAGAGGGTCTGGAGGAGGACGTCTATACCGTTGGTGCTACCGATTACTCTACAGGATGGTGGGCACAGTTCTCTAAATACTACCAGATTCCCGAAGGCGAAAAGTGGGTGGCACAGTTCAACCTGAACATCAATCCCGCAGCTACCAACACCTATAAGAACTTCGCACTGATTATCTGTAACGACGAAGACCGCGGTGCAGCCAACTACAAGGAGTACGGAGCCATTCGTTACGACAACCAGCCATCGGGCAACTCTGAGTGGGGCGACTACATCGACCGCGGTCAGGTGGCCAGTACGCTGACCTTCGAGACCGACACCGACAACGGCGTTGACAAGCTGGGCGGCACGGTGACCCTGAGCATCGACCGCACTTCGGGCGGCCTGATTGTCACCATGACCAATGGCACCGTGACCAAGGTGTATAACCAAACCACGCCGCTGGTCAACCTGAATGCCGATCCTTCTAACACCACCATTCGTGCGTTCCTCGTTCCCGAGGGTTCGTTCATCAACTTCCTCGGTTCTACCCACGAGCCTATCGGTGGTTTCACCTCGAAGGAGGACAAGCAGCCCCTGTCTATGGAGCTGAACGGCGTTCCCAAGAAGGTGCTCCAGGGCACTACGCTCGAAGAGGCCTTTGCCAACGTTACCGCTACTGTTCAGTTCGAGCAGGAGGTTGTTGCCATTGTTCCCGCTGCCGACCTGACCTTCCAGGCTGTTCCCGACATGAACTCTGTCGGCACCAAGACGCTGGTGGCTGTCTATAACAAGACCTACAAGGGCGAGGGAGCTGCACAGCCCGTCATCGCCACTGCCACGTTCCAGGTGGTTGACAAGATGTTCACCACGCTCGGTGCTCCCGACAACTCTACCGCCTTCTGGGGCGCTCATTCTGAGGCCATCAAGGTGGCTCCGAAGGAGACGTTCGTTTCAACCTTCACCAACTATGCCGGTGGTGCCAACTGGAACAACTTCGTCATTGTGCTGGCTTCTCAGGACGGCTCTACCGAGTACGGTGTGCTCCGTGCCGACAACTGGGGCTGGGGTACCGGCTGGGGCGGTGAAGTCCTGGGCGAGAAGTGTACTCCGAGTGGTGGCCAGGCCGACTGGGGCGCATGGCTCGCTGCCATGGACGGTGCCAAGGTTACCATCTATGTCACCAACAATGGCGACGGAACAGCCGATGTGCGCTGCGAAATGCTGGGCACCGACGGCAAGACCTACACGCAGGACTACATTGGTCTGAATACCGTTACCGACCCGAACGACTTCTACTTCCATCTGACCGTTGACGGTTGTCATCTGGAGTTCGACGATGTGCTGGGTGCCGAGGACAACACCACTGGCTTCTGGGGTGCTCACTCGCCTTACATCAAGGTGCCGAAGGGCCAGACCTATACCCGCCGCTTCAGAAACTACGCCGGTGGTGCCAACTGGAACAACTTCGTTCTGGTGCTGACCAATGCCGACGGCTCTACCGAGTATGGCGTGCTTCGTGCCGACAACTGGGGCTGGGGTACCGGCTGGGCTGGCGAAGAGCTGGCAACCAAGTGTACGCCGAGTGGCGGCCAGGCCGATTGGGGTGCATGGCTCGCAGCCATGGACGAGTCGATCGTCACCGTTTCTGTTACCAACAACGGCAATGGCACAGCCGATGTGCGCTGCGTCATGCTGGGTAGCGACGGCAAGACCTACACGCAGGACTACATCGGGCTGAACACCGTCACCGATCCTGACAACTTCTTTATGCACTTCACCATTGACGGCTGTCACTTGGTATTCGAATAAACGTTTTTGTCTGACATATTGCCTGCGGACTGAAAACTAGTCCGCGGGCAATTTTTATTACCTTTTCCGGCAGCCTCGGCTGCTTGTACACATCAAGAAAACACTATTACATCAAGAAAAAAAACAACTACAAAGAAATGAAATATCTTTCCAGAATTTTCGGCGTACTCGGTATGGCTCTGCTGATGGTAGCCTGCGGCAGCGACAGTGACGATTCTGACGGCGGCGGCTCTTCGTCGTTGTCGGTCACCAATCCTACGGTTTCATCCGTCACCGCCACTTCGGCCGTTGCAACGGCTTCGGCCACAGGCTCGGCCATCATCAGCCGTGGCTTCTGCTACGGCACGTCGGCCAATCCAACCATCAAAGACACCAAGTTGGAAGGAATGTCGGCCAACATGAACGTCACGCTGACAGGACTCAAGCCCAGCACAGACTATCACATCAGAGCCTACGTGCAAACCAGCGCGGAGGTGAAGTATTCGCAGGACGTTACTTTCACCACGCTCGCTGAATCGACTGTCGATGACGATGAAGAACAGAAGGAAGGCCCCGAGGCGCTCAGGCGCGTCAGCGTTCACGACCCGAGCGTTGTATGGGATCCGTCAACCAGCACCTACTACATCTTTGGTTCGCACCGGGCCGCCGCCCGCTCCACCAACATGATGTCGTGGGTCAGCTTTACCGCCCCCTGGGCCACCGCCAACAGCACCAATGC
>ODAJ012094136.1_pt1 | contig 30910 bp, 25 predicted proteins | sample 1539241 | NCBI WGS metagenome assembly ODAJ01 (sample SAMN02144231, study PRJEB22623) | gut metagenome | biome: sheep rumen | host: Ovis aries | place: New Zealand
ATGAAATTATAACCTGTCCATGATTATTCATCAAAAACCAAAAGCCCGACTTACCAATCGAATTGTTCAAGTAAACTTTGGCAACATCTTTGACGAAAAAACCCATTGCGCTTACGCCGACGAATTCTCCGTTTACATTTATCGGCGCAGAGCAAACTACTATCGGGTCGCTGTTGTCGACAACTGAATTAAGCATCGTGTCGTTGAATATCAGAGCGTTTTTCTGCTTGGCGTTTTTGTACCACGGTCTTTCCTTAAAATTAAATTCTCGGTATGGTTTTGGATTATCAAAATAATGAGCACGCATATCAGATTCATCAGTATCAACTACGATATCAAAACCGTCTTCAAAAGCTACATAAGCCGAGCAAGGTACATCATAAGAAAGCGCGATATTCTTCAAATTGTTTTGTATGTTCGCCGCCATGGCGATTTTGTCGCGCAGATTTTCCAAATTACCAACCGCCGACGGTGTGAGCGCAAGTGATAATGACCAACCGTCCTCCACGCTGTTGGAGTGAATCAATTCTTTAGGCAAATAATTTTGTTGCGCAGATAAAATATCTTCTACATTTTCAGCGAGTATTTTGGTATTGCCAGCAACACTTTCTAACATCGACGAGTCAATAAATAAAACTTTTTCATGAACGAGTTGTTCCAAATATTCCTTTTCGCGTTCCGATACCAAGTTCATTACATTTTCGCGCGCTGAGTCACCGAGTTGCTTGCCCATTTCGCGCATTTTGTCTTCAGTTGCCAAAATTCCGCACAATGCCAGAATACTAGATAAAAGCAAAGTTATTACGCTGATAAAAAGAAAAAATCGTAGGACACGAAGATTTATATTCATTTTGCTACGTCCAAGCACGAAATTTAATACATTTCTTAGCCACATCTTTCATCAACCTTTTTAAGTTAGACTCCTTCTTAATCAAGAACTTGTTGATAGGAAAAATACTCCGTATTTAAGATGGATTTTTTCCCGAAATGATACAACTGATACCTTTCTCTTCCAAAGCCCTCATAGTCTCGCAAGATATCGCTTCATCTGTATAAATTTCGCTTATTTCAGCATAAGATAAAAGTGGTACAACACCAACTTGTTGGAATTTTTTCGACTCGGTCAAGATTATCGATTTTCGGGCAGATGTGACCATATTGCGAACCGCTTCCGAACGCATTAAATCGTTTGACATTGCACCTGTTTCGTTAAAGCCGTCTGCCCCAATGAAAAATTTTTCAACATTAAAATTTCCTGCGCAACTTTTGATTAGAGGTCCTACCATAACTTGAGCCTCTTGTTGATATTCACCACCGAGCAAGATTATTCGCGCCCCCACTTTGTTTCTTAAAAACGTCGCGATGAAAACAGAATTCGTTATGAGCGTTACATTACGCCTGTTAAGGACAATTTCTTCTGCCAGCAGTGCACAACACGAGCCAGACTCAATCATAATCGTTTCGCCGTCACGTATGGATTCAAGGGCTTTACCGGCTATATGCTTTTTAGTCTCATAATTGAATAGAAGCCTTGTGCTTATGTCATCGCTTTCCGGCATTGTTGCAAAACCGTGTTCCCGTTTCAAAAGTCCTTTTTCTTCAAGTAAAGATAAATCTTTCCTTATGGTCACATCAGAAACTTGGAGTAATTCTGCCAATTCAAGTACGGTGACTTTTCTCTTGTTGCCAAGTATATTTAAAATTTGTGTTTGACGTTCTCTCATATGAAATCGTTCCTTTGAAATAATTTTGAGCTATTATATCACAAAAAATTTATCGACGTAAAAATTTGCGACACATATTTTTATAACTTCACGCGCTCACATGTTAAAGTCTGTACAGCGAAAAAAATTTTTGTCTTCATGTTGCAGCAGTGCTTGACAAAAAATTTTTATGTATGATTATGCCGATTAGAAGTGCTTAAAGTCACATTATGGAGGTAAAACATGGAGAGGAGGACATTTTTAAAAATGATATTCGGCGGTGGCTTGCTGGGATTTCTTTTCGGTGCGGGCAAGAGTGAAGCCGAAAAACTTTTGAGACCACCCGGAGCCTTGCCGGAAGAAGAGTTCCTAGCGACGTGTGCTCGTTGCGGCAAGTGCGCCGAGATTTGTCCGCTTGGTTGCATCAAAATTGCTCACGGTGAAAAAGGTTTGGCAATCGGCACGCCTTATATTGTTCCCGTCGAGCAACCTTGTAACCTGTGCATGAAGTGTACTCAAGTTTGTACGCCAGGGGCACTCAAGCCGATTAACAAAGCTGATGTTCGTATGGGATTGGCGCAGATTAATACCGACCGTTGCTTAGCAAGGCAAGAGCATGACTGCCGCGTCTGTCACACGAGTTGCCCACAGTATAACAAGGCGATTTGGCTTGAGAAAAACAAATATCCGACAGTGAACGCGGACTACTGCACGGGCTGCGGCATGTGCGAACACGTTTGCATTGCCGACCCTAAAGCGATTCACGTCAAGCCGAGAGGCGGTGCGTCATGAAATTCAAACTCCGACGGCGACTGATTCAATTAACTGCGCTCGTGATTCTGTTGTTGCCGATTTGGTTCACGGACTTAATCTGGTACGGAACTTACATATCGGCGGAGCTTGCTGGCGTCGACCTGACTGACCCGCTGACGACGCTTGAAATCATATTGGCAAGCAAGACGCTTTGGCTACCGTTGATAGTCTCGGCGATACCGCTTGCACTCGTCGCGATTATCTTCGGGCGAGTCTTCTGCAGTTACGTTTGCCCGCTGAATTTTTTATTGGAACTGTTGCCCGCCAAGCGGAAGAAGGTTTTGCAGACACGAACCTTGCCGATTGTCTCGTTAGCGATTGTGCTTGTGTTGTCTCTGATTTTATCCGTGCCCGTCTTCAACACGGTTTCGCCAGTGTTCGCGTTTATGCGCATGATGATTTTCGGTCTTGGTATAGAAATTATTTTGTTAGCACTTGTAATCGGCGCGGCGTTCGTATGGGGGCAAAAGATTTGGTGCAGGACTCTTTGTCCGCTCGGAGCTATTTACGGCTTACTTGGAGTTAAACGGCGGCTGGCAGTAACTGTTGATAAGAAGAAATGCATAAACTGCGGGCGTTGTGAAAAAGTTTGTTCGATGGGAACTTCCCCGTTGAAAAATGATTTCGCGGACGTGTGCCTTTGCACTAACTGCGGCGATTGCGTCGACGTGTGCGCGAAAGGTGCGCTTAGTTTTTCTATGAAAGGTTTACAAGATAAGAGGTGAATTTAAATGGGTTTGCTTGATAAAAAGTTTTCGCTTAAGCACATAGCGATTGCGGGCTTTGCTTGTATCGGCTTGTTCGCGGTGAGCTACGGCGTGATTGAGGCGACGAATCAAACATCATTCTGCGGCACGACTTGTCACGAGATGGATCCAATGTATCAGACGTGGCAGACTTCAAATCATAAGGTCGTTGAATGCGCGGACTGTCACGAAAAGCCCGGACTAGCCGGCACGATTGAAAGTAAGTGGAAGGGCACGCAAGAACTTATCCTTCACGTGACGGGCAATGTTCCCGACCCGATTAAAATCAGCAACACCAACGACGTAAACTGCTACGTCTGCCATCAAGATAAGATTAAGGAACGGGAGCTTGCACTTGAGCGCAAAGACCCCCACACCGAACGACATTTCCAAGAGGGCATGAACTGCGTTAGCTGTCATACGGGGCTTGTTCATGATGAGATGAAGAATAAAATTTTGCCGAGCCGCGACCGTTGCTATACTTGTCACCTTGACGCGATGAGCTCGCTTGTAAGGAGGGATTGAGATGAGTTTGAAATTTTCACGGCGTGACTTTTTAAAATCAATCGCGGTGGCGGCGGCTATGTTGACGGCGGGTTGTTCGCCTAAGCGCGACACTCAGCAAGGTCCCGTTAATGCGGTTGAGGCTGATAAATGGGTTAAGGGCGTCTGCAGATATTGCGGCACGGGTTGCGGCGTATTGGCGGGCGTCAAGGGCAATAAGATTGTCACGGTCAAAGGCGACCCTGATTGTCCGGTTAATCGCGGGCGGCTCTGCGTCAAAGGAATTCTTTTGGCTAAGATTATCGACACGCCCGATAGAGTATTGCACCCGCTAATCAAGAAGGACGGCGAATTCGTTCAAGCGACGTGGGATGAAGCTTTGGATTTAATCGTTTCAAAGTACAAGGAAGCAATCGAACAATACGGCCCCGACTCGGTTGGCTTTTACGGCTCTGGTCAGACGCTCGCCGAAGAAACTTACACTATGCAAAAAATTATGCGGGCGGGCATCGGCACGAACAATATCGACGGCAATCCGCGAACGTGCATGGCTAGCGCAGTCGCGGGTTACATAACGACATTCGGCGAAGATGAGCCAATGGGCACCTACGCCGACATTGAGGCGGCTGATACTTTCTTCCTAATCGGCTCGAACATGGCGGAGGCTCACCCCGTTTTATTCTCGCGGCTGATTGACAGGAAGAATTCAAATCCGAACGTCAAAATCATCGTCGCCGATCCGCGTAAAACTCGCACGTGTGACATTGCCGATTATCATTTGCCGTTTATCCCCAGCCGCGACCTTGCATTGATGAACGCAATGGCTTACACGATTATAGAAGAGAAACGCACCGACGAAAAGTTCATCAACGAACACACGGAATTTGTTAAAGGCGCGGACGAAAAGTTGACTTACGACCAATTCAAAGCGTTTATTCAAGACTACGCGCCTGAAAAGGTTGCTGACTCTTGCGGAATTCCTGCAGAGACGATTCGCGAAGTTGCAAGATTATTTTCCGCGCCCGATAGAAACACGATGTCGCTTTGGTGCATGGGCTTGAATCAGCGCACCAGAGGCGTTTGGGTAAATAATTTGGTTCACAACCTGCACTTGTTGACGGGCAAGATTTGTCGTCCAGGCAATACGCCGTTTTCATTGACGGGGCAGCCTTCTGCTTGCGGCTCCGTTCGTGAGACTGGCGGTTTGTCGCACTTACTGCCCGCGCATCGCATGGTTGCCAACGAAAAACACCGTCAAGAACTGGCTAAGCTTTGGGGCGTCGAGAGTTTGCCCGGCAAGCCCGGTTATCATACGCTTGAAATGTTTAAAGCAGCCGTCACGGGCGATTTGAAATGCCTATGGGTCATGACGACTAATCCAGGGCAATCGCTCCCGAACTTGAATTACTATCGACCAGGCATGGAAAAAACTTTCTTGGTTGTGTCGGAAACTTATCACCCGACGCGAACTTCAGAGCTTGCCGACGTTGTCTTACCGTCCGCGCTTTGGATGGAAAAGGAAGGCGTCTACGGCAACGGCGAGCGGCGCACTCAACATATCGCGAAGGCAATCGACCCGCCTGGCGAGGCTAAACCAGACCTTTGGGCGATAATCGAATTCGCTAAGCGCATGGGCTATGAAAAACTTGTTCCGTTCAACACGCCCGAAGAGGTTTGGGCAGAGTATCAAGAGTGCCAAAAGGGTACCGCGATGATGTTAGCGTCTTATAAGCGGCTCCGCGAAGGTCACGGCTTTACTTGGCCTGTTCCCGATGACAATTCGCCCGAAACTTATATCCGCTACGCTGAAGGCTACGACCCTTACGTCAAGGCGGGCGAAGGCATTAAGTTTTACGGCAAACCTTCAGGCAAGGCGATTATTTACGCTCGACCACAGCAAGACGCACAAGAAATGCCCGATGCCGAATATCCGTTCTTCCTCACGACGGGCAGAATCTTGGAGCATTGGCATACGGGCACGATGACTTTCAATGTTAAGGAGCTTAAGACCGCTGTCCCTGAAATGTACGTTGAGATTCACCCCGACGACGCCGCGAAGTTCGGCATTGCCGACGGAGATTTAGTTGACGTGACTTCACGCCGCGCTACTTGCAAGCTCAAAGCCAAAATCAACGGACGCGGGCAACCTCGTCCGGGTCTCGTCTACGTTCCTTTTCATGATCAAGTTATGGAACGCATGATTAACTTCGTTTTGCTTGACGCCTTCGACCCCGGCTCCAAGCAACCTGAATACAAAGTTTGCGCGGTGAAAATCGCTAAAGCATAAAAAAATAGGACTGCAAGTCATTCATTGACCTGCAGTCTTTTTTTATTGCTCGTCAGCTGTCGTCACATAACTTGGGAAAACTCCCAACACGCCGTCAATCTTTTCTAACTGTTGGCACGTCTTGTGCAACGCGTCAATGTTCTTCGCTTCTGCCAGCAAAATCATATCGCCAGTCGGAGTATCCTGTTGCCAACTCACCTCAGAAAATTCTTTCAACTTGTCTAAAACTTTTTCACGTTGCGCCGCTTTTATTTTCATTATCACGCTTGAAATCGCCATGAACATCACCTCTTTTGAAGATATTATTAAACCTCCCACCGCCTAAAGAGGCGGGGGTATTCTCGCCTATTTTGGATAAAAATTACATCGTTTTGTCAAACTCAAAAATATCAACGTCCAAGCCACAAATTGTTTTTACGCTGGTAATTCTCGCTTGCTGTGTTTATATTATCTCATTCCGACAACAAGAGGCTCAATCATTGCTCATCTGTCAAGTCTGTCTGATAACTCGCTCGTTCTAAGTATTCTTTTTTCATGCTGTCATTTTATATCTTTCTCTCTGTGAAAACAATTTCTTATATTCCATGTTTCTCACAAATTTCCGTGAATTTTTCAATAGTCGTGTTGTAATCTTCAAGACTTTCTTTCACGCTATCAAGCATTTCGCCTTTTCGGATGTACCTCATAAAAATTTCTGCCAGAGAGCGTGCCATTTGTTTTCTGCCGATATTAATTAATTGAGATTTCGCCAATATTGAATCTTCTATCGAATTAAAAGGCATTGATTTTAGAATGTCTCCTATTGCTGTCATGGAATCGTTGCTTCTTGTTCGATTCACAGACTTTTCCATTCGTTGAGACCTTTCAATTCCAACCTGCCAGTCTTCCTCTATCGCTCTGCGTAAAAATCCCAGCTTGTTCTTAATTGGGCGTCTATGTCGAGCCAACACCGCTTGTGCTCTATTGATTCTTGAAAAACAGTCTGCCGCATCCAGACATTTCGCGAAAATTGCCTGTGCTACCCTTTCCGAAAAACCCAGGGAACAAAGTGTCAAAATTGCCTCTTTGCCATATTTAAATTTGTAATTATCTCCTTCATAGTCTTTTGGTACATTATATGTGTCCATAGTAAATTCAAAGGCAACGACCCTTCGTCCTTCCTTCACTGTTTCGTAGCGAACGATATATGGCGTCCGAGTGTTTATTTCTTTTATCGGATCGTCAAGAACGAACTTCCTGAAATTATCCATTCGGTCGATATAGGCTTCTTCGGGCACGTTCAACGCAAAGCGAAGTTCTTCAATCGTCATTCTACGCTTTATTTCCATCAGCTCTTTGAACAGTTTAACGTTCTGATACTGCAGGAGCAATTCCAACAGTCTCATTGCATACGGCGATGATAGCTTAAATAAATATTCAACGTTGATTCGAGTGTATCCGTTCGACTGAAACAAATCAAGAATATATGGACGCAGAAGTTCATCAAATTGCAGGTAAAGTCCCTCACCAGGCTCATACTTCAACTTACGAAATAAATGATAAAGTTCAAAACCGCCATTAGACTTATTCAGCTCAATAATCGTGTCAAAAAGTTTCTTGCAAGCCGATTTCAGTTCTGCCAAATATTTCGTGTTACCGAACAGTTCAGTAAGTTTACTTGTCGGAATAAACAGAGCAGGGAATTCCTTGTCATAATATTTGTCTTGTTCTGAGAAATGCGGATTGAGTCCTCTTAAGCCAAGTAAAAATATTCTCATACCTAAAAGATCGAAAACCTTTCGAGAATTGACCAACGGATTAGCCTGATAGACATCATTTCGAAGGACCAAAGTGGTCTCTTCTTTTTTTTCTTTTTTCTTATAACCCATAAAATTCACTCCCAATGTAGGATAACATTCCCCTAGTTAGCTGTCAACAGCTAGGTAGGTTTTCATTACGAATGCTAGGGAAATGCCCCAAAATCTTCATTACGAATGCTAGGGAAATGTAGTCAATTTCATTACGAATGCTAGGGGAATAACTCCGGATTTTCATTACAAATGCTAGGGGAATAAGCAAAAATTTCGCGTCATAACGCGATAGTGTAATTTTTCACAAAAAAAAACGCAGGGGGTAAAACAATCTACAAAGCATAGCTTTGTAACAAAACAGTGAAAAAGTCGAAGAAATTTTAAAGAACTCGACGAATTTTACGAGACGAAAAAAATTAGCAAAAAATAATTGTTAGAAAATTGTTACAAACTTTGTTAAAAAAACTAAATGAAAGGAAAAAAACATATTAACTAAAAATACCAGTAACTGACCAAGATTAAGAAAAAAACTCAATAAAGTAACAATTACTAAATTGAAAATAAATCCAAAAAACGAAGAATAAAATAAAACTCTGAAACTGAACTTACAAAAACCCGCTTACCAATACTTCTGGCTAGAATAGTGAAAGTTTATAAAAAATTTAACTTCTGTTAAAAGCAAGGCAAAAATACCGTGCGAATATCCTTTAAGACAAGACTCTACCTTTTCAAAAAGTTATGAATAAACTTATTCCCGACTTGAAAAGGTATACCAATGCAAAAAAACGACGCTAGCTACAGTTTCGGCGATGCTAAAGAAATCAGCGATGCCAAACAAAACTTAAGCAGGAGGAATTCGTCGGCGAACTATATCGAAAGTGAGTGGAAGTTCAATGCTATCGGTTCTGGGTTTAAAGGCGGATTAGCCGCTTTGGGCAATCATTTCGGTATTTCGATTTGACCTACATCCTCCTTAATACAAGCGTGTTGTCAAAAGAGGCTCCGCCACACTCGGCAACACGCTTTGTAGTCTAAAAGGCTCTCAGAAGCCCCAGAATCGCCTACAACGAATTTTCAATCGATTTACGTATTATAAGGACTAAAAACTAAAATAGACGCGTTATAAAGGCTCACAGCGCGTCTATGAGGTTTTTGGAAATGAGGTCTGCAAACGGAAATTCAAAAGTTAGCAATGACGCCTGTCATCATGAGTGCAAGAAGTCATATAAGCTAGAGTGTGTTGGAAAACTCCAAAAATCGATTTTAAGGCGTCTATTTTGTACTTTAGGTAATAACACTCGTGCAAGACCATAAGGACGCCTTGTAGACGATTCTGGAGCGCGTACGAGGCATATACAGTTCTTCGTTTTACAGAAAAATTATCAGGGAGGTTATCATGTTTAATTCTTCACGCAAGGATACAGAGTTCTTTAACTTGTTCCTTAAAAAGGCTCAGTATTTTCATACCGGAGCCGTTATGCTCGACGAAATAAGCGGCTTTGCGGCAGATTTGAATTCTTCCTGCGTAGTTTTCGGAGCAACACTATTACATTTGCCGGTTTCGACGACTCATGTCGTTTCAGGCTCGATAATGGGCGTGGGCACAGCTAAGAGAGTAAACGCAGTTCATTGGGGCGTAGCTCAACAAATGGTCAAGGCGTGGATAATGACGATTCCTTGTACTGCGGCAATGGGCGCAGGCGTTTTCGCGATAGTCGATTTAATTTTTTAAGTAAGCTTACACCTTTGATTGACCTCCATGATAAAAAATAACGGCAGGCATGATAGCCCGCCGCTATTTTTATTGTGGGGCTGTATTCACGGTTTGAATTTATATCCGACGCCCCAAACCGTGATTAAATATTTAGGCTTAGCGGGATCAAGCTCGACGGCCTCGCGCAAGCGGTTAATGTGCACGGAAACGGTTGCGGTATTGCCGAAGGAATTCACATTCCCCAAATCCTATCGCACAAAGTTTTCCTGCTAAAGACGATATTGGCGTTGGTCATGAGGAATTCAAGCAACTGAAATTCTTTGTTGGGCAAAACGATTTCCTTTTCGTCGACAAAGACTCTGTACGTATCGGATTCTAAGGTTATGTTGCCGAGAATGATTTTATTTGAGTCGGCTGTCCCTTTTAAGCGTTCATACTGCGCGAGTTGATCAAGCCTTCGACGTAAGCTTTAATGGTGGTTAAAGGTGTGCGCAGATCGTGCGATATGCTTGCGACCAATTCTTTGCGGCTCTCCTCTTGCAACTGGCTTTCTCGCAATGAATCCGACAACTTTTGAGCCATCAAATTAAAAGTTTCCATGACGGGTTTAATTTCGTCGTCTGAGCTGTACCCGCTTTAACAATTCGCGAATAATTTTGGAGCATCTTTATCGAGTTCGGATATCAATTATTTTGTATAAACTTTGTGAAGTCGTCTTCGGATTTAAATATTACGGCATTGCCCAAAGCTTTGAAATGCTCTCTGCCAAATTTGATTTTGTTTGATTCCTTAGGTCGAAGAGAATCGGAGCTTATGTTTCCTTTGGTCTCAATCACGAAATATAATTTTTTCTCGCCGTTCTTATCAATAATTAATGCCCAATCGGGATTATATGTTCCAAGCGGCGTGTTGATTTTAAACCAAGATGGAAGCTTGACATAAAGTTTTACATCATCGTTTTGTTCAAATTTCTCGGCAAAAGTTCGTTCGTTATTACTGTCATAAATGACATAATCATATACGCTCTTTGTACTCTTTAGCATATTGCTTTCGAGGTATCCTCTAAGTTCCTCTGTCTCGAAGAGTTCTTGACTGTAGTATTCGGTATCGCCAATTTTTTGGTAGCAAATGCCGCTGACGATTAATGAATTCATTACTTCTCGAATGATTCGCGCTGTGCCTTCCATAAAGACTTGCGGATTTTTTAGAAAGTCTTTGAGCCTGTTTATATAGTTGTCGGAGGCGTTCCCTTTGCCGCCCGTTAAAATTTCAACGATAGTGCGCCGCGTAAGGTTTGTTTCGTTTTGAAGGTAGCTCACAATGTCGGGAAGGGAACCGCTATAGTCGTACGAATTGATGTTACGATTTGACTTCTCCTTTGAGCTTACACCGCTTGTAGTTATAAAAAGACTTGCACGAGTTCGATTGATTTTTGGCGAAGGTACTTGCAATTCCAAAGCTATTCTCTTCCTACACTCTTCGATGAGTTTCTTGCTTGAGAAATCTACTCTGTAAGTTGTTTTCCATTTGATTCTGTCCCACAGTTCCTTGAATTCGGGCGACAAGTAAACTTGCTTGTTCAGTTGCACTTCCCGACGTTCCCTTTTGTCGCGAATGGGAAGTTTGCCATAGACGCGCATACAAATTTCTTGTATTTGCTCTTGATAAGGTTGCAGTTCTGGCGGTACGCTAAAGCTATTTTTCTTGAGGTCGCTTCCAATCTTTTCTTGAACGTTGCCTTTGTCATCCACATATCCTTTTTCTTCAAGATAAGTCATAATTTCTTTTGCCGTATCGGTGCCAAGCGGTCTGTCTTGTCCGTCAGCGTCTTTCACGAGAATATTTGCGAAGTTCGCCGTATCCAACACACGGAAACGGATTCCGTCTGCTTCGTATTCCTTCTGCAATGCGCTTGCAAATTCGTCGTAGCTTTCGTTGGCTATTACAGTCAAAATATTTATTGTTGCGTCGTGCTGTCGTTCGCCTGTTTGATTTACACAAAGTCGCAAGCCTCGTCCGATTTCCTGCCGCTTCTTAATCGTGCTTCTGGTTTCATTCAATGTGCAAATTTGAAATACGTTAGGATTGTCCCAACCCTCGCGCAAGGCGGAATGTGAGAATATGAATCGGATTTTGCAATCAAAGGAAAGCAATCTTTCTTTGTCCTTCATGATTAAATTATAGGTGCTGTCGTCTGCCGCCGTATCGCCTTTGGTATCTTTCCATTTGCCCGAATCATTTTTCTTGCCCTTGTCCGCTGAAAAATAGCCGTCGTGTACAAGTTCGGCTTCGTCTTCTTCGTTGTGCAGTCTGTGGAATAAATCGTGATACTTTGGGCGGCGAATCACTTCCCGATAAATTTCCTCGAACCATTTAGCATACTTGCCTTTAACGGGCTTTCCTTCCGAATCATATTCCCGATAGTTAGACACGCGGTCAATGAAGAACAACGAGAGAATTTTAATTCCTTTTGAATTGAGCTTACATTCCTTTTCTAAATGTTCTTCAATGGTGGTGCGTATTTGCTGGCGTTTCAAGTTGTCGTCATTAATAGTGCCGATAGCTTTGCCGATTCTCAAAACTTCATTACGGCTTGTGAAGTCAACTGCCTCCTTGCCTTCCTCGCAATAAATATCTTGAATGATATAGCCTTCGTAAACATCACGCCCGCCGGATTTCTCGTAAAGGTCGTCGCCTTGTTTCACTGTGACAACTTTGGTTTTCATATTGCCTTTTTTGTCTTTCACGTCCATTTCTATTTTCGCTGTGATGGGCGTCTTTTTGTTGTCTACGGACTTCAAGAGAAGATAGGCGTAGTTATGAGCGTTTATCATTGAAAAGCTATCAACTTCAATTTCTTTAACCAACTTTTGATTGAAACTGTCTACGGCGTTCAGGCGATAGATTTTATTTTCTACTTTAACGGGCGTTGCTGAATATCGAATGCTGCAAAGCGGATTCAGGGAGCGAATTGCCTTCATTTGATATTTTGTGCTTATGGTCGATTGCGGCTCGTCGATAATCACTATCGGATTTGTTTCTTGCACAAGCTTAATCGGTAAAGTTTCGCCGAATTTCTTATCGTTTGATTTGTTGATGAGGTTCGTGTTCTTTTGAAAGGCGTCAATGTTGATGACTATGATTTGAATGCTCGTGGCTGTGGCAAAGTCTCGAATTCGTTCAATATGGTCGCTGTCATATACGAAGAATTCATAGTTTACATTTTGATACAGTTCTTTGAAATGCTCGCGTGTAATGTCTAGATTTTTCTTTACGCCCTCTTTGATTGCAATACTCGGCACGACGATTATAAATTTCGTGAAGCCATAAGCTTTATTTAATTCAAGCAACGTGCGCAAGTAAACGTAAGTTTTGCCCGTGCCTGTCTCCATTTCAATATCAAGGTTTAGTTCTTTGCCTAGCTTTTCGGATTGCGGCAGAGCGTTGCGCATTTGCACAGCACGAATATTTTCCAGTAACTCTTCCTTGTCTATGGTTAGACTGTTGCCGATACCTTGCTCGCTGTTAGGGTAAAGATTTATTTCGCTACCAAAGCCGGCGGACACTGTGAATAACAACGGCTTAACCGCTTGCCCGTGAAAGACATCTATCACGGCGGCTATTGCGTCTTGCTGATAAGGAAGACTTGAATCGAATTTTAATTTCATCGCTGTCACCTCAAATGCAAATGAAGCTGTCTTCTTCCAGTCCAGCATTCTTCAACGTATTCTTAATGTTGGTCTTGTCTTTATCGGAGGCAAAGCCCGTATCGCGGAAGACCACGCGCCACACTTCCGAAGCGTATTCCTTATGGAGCTTAATAATTTCTTCGTCAATGGGCAACGTGATTCGCTCATCAAGGCAAATCATCAATTCGCCGCCGCCTATGATATAGAGCGTATTTTCTGCGGTCTTGCGTTGTTCAATCGTCGTGTTAAGTTCCATTCCCATTTTGAGCAGAACTTCATATACCATATCAAGTTGAGTGCGCCCCGCCTTGATATTGTCTACATAGTCTAGCAGGCTCTGAACTATATCGTCCGGATTCGGCTCCCACTCTTTGAAGTTGGTGCTGTCAAGCTTAAAGACTTTAAAGCCCACGTCCAAGCGCGCGGCTTTCTCTTTATCCTCAAGCTCGGATTTGATTTTCTCTCCAGCGCGGCGAATTCGTTCCTTGCCTATCTCGCAAATGTTCTTGTAACCGGCTTTGGCTGCCTCGCTGGTTGTGGCGGTCGGTTCGGGGAGCTGAACCATGATAAATTGTCGGTTGCCGCCGTCTTGCGCGTTCAGTTGCATGACGGCATGGGCTGTAGTTGCCGAGCCGCTGAAAAAGTCCATGACGATTGAATCAGTGTCCGTTGCCATTTCCAAAATCCTTAGCAACATGTCTAATGACTTCGGATAGTCGAAACTTTTGCCGTTGAAAATTTCTTTAAGGAGCAATGTCCCTGCCTCATTACGGAAATTTTTATCTGCCCAAACTGAACGAGCCATCTTGCGTTCTTCGCGATACTTTTCAACAATCATCCAACGATTATTTTTCATCGGCTTTGCCATAATGTTGACATTGAGATTTGCCATTGACTTTTCCTTACCCCAACGCCAAACTGTTTTAACGCCCTGCGATTCAAGCGGAAAAAGTTCATGCCAATCTAGTTTAGGTTCCAGTGAAATTTTATGCAAGCCGTTTTCGTCGGCAGTCGTTGTATCAATGTAAAACGGATAGTAAAGATTCGGACGATTGTCAACGTTAAATCGCACGTTACGATTTCTAAGCTCGCGCAGTTCAAAGCCGCCGAACTCGTCAAACATTTTAAATTGTCCGTCCTCGTCATGAATAAGGTTTATTACAAGTGCCTCTGACTTTCTGTAAATCAAAATGTATTCGTGCATACGTGCAACGCCGCCATAATCGCGACCGCTCAAGTTAGTGACAAGCGTAATGTTCGCAACAAAATTATTTTCGCCAAAGATTTCATCACAAACGCGCTTTAGGTTGGCTTGCTCGTTGTCGTCGATAGAAATAAAAATAACCCCGTCATCGGTCAGCAAATTCCTTGCCAGCCTCAGACGAGGATAAATCATGTTAAGCCAATTCGTGTGAAAGTGTCCGTCGCTTTCGGAGTTGGTGCTTGTTCTGCGTCCTTCGTCGTTGATTTGTCCTGTGATGCGCTTGTAATTGTCGATGGTGTCTTTGAAGTCGTCTTTATAAACGAAGTCGCTTCCTGTATTATACGGAGGGTCGATGTAAATCATCTTTACTTTGCCGAAGTAACTTTTCTGCAAGAGTTTCAAGACCTCAAGATTATCGCCCTCAATGTAAAGATTATTGGTGGTATCCCAATGCTTACTTTCAACGGTGCAGGGGCGGAGGGTGCCGCGTGAGACCGTTTGAGCCAGTCGACGAGCGTTGCCCTTGCCGTTCCAATTAATGGAATAGCGTTCGTCATTATCATCGACGAATTCGCCCAATAGTTGACGGAGCGTATCAAAGTTGATTTTCCCTTCGGCGACGGCTTCGGGGAAAAGATTCATCAAGGCGTTGATATTGTCAGCGGTGATATCCAGAGATTCGCCCGAAAGTTTTTTCATTATACAATCCCTCCATAATGACAAAAGTTCTAATGCTTACAGGTAATGCGGAAATAATTCGTCAAGAGACGTAATTATTCCTTTGAAGGTAACACCCCTTGAAGTTGGAAAATGAAAAACAAGCAAGACCTTTAACGTTAAAAGGAAATGCTTGTATCGGATTGTATTTGCTAGCTTCGTGGCATTATGAACTTTAGATTTTAAACTTTCCTACAGCGGTTTGCATATCTTCAGCCATTTTTGAAAGGGCTTGACTTGCGGCGGCAATTTCCTCGTTCGAGGCGGATTGTTCTTCGGTTGAGTCTGAAATATTCTTCATGTGTGCGGCGGTCTTCTTGCTTATTTCGTCGATAGAGTCAACTTTATTTACAATCTCTGCGGTTTCCTTCGACACGATTTGAACAGATGAATTAATCTCATCCATTTGTGTCCTGATGCCGTTGACCATTGACAGAATATGTTCAAATTGCTCGCCTACTTCGCGAATGGCTCCTGTGCCTTCCTTAACTTCATTACTGCCTGTCTGCATAGCTTCGACGGCTTCTTCAGTATCTTTTTGAATTGAGTCAATGCGAAACTTGATTTGCTCGGCTGATTCTTGAGATTGGGCGGCAAGCTTACGGACTTCCTCCGCGACGACTGCAAAGCCTTTGCCGTGTTCACCGGCGCGCGCCGCCTCGATTGCCGCGTTGAGTGCAAGTAAGTTAGTTTGTTCTGAAATGGCGGAAATTGCCTCGATGATTTGCCCGATTTGTCGGCTGTTCTCGCCCAATTTCTTGACAACATCAGCCGAAGCCATAACGGAACGTTCGATTCTGCCCATTCTGTCTACGGCGTTGTTCATAAGCTCGGAGCCTTTATGCGCTGCCTGTGACGTTTGGTGTGAGGTTTGAGCGACGACGCGAGATTTTTCCTCAACAGCTTTGATGTCTGTAAAAACACTGTCGACATTTCTTTTCGTGTTGTCGATATCCGTCATCTGCTGGTTGACGGCGTTGGAAACTTCGTTGACAGTTTCGGCAACTTTAATTGATGCGTCCGCTGACTGTTGAGAATTTGCAGTCAATTCCTGTGAAGAAGCCGCGACCTGTTCGGAGTTCGATGACATTGTCGCGATAAGTGCTCGGATATTTTCTTTCATGGCATTGAAATCGCGAGTCAAGGAACCAATTTCGTCATTGGAGGTGACAAGCAGATTCGGCATGGTTAAGTTGCCATTTGTTAATTGAATCGAATATTCTTCAAGCTTTGCGACGGGCGTTGTGATTCTTCCCGCAAAAGTTATGCAAATGCCAAACGCCAAGACAAATCCTACAACAATCAATATCGCAAACAGAGTGCGCAAATTTCCAAGTGCAACAAAAACAAAATTCGACGGAGCCGATATACCGATAATTCAGCCGGTTGCGGGCACGGTTGAGTAAGCAAAAACCATATCTTCATCGTTGATTGTGACTTCAAAGTAACCATTACCCTGCTTAATCATTTCGTCGAAGTGGTTGCCGAGTCCGTTAATATCGCGGAAATTTTTTGTAGGCTCTCCGAATTGTGCTGTAGCCAAAATATTTCCGTTTGATTCAGCGATAATACCTGCGCCTTCACCGCGATATTTCATTGTCTGCGCCTGTTCCTTCAAAGTGTCAAGTGAAAGGTCGAGACAAGTCGCGCCGATAAATTTTCCATTGGCTTTGACGGGCACGCCGATTGAAACAATATAAGCCTTAGTATTGACATCTACATAAGGTTCAGTGAAAAAAGCTTTGTCGAGGTCGCGAGCATTTTTGAACCAAGAACGCGTTGTGGGGTCGAGTTTGCCAGTTATATCGCCCGCGTAGTAACAATAACAATATTTATCGTCGAGCCCGATTGTCATTTCCAAAATTTCTTTGTCGGAAGTAATCGTGCCCAAAAACTCCCGCGATTTGAGCAAAGTCCTATTCCCATTGACATTTGTCAGAGCGTTCGCGGTGCTTACGGCAAATGCTTCTTTTGTTTCAAGCCAGCCGTTAAGTTTTGCGGCTTCATTCGCTACTGTCTCACGCAATTCGCTATCAACACTTTTTTCCAATTCATTGCTCGCGAAAAAGTAGCTGATAACACACACGATAGCAACGGCCATTCCCATTACCAGAGCCAGAGTCATAAATTTTTGTTTGAGTTTCATGGCTTGTCCTCCATCTGTAATTTTTTCTGTAGCTAAAAAGCTTTTCGGGCTTGATTTTTTTTTTTCCTGCAAACAAAATTCCTTATCCGATTTATGCTATCATAATTGGTAAATTGAGCTTTACCAACACATCATTATTTGTTAATATACAATGAAAAATGCGAGGGGAAGGGTTTTGATGAACAATACATCAGTTAAAAGTAAAATCTTATTGCTTGTCATTCCTACTGTTGCTGCCGGACTTATTTTAATGGCAACTGTCATATTCAACTACGTTAAAAGCGAGTTTGAGGCTCAAATCTTGAGCTCCAGTACCCGCAATACGCTTGAAGTCGGTGAGGAAGTCAGCGAGTGGCTTGATAAACGCATGCTTGAAACTGCTGAGACTGCTTCCAATCCCATTGCCAAAAACGTAAATACTGAACTTCTCAATCAAAATAACGTCTACCGTTACGAGTTGATGAAGAAACGCTATCCGGGCGTAGTTGATAGCGTGAGTTGGGGACCTTTTGACGGTTCAGGCGTCCTTTACGGTGAAACCTCCAGCGGCTTTAAAGAAATGCATAATGCCGATAAAGCTTGGTACAAACAAACCATGACTGGAACACAAGATTCGTTTATGTCTTCGCCGGTTATCTCTCAAGCTACCGGAAAAATCATTGTCAATTCCATTGCCGTTGCTCGTGATAACTCCGGCAAGCCTGTTTCCATGATATTAGCCGCCATTTATGTTCAATCAGTTATGGATAAAGTTCAATCGTGTAAGCTAGGCGAACAAGGTTACAGTCTTCTTGTTTCCAAAGAAGGCGTCTACATTGTTAATCCTGATGACGACGCTATTATGAAAAGTAATATTTTAGAAGAGTCCAACCCGGCTCTTGTCGAGCTTGGTAAAAAAATGTTAAGCGGCTCTGACGGCGTTTTCCATTTTACTTCCTCCAACGGTGACAAACTTGTTGCTTTTTATACGCCTATTAAATCTACCGGCTGGGGAATGGCTACTGTCGCTTACGAAGACGAACTTTTTGCTCCCGTTGCCAATGTGCTCAAAATTATGACAGTTATCTCCGTAATTCTTCTTGTACTTATTTCTGCGGGCATTTGGTTTACCGTTAATAAAATTATGAGTCCGCTTGCAGTCATGATGGAAGAAATGCGCCTGCTCTCACAAGGAGATTTCCGCGAAAGAGTTTCAAAAGTGAATTCTTCCGACGAACTGGGATTGCTTGCCAATGCCGTTACCGAAATGCGCAAAAATGTTTCTAAAGTTATGCATTCGGTCAATTCTTCGGCAGAAAGTTTATCTGGTTCCGCAGAGTCATTGAACGCCACTACAGAACAATCATCTTTAGCCGCCACTCAAGTTGCTCAGTCTATAGTTCGCGTTGCCGCAAGTACCAGCCAACAACTTGACGCCGTAAATGCAACTTCGCAAGCTATTGAACATCTTAACGAATCTATTCAGTCTATGGCGTCTGATGCCGCTCAAGCCGCCGATAAAAGCCGTCAAGCTTCAGATATTGCCCGCGAAGGTGAAATTACTTTGCAACAAGCTATTGAGCAAATCAAAACCATTGAGCGCACTTCTCAGCAAACTACTAATTCCGTTATGACTCTCGGCGAAAACTCTAAACAAATCGGTCAAATCGTTGGTACCATTAGTGGCATTGCCGAACAAACTAACTTACTTGCACTCAACGCGGCAATCGAGGCGGCGCGCGCAGGTCAACAAGGACGCGGCTTTGCGGTCGTCGCCGATGAAGTTCGTAAACTTGCCGAATCCAGTAAAGAAGCCGCTCAACAAATTTCAGATTTGATAAAAATAACTCAAGATGATACAGATAAAGCGATTAAGGACATGGAAGCCGGCGGAGAGTCTTTTAAAGTCGGAGCGAAGAATATTCTTTCTATGGGCGAGGCATTCAGAAAAATTACCGGCATTGTAGAAGAAGTAAGTGCTCAAATGCAGACCATCTCAAGTTCAACGCGCGATATGGCTACTAATGGTGAGCAGATTGTTCAAAATGTACGCACTATCGGTGAAGCCAGTAAAACTGCCGCTGAAGAAGCCGAAACTGTCAGTGCCGCTACTCAACAACAGACCGCTTCCGTTCACGAAATCGCTGGTGAAAGTACTAACCTTGCTCGTATGGCTAGTGAACTTCAGCAAGAAGTTAAAAAATTCAAAGTCTAAAACAAAATACATTTTCTTTATCAACTCATATTTTATCTCTTAAATTTTGTACTTTAGGTAAAAACCCTCGTGCAAGACCATGAAGACGCCTTGTAGACGATTCTGGGGCGTGTACGGGGCATATACGGTTCAGCGCGTTTTTACAGAAAAATTTAGACGAAAGCTTTTTCCGCGACTTTACAAACAGAACCTAGAAGGTAGAAGCTACATTAAATATTTTCGAGAGGTTTCTTAATCGTTCGGAGTTCCGAAGTAAATTTTTCTAAACCAACGCGAGCCAAAATATCTTTGAAGCGTTCACCGATTTTGGCATTGTTCTTCGAAAATTTCAACGCCGCGTCAACAATTTTATAAAGTGTCGCCTCATCAAAGATTATCGGCAAAAAATTTTCTCCGGCGAAAAAAACTATAAAACCGTTTTCGCCCAACCAAGCATCATGCGGACAACTTTTAATACACTTGCCGCAGTAAAGGCAGTTGCTTTCGTCTAGAACAACGGAGCGCGCTGTCTTATCGACTGCGATAATTTTTTGTGGACAAGCAGTTTGACATACACCGCAGAAATTACAATTTGCTGATTGCCAAATTGGTTTAACGCAACCTTGAATGCCAATATCGTTTTCTTCAGCCTTCAAGCAGTTATTCCGACAACCCGTGAATCCAAATTTAAACTTGTGAGGAAGTTCGCGCCCGCAGTAACGGTTGTAAAATTCTTCCGCCAGATGAATGGTATCAATCCGCCCCGAAGGACAGACCGCGTTGCCCTTGCAAGCTGTAATTAATTGCAACGAATCAAAGCCGCCGATTTTGACTCCGCCAGCAACCAGAAGCGTTTTAACCTCGTCGACGTTATTCAAGTGAATAAACGGAATTTCAATTCCTTGACGGCTCGTCAGATGAATATAGCCTTTGCCGAATGTAGCCGCGACTTTTTGAATTGTGTCGAGTTGTTCAACGGTAAAATGCCCGCCAATACTGTTCAAGCGCACGGAAAAATAATTTTGTTGTCTTTGACGAATGAACCCGCTCTTTTTTAGCTCCTTATGATTCACGCTCATATTTAAATCCTCTCTTTGTTTTATTAACGAAAAAACTTTGCAATGCTACGGTTGAATCACCAAGACACAATCTACAGCAGATGCAAAGTTTTTTTTTACTCATTAATCTTGCCAACGATGAAATGTACGTTGGACAGATAGTTCACATTCTCTTTACGATTATTTCCTTGCGTCATTACGCGTAACAAATTTTGCCTGGATTCAAAATGTTGTTCGGGTCAAAAACTTTTTTAACGCCGCGCATTATAGCCAGACTCGTCGCGGGCAGGGATTCCTTAAGATAAGGTTGCTTAACCAGACCGATTCCGTGTTCGCCTGAGACTTGCCCTTTTAACTCATGCGCCTTCTCGTACATGCAACGCATTGCCTTGTTCATAAACTCTTGCCACTTATCTTCCGACAAATCATCTCTCAAAATGTAGACGTGTAAATTTCCGTCTCCGGCGTGCCCGAATGACTTTATACGAATGCCGATTTCTTCGCGCAACTCGTGAACGAACTCTACAAAGTCATTGACTCGATTGCGCGGGACAACCACGTCAACTTCGTCCATCATGGTCGTACTTCCTTTGATTGCCTCCAAAAATGCGCCGCGCGTCTTCCAAACTGGCGTGCTACGCTCTTCAGTGTCGGCAATAAGCAAGTCGATTGCGCCCTGTTCAAGACAAATCTTAGCTACGTCATCATAATACTTGGTTATTTCCTCTTTGCTATTGCCGTCGAACTTCAACAGCAAATAAGCGTCCGCCTGATTGTCGGGGAACTTCCTGCCTAAATATTCTTCGGCATCTAAAATAACTTCGCGTTCCATAAATTCAATTGCAGTGGGCACGGCTTTTGACTTGATGATAAGCGGAACTGTGCGGATTGCTTGCGCCAAAGTCGGGAAGGGAATAAGCAAGCTGATATTGCACTTGGGCAACGGCACCAGACGAAGTATCGCCTTAGTGATAAAGGCAAGCGTCCCTTCGGAGCCGATAATCATATTTTTCAAATCATAGCCCGAACTGTTTTTGACGACCTTGCCGCCAAGTTCAAGAATTGTTCCGTCAGCCAAAACGACTTCAAGACCGCGAACAAAATCACGCGTGACTCCGTATTTAACGGCGGTCATGCCACCAGCATTGGTGCTGATGTTGCCGCCGATTGTCGCGGACTTTTCGCCGGGGTCGGGCGGATAAAAAAATCCGTTCTCTTCGACGTAAGCGCGCAAAGTCATGATGAGGACGCCCGGTTCAACGGTGAGCGTCAAATTTTCTTCGTCAAGCTCCAAGATATGATTCATCAGGGTAGTATCAATCATAATGCCCTTTTCGATAGCGACGGAAGCTCCGACAAGTCCAGTTCCCGCGCCTCGTGGCGTCACGGGAATTTTATTTTCGTTAGCGTACGCCAGAATCTTTGAAACTTCTTGTGCACTGATGACACGCGCCACTAAATCGGGATAGGAATGCTTAACCGTCAATTCGTCGTGGCTGTACTCCTCGTTAATCTCGTCCCGCCAGAGAATCCGTTCGCGGTCAAGAAACGTTGCGATAACTGCTAAGTCTTGCTCGTCCATCTTTTTGTAATTGCTCATGCTATTTCCCTCCCCTGCTTAATTTTATCAATCAGCTTCGGAATAATCTCGTAAAGGTCTCCCACGACGGCATAGTTGGCAACTTTGAAGATTGAGGCTTTTGGGTCGCTGTTAATGGCGAAAATTTGCTCGGAATGTTCCATGCCCGCCACGAATTGAACGGAACCGGAGACGCCGCAAGTTATGATGAGTTTCGGACGAACTGTGCGCCCTGAAAGCCCGATTTGCCGTTTTGGCTCCAACCAACCATTTTCCGCTAAAGGTCGAGTGCAAGCATAATCGCCGTTCAATACTTCGGCAAGCTCGCGAATGAGTTTCAAATCTTCCTTTTTCTTCACGCCGCGCCCCGCCACGACTAACACATCAGCGTTTTCGATGCCGACTTCCTTTGGCTTCTTTGTTATGCTCAAGACTTCAACTTTGCTCGTGAATTTAGTAGCGTCCACTTCAAGCGGCTCAATACTTCCAGAAATTTCGTCGCTACGTTTCGGCGCGTCCATAATCTTATAACGAACGGTTGCCATTTGCGGACGGTGATTAGGAGTAAGAATTTCCGCCATGATATTGCCGCCGAACGCTGGACGAATTTGTACAAGGTCTGTGTTTTCGTGAATGTCAAGGACTGTACAATCGGCGGTAAGCCCCGTGTGGAAACGCGCCGCGACTCTCGGCGCAAGCTGTCGACCAACGGGCGTTGCTCCAACTAAAATTGCCGCTGGCTTTACCTTGTTCACGAACGCTTCAAAGGCTGTGGCGTAGTTCTCGATGTTAAAGCCGCGAAGTTCTTTTTTGTCGCAAACGTAAACTTTATCAACGCCATAATGAAGAATCTCTTGCGCCTTCTGATTGATGTCCTCTCCAAGAAAAACGGCGTAAACGGGCTGATTTATTTTGGTAGCGAGTTCCTTTGCCTTCCCGATAAGCTCGTAAGTAACCGGATGAATCTTGCCGTCCACGTGGTCAACATAAACCGCAATGCCCCGCCAAGCCGACTTATCAATTTTGGTGCGAGTCTCGGTCTCGACGAACTCAAAAACGCCCTTGCCTTTCTTGACGCAGAGCTTGCAAAGACGGCAGGCGGAATTGATTTCAATCTTGCCGTTCTTATCTTCCATTGCTCCGAACGGACAAATTTTGATGAGTATTGCTGCGTCTTGCACCTTTTCTTGATGCACGATTAATTTTCCCATGCTGTTCCCTCCGTCATGCAGTGAACTTCATTTTCTTTAGGGCGTCGTAAATGCGCTCGGATAAATCTTCGACGGAACCCGTCCACGTCTCTTGAACTTTGTTGGAGGTTGGCGGGAAGATTCTTTGCACATTGGTCGGCGAGCCGTCAAGACCGTAATGTTTTTCGTTCTGGTCTTCCATGTCGTTCAGTGTATACCGGCTGATTTCTCTGTTTGCCGTCGCCTTTTGCTTTTTGTATGAAGGCAACCGCGGCTCGTAAATATCCTTTTGAACCGTGATCAGGCAGGGGAACGGAACTTTCAACTTTTCGATGTCTTCGCTCATTTCCATATCAACGATTATGTGTCCGTCCTCAACCTTGTCGATAGCGCGGACATTACACACGCAAGGAATGCCGAGTGCTTCTGAAACTTCCGGTCCGACTTGAGCAGTGTCGCCGTCGGTGGTCTGCAAGCCGCAAATTATGAGGTCGAACACGCCGAACTTACGGATACCTTGCGAAAGGGTGTAGCTTGTAGCCAGAACGTCTGCGCCGCCAAATTTGCGGTCGGTAATAAGTCCGCCCTTATCCGCTCCCATTGCAAAGGCTTCGTAGATAACTGCTGAAGCTTGCGGCGGTCCCATAGTCATGACGCTGACATTTCCTCCGTACTCTTCGCGGAGTCTGAGTCCCGTCTCCAATGCAAAGAGGTCGTAAGGATTCATCTTTGCATCTGCGCTGTTACGCTTCAGCACTCCCGTTACGGGATCTACTTCCACTTTGTTGGAGCTTGGAACTTGTTTAATGCACACCAAAATTTCCATATTTGCTCTCCTAACCACGTTATGTTTGTATAAATGTTATCGGTTATTTTACTCTTCGAGTTTTTTTTATTCAACCGTGGGCGCAGCATAAATTGTGAGGAACGCCCTACTTTTGAAGGGCAGTTCTGTTTATATGTGTCGGCTTATTGACATAACATTACATTTTTTGTATAGTTTAGTCTCCAAAGTTCGGTTCTGTTTAATGGAAGGAGGTCAAATCATGAAGACTAAACCTACTTTGGCTGAACTCGAAAAAATTATTTTGACAGGTGAATTTAAAATCGTTCCGGTTAGTTGCGAGTTGCCAGCAGATATTTGCACGCCTATTGAGGTCTTGCGAATCCTCAAAAACGTTTCTAAGCATTGTTACTTACTTGAATCCGTTGCCGAAAAAGAGCATTGGGGACGTTATACTTTTCTGGGCTTTGAGCCGAAACTTTGCATAACTTGCACGAGCGGTGATATGACAATCGACGACAGAAAATTTTTTACTGACAATCCCTCCGAAGAGATTCGTAAAATTTTAAGCGACTATAAAAGCCCACGCCTCGACGATTTACCGACTTTCACGGGTGGACTTGTCGGTTATTTCGCTTACGATTACTTGAGCTATTCCGAGCCGTCAATAAAGACGAAGCTCGACGACGAAGAAAATTTTCAAGACGCTGATTTGATGTTGTTCGATAAAGTTATAGCCTTCGACAACTTCAAGCAGAAAATTATTTTGATTGTGAACATCGCGACGGAAAATCTTGAGCAAAATTATAATCAAGCCGTCGACGAGCTAAGCCGCATGAAGAATTTGATTCTGCACGGCGCGAAAAAAGTTGAGCCGCCCACAAAATTGTTGAGCGACATTAAACCACTCTTTGAACGTAAAACTTATTGCGACATGGTGAACCGCGCTAAGAATTACATTCGCGAAGGTGATATCTTTCAAATCGTCTTGTCGAATCGGCTTGCGGCTGAGTTTGAAGGCAGTTTGCTCAATGCCTATCGCGTCTTGCGCATGACGAATCCTTCGCCATACATGTTTTATTTCGCAGGAACCGATATGGAAGTTGCTGGAGCAAGTCCCGAAACGTTGGTTAAGCTTGAGAACGGCATTTTACATACCTTCCCGCTTGCCGGCACTCGTCCGCGTGGAAAAACCTTCGACGATGATAAACGACTTGAACGCGAACTTTTGTCCGACGAAAAGGAACTTGCCGAACATAATATGCTTGTCGACTTGGGCAGAAACGATTTGGGCAAAATTTCCAAGTTCGGAAGCGTGCAGGTTGAAAAACTTCACAGCATAGAAAGATATTCGCACGTCATGCACATTGGCTCGGTCGTGCGCGGCAAGATTCGCGAAAACTTTGACGCGCTCAATGCAATCGAGGCGGTTTTACCTGCTGGAACTCTGTCGGGTGCTCCGAAGATTCGCGCTTGCCAACTCATCGGCGAGCTTGAAAAAAATAAGCGCGGCATTTACGGCGGCGCAATCGGTTATATCGACTTCGCGGGCAACATGGACACTTGCATTGCGATTAGGATTATCTACAAGAAGAACGGAAAAATTTTTGTGCGTTCGGGCGCGGGCATTGTCGCCGATTCAGTCGCCGAAAAAGAATTTGATGAGTGCATGAACAAGGCGCGAGCGTGTCTTGAAGCTTTGAAAATCGCTGAGGAGTTGGACTGAATGATTTTACTGATTGATAACTACGACAGCTTTGCATACAATCTTTTCCAATTCGTCGGCGAAATAAATCCTGACATCAAAGTTATTCGCAATGATTCGTTGACGGTCGAGGAAATCGGCAATCTTGAGCCTGAAAAAATAATTTTATCGCCCGGACCCGGCAGACCTGAAAACGCAGGAGTGATTATGAAAGTTGCCGCCACGCTCGGCAAAAATATTCCGCTCTTCGGCGTTTGCTTAGGTCATCAAGCGATTTGCGCGGCGTTCGGCGCGAAGATAACCTACGCAAAAGAACTCATGCACGGCAAGCAATCCGAAATCGTTTGCGATAACGATTCGCCACTGTTCAAAGGCTGTCCGAAAAATTTTTTAGTCGGTCGCTATCATTCTTTAGCAGCTGACGAAAAAACTTTGCCGCCCTGCTTAAAAGTCATCGCCCGAACCGTCGACGGAGAGATTATGGGCGTGCAACACGTGCAGTATAAAATTTTCGGCGTGCAATTTCATCCCGAATCAATCTTGACGCCACACGGGAAAATTATCCTGAAGAATTTTTTAAAGTTGTAAGGAGCAGTACCAATGATTAAAGAAGCAATTATCAAAATCGTAAACAAGGAGGATTTGACGTATCAAGAGGCGTTCGACGCAATGAACGAAATAATGAGCGGGAAAACAACCGCCACGCAGAACGCCGCATTCCTTGCCGCGCTGTCGACAAAGAGCGCGAAGGCTGAGACGGCTGACGAGATTAGCGGTTGCGCCTCTGCGATGAGAGCGCACGCCTTGAAAGTCGAAACGGATATGGATATTTTCGAGATAGTCGGCACGGGCGGCGATAACGCACAAAGTTTCAACATCTCAACGACAGCGGCACTTGTCGCGGCTTCGGGCGGCGTCAAAGTCGCCAAGCACGGCAATCGCGCTGCCTCCTCCAAATGCGGCACGGCTGATTGTCTTGAGGCACTGGGCGTCAACATCAATCAAACGCCGAAAAAGTGCGTCGAACTCCTTCGCGAAGTCGGCATGTGCTTTTTCTTCGCGCAAAAATATCATACGTCGATGAAATACGTCGGCGCGATTCGCAAGGAGCTGGGCTTCCGCACGGTGTTTAACATTCTCGGTCCTTTGACAAATCCCGCAAGCCCTAAGCGTCAACTGTTGGGCGTCTACGATGAATATCTGGTAGAGCCGCTGACGAAAGTTTTGATTGATTTAGGTCTCAAGTGCGGCATGGTCGTTTACGGCATGGATAAGCTTGACGAAATTTCGATGAGCGCGAAAACTTTGGTTTGCGAATTCAAAAACGGCTGGTATCGTCACTACACGATTTCGCCGGAGGATTTCGGAATGAGTCTTTGCGACAAGTCGGAGCTTAAAGGCGGCTTGCCTGATGAGAACGCCCAAACCACTCGTGACATTTTATCGGGCGTTGATACGAGTCCGAAACGCGATGCCGTCTTGCTCAATGCGGGCGCGTCGCTTTACATTGCCGAAAAAGTTTCTTCGCTCGCTGACGGAATTAAACTTGCGCAAAGTCTGATTGACAACGGCGCGACTCAAGCCACGTTGAAAAAGTTCGTCGAGGTCAGCAACCGATGAATATCTTGGAAGAAATTGCAAGTCATGCGCGGGAACGGGTTGTGGCGGATAAAGAAAAATTTTCACTTGACGAAATGAAAGCGGCGGCAAAAAGTTCACAGCTCAGCGACGGGAAAAAATTTTTCAACGCACTGAAACGTCCAGGGCTGTCATTTATCTGCGAAGTAAAGAAGGCGTCGCCGTCGAAAGGAATTATCGTCGAAAGTTTCCCTTACGTCGACATTGCCCGCGAATACGAATTGGCAGGCGCGGATTGCGTGTCGTGCTTGACGGAGCCGAAATACTTTTTAGGTTCCGATGAAATTTTTAAAGAGATTCGCGCGGAAATTTCGTTGCCGATGTTGCGTAAAGATTTCACGGTCGACGAATACCAAATCTATCAGGCAAAGGCTATGGGCGCGGACGCCGTCTTATTGATTTGCGCGATTCTGGACGGCACGACGCTTGAAAAATTTTTAGCACTCTGCGACGCGCTCAACCTTGCCGCGCTCGTCGAAACTCATGACGCGGAAGAAATTCAATCGGCGATTGCAGCGGGCGCGAAGATAATCGGCGTGAACAATCGCAACTTGAAAAATTTCTCTGTGGACTTTTCAAACGCCGCCCGCCTTCGCGAACTGATTCCACCCGAAAAAATCTACGTCGCGGAAAGTGGCGTGAAAAATTCTGCCGACGTTGCGACGCTGAAAGAAATCGGAGCGGACGCAGTTTTAATCGGAGAAACTCTAATGCGTGCCGCCGATAAAAAATCCGCGCTTGAAAGTTTGAAGGGAACAGCATGACTAAAATAAAATTCTGCGGCTTGAAGACGATGGACGATATTCACGCCGCCAACGAGATTTTGCCCGATTACGTCGGCTTTGTCTTCGCGCCGAAAAGTAAAAGATTCATCACGCCCGCGCAAGCAGAAAAACTCTGCGCCGCTCTCTCGAAAAAAATTCTCGCGGTTGGAGTTTTCGTCAATGAAGATTATCACACAGTCGCCGAACTCTTGAACGCGGGCATAATCGACGTTGCTCAACTTCATGGCAACGAGGACGACGCTTATATCAAAACTCTGCGCGGCGTCACGAAGAAAATTATAATCCAGGAGTTTCAAAGTCAAAACATTGCGGCGGCTGATAAAAGCAACGCCGATTTTATTTTGATAGACGCGGGCGCGGGCGACGGCAAAGTTTTTGATTGGCATCAGATAAATTTGCGGCGCGAATACTTTCTGGCGGGCGGACTTACTCCTGAAAACGTCAGCGCGGCGATTAAGTTGTTAAAGCCGTTCGCGGTTGACGTAAGCAGCGGCATTGAAACCGACGGCAAAAAAGATTTTAAAAAGATGGCAGCCTTCGCGGAGGTTGTGCGGAGGGAAAACTTATGACTGAACAAAAAGGACGCTTCGGCATTTACGGCGGGCAATACATTCCAGAAACGCTAATGAATGCCGTCATCGAATTGGAGCAAGCTTACAATCGATTCAAGGACGACGAAAATTTCAGGCGCGAACTCGACGAACTCTTCAAGACTTATGCGGGGCGTCCGTCGTTGCTTTACTTCGCGAAAAAAATGACTGACGACTTGGGCGGCGCGAAAATTTATCTCAAGCGTGAGGATTTGAATCATACCGGCTCGCACAAAATTAATAACGTGCTTGGTCAAGCGTTGTTAGCTAAAAAAATGGGCAAGACTCGACTGATTGCCGAGACGGGCGCAGGTCAACACGGCGTCGCGACTGCCACTGCCGCTGCCCTTATGAACATGGAATGCGTTATCTTCATGGGCGAAGAGGATACCAGGCGTCAAGCTCTGAACGTCTACCGCATGAAACTTTTGGGCGCGACTGTCATCGCAGTCAAGAGCGGCACGGCGACTTTGAAAGACGCAGTCAGCGAAACTTTCCGCGAATGGACGCGCCGCATTGCCGATACGCATTACTGTTTAGGCTCGTGCATGGGGCCGCACCCTTTCCCGACTATCGTCCGCGACTTTCAAGCCGTCATATCCAAAGAGATTAAAGCGCAAATCCTTGCGTTGGAAGGCAAGTTGCCCGACGTGGTTGTTGCCTGTTGCGGCGGCGGTTCAAATTCAATCGGCTCGTTTTATAACTTCATCGACGATAAAAATGTAAAGCTTATCGGTTGCGAGGCGGCTGGAAAGGGTGTTGACACCTTCGAGACGGCGGCGACCATTACGACGGGGCGGCAGGGAATTTTTCACGGCATGAAGTCTTATTTCTGTCAAGATGAGTTCGGCGGGATTGCTCCCGTTTACTCGATTTCGGCGGGCTTGGATTATCCCGGCATAGGTCCCGAACACGCGCACTTACACGACATTGGACGCGCCGAATACGTTCCGGTGACTGATGCCGAAGCCGTCGCTGCTTTTGAATATCTTTCGCGCACCGAAGGAATTATCCCCGCGATTGAATCGGCTCACGCAGTCGCGCACGTCGTGAAGATTGCGCCGAACATGCCGAAGGATAAAATTATTGTGGTGACGATTTCGGGGCGCGGCGATAAAGATTGCGCGTCGGTTGCGAAGTACAGAGGAGTAAACTTAGATGAGTAGAATAAAAAAAGCCTTCGCGAACAGCAAGGCTTTCATTCCGTTTATAACGTGCGGCGACCCCGACTTGCAGACTACTGCCGCGTGCGTCCGCGAGATGGTGAAAAGCGGCGCGACGTTAATCGAATTGGGGATTCCCTTTTCTGACCCGACTGCCGAAGGCGAAGTGATTCAAGCGGCTAATTTGCGAGCGTTGCGCGGCGGCACGACGACTGATAAAGTTTTCGAGCTGGTTAAAGATTTGCGACGCGACGTAAAAGTTCCGTTGGTGTTCATGACTTATGCCAATGTCGTTTTCGGTTACGGGACGGAGAAATTTATTTCAACGTGCGCGGCTATCGGAATTGACGGTTTGATTTTGCCTGACGTGCCTTTTGAGGAGAAGGAAGAATTTTTGCCGACGTGCAGACAATTCGGCGTCGATTTAATTTCGATGATTGCTCCGACTTCCGAAAATCGAATTGCAGAGATTGCCCGCGAGGCTGAAGGATTTTTATACATCGTTTCAAGTTTGGGTGTCACCGGCACGCGCAATGAGATTGTAACCGACCTTGCGCCGATTATAAAGATTGTCCGCGAGAATACGAATATTCCTTGCGCGGTTGGCTTTGGCATTTCTAATCCGGAGCAAGCAAGAAAGATGGCGCGTTTATCCGACGGCGCGATTGTCGGTTCGGCGATAATAAAAATCTTAGCCAAACACGGCAAAGCTTCCGTTTCAAAGGTTGGCGAATTTGTTCGGGAGATGGCTTACGCGTCAATGAATTGCTGAGTTGTTCAATTAATTTGTAAATGAAATTCGCCCTGACGATTTGTTGGGGCGTTTTTTAGTGGTTAGCCAAGCGACAAAAAAATTTTGATGCGGCTATTACATTGCCCGCCTCCGATTTGATAAAATGATAAAAACATTTTTGACGGAGGAACATTATGGG
>ODAJ012130242.1_pt1 | contig 30908 bp, 47 predicted proteins | sample 1539241 | NCBI WGS metagenome assembly ODAJ01 (sample SAMN02144231, study PRJEB22623) | gut metagenome | biome: sheep rumen | host: Ovis aries | place: New Zealand
TGCTTTTAACTCATAATAAACCTCTCTTGCACTCATCTCTAAAATAAGGAATTCAAGAAACGGCCCGTATATCCATGAGCCTTATAAAACTCCTCTAGCTCAGATAAAGGAATATATAGGTCTGTCGAATCCCCAGTTTTTCTAATCATTTCATCTGGGGTAGCAAATCTTATACATTCACCGGGACCTGATATAAATCTAATACCAATACATCCGTCCCTGCTCCACATCAACTCTATGACCTTCTTATCTTCTTCTAAATACAGTCGGCCATGTTTGCTCATTTCTTCTTTATTCTTCTCTTCAATAAAATCCGATATGAGCTGATCAAACCCCACCTCAGTAAAATCATCAACTAAGTTTTCGAAGGCGTATTTGTAAGAGTCTGCAAACCCTTTTATATCCCCAGGACTAAATTGATCTTGATACCTTTTCATATTTTTTTTATTTGTTATTTATTTGAGACGATGCATTAGGAGAGATAACCTGACATACGGCCTTCTCCCTAAATTCCTTCAATGATCTAGCATCACAATAGGACATGGCGCTACGAAGATAAGAGTCAAAGTTTTCAGTCCAACCAGATAATGTGTATTCTTTCTTGACTTCCATACTTTTTCCCTCAGCTGTCTTAAGTGCTCCCGTGTTTCCCATTCCTGCCTGAGCCGCTTTAGTCGACATACCACGATAAATTAGAGTCTGACCTAATTCATCTGGTGTCTTAGCCGCTTTCGCAAAAATATTTCCACACATCACATAATCAGCCCCTAATGCTAGCGACTTAATTATATCACTATACCATTGCATACCTCCGTCGGCTATTATCTTACAATTTGAGTGATATCTATACTTCATTTCAGAAATTTCAGATATCAAAGATGCATAAGGATAGTGGATTGCCGTAGACGTAGAAGTTAAGCAACCTTGGCCCGAACCAATTCCGATTCGCAAAAAATCAAATCCAGCCGCATCATATAATAGATAAGTTTGTGGATTGCCTATATTACCACCCATCAGAACAATTCCTTCGCCATACTTTTCTTTTAACGCTTTTCCCAGATCAATTTCCTCTTGCATACTACCATTAGCAATATCAATAAGGACATGAATCTTGAGCCCATCTGAGAAGCTTCTATTGCCTCCACCATCATAGGGATTTTCTAAGAACCATCTAGCCTCTTTCAAACTAAATGCACAGAATACCTTGGCACATAGTTTTCTTCTCTCAGTAAACCAAGCCTCATATCCTCCATCTTCCCTATCTGCATCTTGATAGCTTTGAGGAATAGATCTAGGAATTACACAGGAAATTTTATTATCCCAGTAATATGTCCAGTTCATGTCATCCATAACAGAATCCATAGGTGAAGCGATTAAAGGATACCACCCCTCTTTCCCCTCCAGGCTCTTTCTAAATGGATCACACTCTTTTCTAGATTTAATGCTTGTTGAAACTGCGGGAATAATACTAATATCCCGCAGAGAATACAACACTTTTTCTCTTAACATAAAATTTATATATTATTTACACTAATAAGAAAAAGAAAAGAGGAAAATAGCAAATTCTGCTATTTCCTAATGTTTTTTAAACGTCCTCTTTTTAGCTCGGCTTGATGTTTTAGTGCCCTCGACATATGCTTTAGATAATTGACTCTAATATAAAAATCCATAATTGCCATCTCTGCCATTCCTCTATCAATTTGCCAGGTCCACCAATCATTTACGTTTTCCATCTCCGCCCATACTTCACCTACTATAAGAACATTTGGTAAAACGTCAACTATTGATTCAGGGACTATTAAGAATTCACACCATTTTTCTTCAAAGTCTTTAAATCTTGGCACAGTTTTACTACACAAAAAGGTATCCATTCTAATACAAATTCCATTGTCCCCGGCCTCATAATGTATACCACCAATCACATCAAGGTCAAGATCTATAAACCTCTTATCATACTTTATTATATTACACTGCATCTTTCCACAATTCTTCTAAGCTCTTAAGTGTCTTCTGCGGCGTGTCTATTCCAAGCAAGTGTGACATCTCGGTGAAATCAAAGCTAAGTTTAAGAAACGCCTTATCACAGTTATCTAAAAATATTAAATCTAACCAAGAACTATTTCGCGTCCTGGATACAACAATACCCGTTACTTTAAATGTATTATATTTGGTTCCTTTAATTAGTCTATTTCCTCGATATATACCTGTTATACCGAGCGATCTTGATGCCTTCTGCAGTACTTTGTTTTTTGCGACTAATGAGTACATGCCGGGGGCTACATAATAGTTTTCATATTGCTTAGTCCCGCCGATTGATCTCATGTACTTCTCTAACTCTTTATTCGATAGCCTCAAAAAGTCATCTATCCTCATAAAAACCAATCTGGCGCAATCCGACGTTTTTCTGCAAAATCTTCGATAATGTCAGTAATCACGTCCCTAATAGTCTGATCACCACTAAATAAACCTGATCGTCTACTTCCAGTGCACGTCTTATTCACCCTAAACCACACCTTCTCTAGTGCGATTAGATTGGTGTGGTAGTATCTGAAAGTAAGAATAATAGCTGGGTATAATTCATTCTCACCATTCTTAAGAAAGGTAATCATGATGGTGTCATAATCGGAGGTATTTGGATTAAGATTGAAGCCAACCCAGTAGATTCCAAAGCTGTTCGTTGATTTCTTTCTAACTCTCTTATCTCTTCTCTTTAAGCCAGAAAAATTACGAACTTCTTCTAATAGCTCAGAGGCATCCTGATATCGTCTATTCAGGGCTCGTATCTTTATGTCCAAGAATTCATCAACCGTCATCTTAAATCCCCCGGTGTATCATAATGAAGGACATCTCTAATCGTATTACAGTCAAGAGGGCCGATATTGAATTCTCCTTTCTCGTCTCTCTCCCACTTATAAAAACGACAGAGATCCTTCCCTAGATCAATACGTATCTTTCCAACAACATTAACAAGCATATCATTGACTATTATATCAACTGTATCGCCTTCTATCTCTACTCTAACTCCACCAAAAACCATCCTTCCTCTCTTTCTGATTTTAATGTCATTAGAATACTTGATCTTAATCTTAAAGAACGCACTTATAGTTTCATAAGGATTGATGCGCCCCGGATTGATGGTAGTAGTATTTAAATAATTAAAATACCATTTGATTCGTGGCTTAATGAATTCTAGAAATCTATCTGGATTATAATATATAAGTTTGTATAAGTCCACCGCTGTAAAATCCATCTACAACCTCCTGTAAACAACTATCCCAAGAAGCGGAATAGGTAATTGATGATTGTTTAGTACGAAAATGTATTGTTGGTTCTCCTCGTTTTGGAAAGGCGACACAAATTTGCAAGTCGGAATCATTAAAAGAAGTAATCCCCGGCATTCTTATCACACTATTCCATCTATGAAGTCGAACATAGATATCTCCCTGACTATCTCTATCGAATACAACTTCTTGGATGCCTAGATAATTTGCTTTCTTCTTAATTATCTTAACATCCATACTTAGATTAGTCGGAGTATGATCATGATAAACGTCCACTGCTATCCAATACAGCTCTAGGAGCTTCAGTTTTAGCAAGTCTTCTACCGTCATCGATATAGTGGTTTAATGATTCGCTTAGATTATCCACCTTAATCAACCATATCCTTTTCCTAATCCCACTAGGATCAGACATATCTGCTGCTATATACTTAAAATATGGAATTAGTCGGTTGGAATCATCAAAATCTAAACATATCTGCTCATCGTCTTCGCCAAAAGTTAAGATTATCTCTGTTATTCTATCCTGTGGCTTAGTTATATTAAAACCAACGACATGAGGCTTATTGTTTTTCTTTATTATCTTCGACAACCCACGCCAGTAATCATAGCCAGTCAAGCCTATATCATTGAGAACTGACTTAACCAGGCGTCCACTATAATTATTAAGAGCATAAGGATGAAGACCAAAAAATTCTGCTAATGATTGAATGCTAATAGAAAACAACTTAGTAAATGTCATCCTACTTTTAGTGTTTCATTAACATAGTCTTTCAATTTCTGGGATCGATCTGAAATAGTCCCAAAAAACTTATCCGTCCCATTAGCTACCCCTGTCAATCCCTTCTTAAAATTATACAAAAGACTAACAACAGAGTATCCCGATCTAGTTCTGAAATCAAGTACATACCCATCTACCTTAAGGTCTGGTGTTGCTGTAGATAGATGAACAAAACTCTCTCGCTGCATAACACTGGTAATATGAAAAATTTCTGACTTCTTTATCACCATCACATTAGCTACCGGAACAAGTATCTCTTTATCCATCCTAGGCGTCTTCTTCATCAACTTATCTATTTCATCAAAGCTTAAGTCAAAGAAATTTTTTAGTGTTATCATTTCAAAAATAAGGAAACAAAACGAGACCGAAGTCCCGTTAATCTATTAGAGTGTCATTATATACGCCAGGATTGTCTCGATACCATAAAAGTGATTTCTCATAATCGACTCTTTTTAATCCATTCGTACGGCCAGAGAATATACTATTTGATATCACTTCGCTAATCTCATCACCATCAAATACTATTGAAACTACTACGCCATCAACATCCTCAATCCCGAGAAAAACTATATCTAATGACTGTTTCCCCGGGGCGGGAGAAAAGCTATGGATATACGAAATGCCATATTTATTTGCCTTTTTGAGAATAACCCCGCCGGAATAATAGATAGGGCCGTGGAGATTTAAAAACTTCTTAACTACCTCAGCCTGTTCCTTTGATGTCGGAAATATGCCTAATGTAACTAACATCTGATTCAGCTTATTTCCACCACCGGACTCTTTTACTAGTTTCTTGATATCATTCAAACTCAGCTCAGTAAATTTAGTTAGTGTCATTTGATTATACTTCTTAAACACTTTCCAATTACTGTTTTATCTGGCGAATCAATACTGAAATCTATTATTCCCTTTTGGCCAAAAGCGACAGGCTGATATAATTTAACTTTCCTTAGTTCATATCCACTATTATCAGACCTAAAATAGATCAGCCTGGCCAAATATTTTTTATCTCCCGTCTGAAGACTAATATCTACATTAATCCCTATTTCGTCGAAGGCTATGTCTCTAATATGCTGGGTTTCTAGACCGGTAAATTCTTGGTATAGTTTTTTCTTTACTTTTCCAGATAATCCAAGAACATACCAGTTAAGACCTCTCCCCCACATCCAGTTGCCCAGGTCAGCAAAAGTCATCCGCCAAAGATCACTCGCTTTCAGTCTGTGCATATATTCCTGGTGCTTTAATAAAATCTGCTAATGTTTTTCCTTTATCCAATTCTCTTCGTTGATCTAGATTTGGCACGGGTAGGGATGAAGCGAGAATATTTACGCCTCTTGATGTTACTTCTATTATCTCTCCATCATTATTAAACAAAAGATCGAGAGAGTAATGAAAGAATATAAAGGTTGTTGAGAATAAGATATTAAGTTGATAGTACTTTGATCCTAGATGTCGAAATAATCTAAAGAACACAGCACCATATCTATTCGCCTTCTTAAACAACTTTCCTTTTATTATTCTCCCGCCAGTTAATCCTAAGAACTTCATTATTTCTGGCGTATCATCTTTCATTAGACTAGAGACATTATTAGCCGAGAGAGACAAATTTAAAAGATCAATTCCCCCACGGCCTGCTATATATACCTCTATCTGGGCAATAGATAATTCACAAAACTCAGTCAGTCTCATCTTTCTTAAATTTATAAAAGCCAAGTGATATATCCGGCATCGATAGAAGGTATTTAATTGATAATTCACTCTTCTCGGCTTCATCTCCTCTTAGTCCACCACCATATTCCGGGTTTTCAATGATTTGTGTATGTGTGTGGACGCCGGTAATTTCATTATTTATAATTACGAAAGAGACTATTGCTTTGAGAAAATGAATATGTAACATCATCGTCGGCCGATTATATGCGTCTTTGATTTCTCGGTTTAGATAAATACTAGTAATTCCGTATCTATTGGTCTTCTTCTTAATTCTTCCTCCTGTAACCATTAGTCCGCCAGTTAACCATAGACTAACATAACCACTGGCAGAAGGAAGCAATTTGAAATAAGATCTTAAATAATCCTCAATCTCTTTTATGCTAATCTCACAAAACTCGGTCAGCCTCATCTCGTAGCATATCTTTAATAGTTTCGACAAGATAATAACTGCCATCCTTAGTTCTGCCAGACAGTCTTGGTGGATTTTCTTTATATCTCCAAAAGGCACCAACAACTTTTCCAGCATAATCATAGAAATACAGGTCTAGTGAAGGGGTAACTAAAATACTTCCCAGTCCTCCCCGCTCTACCTCTATCTTTTTAATAATTTTCCTCTTCCTATAATAAAATAGAAGATTCTTTTTTGGTAATCCGACAATTCCAAGAATACCAGACAAGTTATGATTACTTAAGTGTTTGATATCTTGAAACTGACTAGATAAATATAAATCTAAAGACTTTGCATCTAACCTAATAAACTCCGATACTCTCATACTCTCCCACAATAATAGTCGGCGAGAGTTTTATTCTTATCTAATGTGGAATATAGATAAACATACTTATCCGCCTCTATTTCGATAACACTCATATCAGAATTTATAACAATATTAAGTAGTCCCCGGTCACCACGAAAGGCCAGGACGATAAGGTTGTTTCTTTCTGGCCAATCGAGAGTAAGAGAAGAGATTCCATATTTATTAATCTTCTTCAATACCTTCATTCTCACGCCGATTCTTCTATATTTATAATTAGGGAAACCACGGAGTTTAAAAATATAGGCGAGATGTTTATTATGTCTAAGCAATCGCCCACATGCTTTAATGTCTTCTAATGTATAGTCGGATAAAAATTTCTCAAACTCGAAGACAGGTATATCAAAAAGTTCAGTCAGTCTCATCTCCTCTAGCTATTTTTAACATCTCCAGGACATTCTCTACTCTGCCGGTCGATGTTGTTTTCTGTCTTACTATACTCGAGGAAAAGGCAGCAATTCCATCTCCATACCGCCATAAGTTTCCCACCGGTCTACCTTTAAGATCATAGAAGGTTAAATCAAGGGAGGACGACGGTAATATTCCTCCTAATCCTTCGGCCGGGTATTCTCTCTTTTTAATCAGCTTCCTCCTTTGTCCTATCCTTGACTTCTTAAAATCCTCCAGGTCCAAGAAATAATAAATATCTCGGCCAGAATTTAGGAGGGAGAACGTCGAAAGAACTTGATTTAAATACTCATCCATCTCAGTCGCCGTCATCCTAATAAACTCGGCTATCTTCATGTTCTTTTGCCTCCTCTAATAAATCTGCCATCGACTTCTTTAAATCCAAATCAAAGATCCTCCACCCATAAGGACCATATAGCTTTGATTCGACGTCACATATATTAAAGTCAGAGTCGAAGATAATAGTGAATAATACTCTCTCCGGATTTTTATAACAATAGGCCGTGAAAACAAAGAACCTAATACCGTCAATTCCCTGTTCCCGTGCCCCTAGAAAATCCCAGCGACTTATATTATACTCCGGCGATCCTTTCTTCCTCACCATTATGTCTCGCCGGTTTTCTCCTTTATGCGACATCTTTAATCCCCCTGCCCTTAGCCTCCGTATTATTTCTTCTAAAGGCAGGTGGAGAAATTCGTTTATTGTTGTTCCTTTATCTAATTCTTTCGCTGTCGCTTCCATCAAAAATAAGGAAATCGCGGAGTCTTTTTGTTTTGTCGATATCTTGGTTTGGCGGATATAAACTCTTGTCTCCTCCCCTCCCAAATCCAACTATAACCCCAAAATCATCTCGACTAATAAATATATCCAGGTCTTGATAGGGGGATGAGAATTCGATAGCATAATAAAGACCGCTCCACCAATGCAGAATCGAATTGAAACACCATAGATTGTTTTTCTTTCCTATCCTCGCCAGTCGTCCATACTTATAAAACCCCGTTAGACCCAGTTTCTTAGCCAGCTTTTTATTAGATCTTGTTACTCTGCCAACGTTGTAAAAATCCCGAAATTTATAGTCCTTAAAAAACTTCTCTAGGTCTAATATGCTTAAGTTAAAAAATTCAGTTAGGGTCATATTTTTCGTAGTATTTCAAAACCTTCATCTGCTTTTCCGGTTTCTTTATTAGGCACAACACATCGCTTAAGTTCAAAATAGTCTGATAGTTGATTTGCCTTTGGAGTTAGAGATAGGCCGAGCGATGTATAAATTTCTCGTAGCATCTCTTTTATAGTCGCCTTTGTATATCTCTTGCCAACCTCAAACTTTTCATAAATTGGTTCTTTTGTATCTACTGTACTAAACTCAACCTTCTTATCTACATCTATCTGACCAAGGATCTTATCTAATAAAGATCTGCGATATGATGCTGTTTTACACTTCTCTGGTCCTAATAGATAATAGTAGTCTGAGTAAATAGTTGGAACCTGTCTTAGAAACTCGCTCTGTAATTGTGAACTAAAACCAGTCGTACATACTAGCTTAAGTCTATCTGGGAACTGCGTAAGCTTATCAAACTCTTTGAGGGCTCTTTCTACTTCATCGGAACCAATTATAGAATTTTCTTTTTCAACAGCGCTAAATACACTAAACCTATCTTTGTAATCTGTCTTCTGTATTTCTACGTTTCTCATTTCGGCTGCCAGTACAAACATATTACAAGTTGGTACCAAATCTTTTCCACCATGAGTATTAACTGCTACATAGTGATTCCTATAATTAAATGTTTTAGCTGACCTTAAGAACTCCTCTGCTAAAGTACGTTTTGACTTTTCTGTTGGAGAGTTTTTATAGGATAACAGCAGGTCTTCTGTTGCTTGTTTCTTAATCTCTATTAATTCCTCCATTTTGTCAATCTCTTTAACGCTCTTTAAAGACTTAAAATATAGCTCCGCCCTAGATTTCCATGGATTACAGTCTAATCTTTGTCTTCCTAGAATTTGGGGTAAGTCTAGAGTTATATCTACTGACAGACAGTCAATATTAGCATCTGAGAATATAAAGGATCTAGCATTGGTTGAGCAAAAATCAGCTCCCAGATAAACAGTTCTAGTGCAAAAAGTGAACATCTTATGGGGTTCGCCTTCTAGTGGGACCTTACCAAATATTTTAACGCCTCTCTCTTTTATTCCTAGTACTTTTCTCAGCTTTGTTTTATTCTCTGGAGTATTAGCACAAAGAATATTCATCTCATCAAGTGTTAGACCAGCCTTCTTAATGATCTCACATATGTTTTTAACTGAGTTGACATAGAACACAGCCTCTTTGGATTCTACCGTTACTAATTGTCCTTTGTCGTTTAAATATACAGTACTAATAAACTTACCAGACCTATACTCATCAATTATCCTTAGTGCCTCGGATACAATACTTGAGCAGCCATATACTTCTAGCTCTGGTCGAGAAACTCTATGTCTATCCTCGCTTTTCCAATCGAGTTCATAATATGGTAAATCTTTGAATTCATCTAACATCTCCAGATACTTGTCTATCATAGGAGTGGCAGATACATAACAGACCTTTTGTAAATCCTGAACCTGGAATACAAAATCTAGTTCGGTATCACCTTTAAATTTGGCGTCGCAAAAAACTGCCTGCATTTCGTCAATTACTACGTAGAATAGTTTGATAGCGTCTCCCAGTGCCTCTTTGACAAGCCTGAATGAATCATAAGTAACTAAAATCTTGCATGGAACACCAGTATTGAAGCATTTTAGATAATAATCAAAGATCTGCCTCTTTAGATTGCTATAATACTTTATTCTATCCTCTTTAGTTACTACTTTTTTGGTATCTTTAGACTCCTCTTCCTCACTGTCCTCTTTTGTTGATTGTCCTCTTGAACCTAAGTCTTTGTCTACTGCAATAGGTCTTTCAAACTCATTTCTCACGTAGAGAACTTCAGGATGCTTTTCTTCTTTATTCTCTAGCAATATCTTTCTAGGTGAACAAAGGATTACATTTTCTTGATTACCAATACACAGTTCCGTGAAGCCGCAGCCGGTAATCTGTTTGTTAATAATACAAGGATGTTCTGGTAATGTGAACTCCTTCCACTCACTTAAGTACCTAATCCCTTTTGGTACTACAATTGTTTGTTTTTCCATATATAAATTTAAATTTTGTTAAAATAAAAACCGTTCGGAATCGAACAGTTGGGAGGTGAACGAAGTGAACGTCCCCTCTTAAAAACACACTATTCATTTAACTATTTCATTAATAAGAAACTAAAGGCTTCATAATGGCAAAAATGGTATTTTCATGAAATTTCTTTAACGTATCATTATTAATGTTAAAAATACCAAAATACCAAATCAATCATTTTTATAACTACTCTAACATTTGAATAGATATTGCATATAAAATAATTGGTATTTTTTATGGCAATTTGTCTAATCTTTCTTAGGAGTTAATATGCATAATAAAAATACCAAATGATATATTTTTAATGAAATTTAGCTAATCTATCTATTAAGATATAAAAATATATCAAAAATAATACGACTACTGAACGGACCCCCAACCTCCCTCTCTTGTCTCTCCACTACGTTCCGAGCCAATTCACTCCAGGTCCGTTCTGCGTCTTTGACTTTTCCTTTGTACAATGATATCTTCTCTCAAGGGAAATTATACAAGAAAAAAAAAGATGTTGGAACCCTCACAAGGCCGCACTATCAGGCCTTGTGAGTGTCATTATTGCATTTATCCTCATATATCGGATACACAACTTATCTATAAACCTCTTCTCTAATTCTCTAAATACTGCATCATAATCATCTACATCAATCTCATCTAGTTCAAATATAAGTCTCAGGTTCAACTTTTCACCTAAGAACACATATACTTCTTTAGGGATAATCATAAAACTAGCTAAGACTTCTCGATCTCCATTACTCAATACAGAAACAACCTCACCTTTATATAGTAGATCAAGGTCAAGTTTTTCTATACTTCTTCGTGGGGTAATAACAACACAATCAAGTTTCATCATAGCCCTTCATTTGTTACTATATCCAACAACTTCTTATTTAAATAGTCTCTTATAGCTTTTTCTAGGGCCTGAACTGTTGCAATATAGTAGTCATCTTTTATCTGCTCCAACTCCAATCTCCCTATTACTTCTGCTTTAGGGAATAAGTCTAGTGTGTTTTCAGGGATTATCAGGTACATTACGTCGTCTTTCCCCTTTCTCATCCACGCCGCTCCATCCCAATATATAACGTTTCCAAGATCTGTGAAGTCTATATTTTCAGGATAAAGCCACCTAATAACTTGTCCCTTTAGATATACCCCAAATACAACAGCCTTTTTAAATATCTCCTTATCAAACTCAATCATTACTCCCTTCTGCATACTTCTTAATCATATCTTGAATCGTCAAATCCTCTTCTATGTCGGCCGGATTAAGCATAAGTACGTCGGCAAGAGGAAATTTAGAAAAGAATATATTAGCATCATCCAGTTTTAATTTCCCAGATTTATTGATGTCATAACCAAGTACATATCGACAAGGAAGACATAAAAGAACTGTGTCTCGAGTGCAATTGCTATACCTGCTAGAAGAGATAACAGCTTTAATTATACTTCGATGCTTTCGTTTAATAATTAGTCGGTCATGGTCTTCTATCCAGGGTTTTCTACAACAGCCGAGGAAACTTAGATCTTCTGTTATTTCATACGATGCTTCTTTTTGTTGGTCTTTCTCTCTATCCACAAGCCTCTCTTTTGCTACTATAGATATTTCGTTTACAATCCAATTAAATTTAGCCTGTAGTATATCAACCATTCATATATAAGAACTTGAGTTTTCCTTATATGTGAGATGAAGCTATTAGAGTTTCTTAGTTTACCAAAAGAAGAATTAGGTAAGTTAATAGAAACAAAAGAAAAGGAACTATTAGATATATATAAAGGCCAAGGAGATTTACGGAAAGAGATGAAAAAGATCTTTGGCTTTAAGGTGTATCGTGGAAAAGCAATAGTGAAAGGATTGAGAAATGACATATGGTTTGATCACTTCTCTTGTGCACCTGGTCTTGAAACTGGTGATGATAAAATTCATATTTACTTTATCTTTGAGTGCACTTCTTGGGGCTGTGGAGAGGTTATGGATTGGAATTCTGTAGCTCTAACATTTCATTACTGTGAAGGAGATATAATAGATTGTTCTGGTCGACTTGGGATGGGTTTTCCAATGACTCAATTTTCAGAGCCACGTGAATATATACAACTAAGGAATGGACTTGATAACTGTTGGTAGATTATTTAAGCAGAAGATTGATACCATATCTGATTATATTGACTTCTCGACAGGTGGGGTTTGGATAGATGGTCTTTGGTCCAACCCTCCTAAAAAAGAAATAAAAATTAAGAAGAAACTGAATCCACATCAAATTGTAGCCATTAGTTGTTCAGGTTGGCAAGAAGTATTTGACTCAATCTTAGTTCAGTTTCATAGTAGAGAGAATTTTAAACTATCTCTCTGGGTTGATAAGAAAAGCCGGCTGGTGAGTAGAATTATTTATGAGAGAAGAGATGTGAAGAATGCAACATCAGATAGCACGCCGGGTTGGGGCTACATAGAGAGTAAAAGAGACGTGCTTGAGAATTTGACCTTTGAGGATTTTATTAACAAAGCGGAAGGATGAGACTATCTGATTTTCTTAAGATGAATAAGAGGGAGATGGAAAAATACGTAAACGACTGCCTCAAAGAAAGACAAGTTATTGATGGCGTCCAGTGTGTGAATTTGCATTTAACTGGTTTTTGCCCAACTAAGTCTAAGGTTCTGAAAAAGGCTCATTCACATAGGATCTCTTATAGTCATGTATACTTTTGTGGAACATCCCTACATTCTAGTATAACCTTCTTTATTGGAACGAACTATAAGAAAGTAGAAATTATATTTATGTCTCGATCTAAGAAGATAATTAGAGTGTGTTACGGTGAGTGTGGTAAATACGGTAATAATCTTAAGAATGTACCAATGGAAGGTTCATTCTGGGATCCTAAGAAGAAGAGATGGAGATGGGAAGATTAAAGCCCATCTTTCGTTTTCCTTAATTATGATATGAAAGTATTTTTAATAATTGTAGCGATTATTGTAATTTCTATAATCGTGGCAGTAATAGTTAAGAATGCTACGAAAAATTACATACGTATCGAATCCGCTGTAATGTGTTCTCGCCTTTTTATAGACCCAGATATAGAAGAGAGGTATATAGATTTAAAGAAGGGAGGATACATTATGGTTAGAGAAGGACTAGACATGATCAAAATATCTGAGGCAACACTAAAGAGATCAGATATTAAGATTTTCGAAACATACGACCCAAATGAACCAGATAAACGAAAGCTGGCAATTGCAAAGATTACTAATAAGAATAGGTATACTGGGGCTATTTTACATAATGGAACAGATGTTGTCTATTATGAAGGAGACCAAGCATACATAGCAAGGGTCTTTCTCCAGGATGTTCACTTACGAAGCAGATCAGAGGGAGACGGTGAAAGGCATCCAGGCTTTCGGGCGACGGATGGAGATGTCTCAATTAGCTTTGATGAGTATTGTGGTTGGATCGAAAAATTATACGGAGACTACAGAATTGAGAGTGGTAGTTGAGATAAGGAGATTTAAGAATAGACCAATATTTTTTAAGGGAGAATTTATCGGAGGGAGCATGGTTGAGGAAGTACTAATCTTGAACCCTGATGATAAATGTAAATGGTTATGCATACCAACAACAGGCATGATAAAATTACCAACTGAAAAATGGTGTTCTGATTTTGTAAGTGCCTATAGATTTGACTCCAATGCTAATATGACAACTATAATTAATCTACCGAGGGAAATAGATCCAGGTAAAGTTGTCTGGAGAGGGTTGGTAGAAGAGAGCAGAATTAAATCTCTTATTGAGTTATTTGCGGTTAATCAGTTTGTAAAAGAGCTGACTCACGGAAGACGAAGAACGCAAGGTTATGGCAGGAATAACGGAGATTAAGCTGAAGAATATTAATCTATACGAAAGAGATGGTGCAAGTAGTTCTCCTTTGTATCTTGAATCTGGTATATATAAATTAAATGCCGATTCGTTTAAGTTGCTGGGGGAATATAGAGAGTGTATTCTTGACATCGGCGGGCCAAAAAAGAAGTTTTCATGGACTAGGCGGTCGATGCCAATCGATCCTAACGAAACCAAGGATATAGAATTCGCTATGCCTCCCTATAAGTATATTTTATCGATTAGTGAGGACGACAGCGAAGTAATGTCAGAGGTAATTTTGAAGGAAGGGAAGATCATGATATACCGAGATAAAAAGGATATCATAGATTATTCGAATAATCTACTGATTAAAGAGGAATTTCTAGAGAATTTTATACTATCCTCTAAACCTATTCTCTTTCGTGTATCTAGTGTTGGTGAAGAAATTTTTAATAGCATAAAGAACATGGGCCTTTTTGATATAAATGAAGAGAAGCCGGTTAATAGCTATTGTTTCACCGATGCTCAGTTAAAAGAGATAAATAAAGTCTTTCCTCTCCTATTTAGTGATAGCGTTGAGGAGGTTTTGAAAGACGGTAGTTATTATCCGTGTGGTGCAAAAAAGGCGGGAATTAAACCTTTCTCTCTTCGAATGGCTGGTAGTGGGTTTCAAAACTTACTATTCTTATATTCAGCATGGAGTTATTATACCGACCGAGGAGAGACATTGCTTATTAAGAATTGGGACATGAGCTTGCATCCACTATTGAAGAATGCGCTCATAGAACTAATGAAGAAGATTAATAATAGAAACAAAGGAACATTATTTTTAATGAAATATGAAGATTAATCAAGATTTATTGCTGAGTTTTGGAAAGGTTGTAGTTAATAAAGACCTACCAAAGTATAAAGAGTTGCCTAAACCAAAACCAAAGGACGATGAGGAAGCGACTGCAAAACTAACTACACCGAACATGGCTATGGATGATTCACTAGACGAGGCATTCTTTTCAAATACTACTGAAACTGGCGATCTAGTGGCAAAGGATCTGAGTGACTATATATCAAAGGCAGATGCAAGAGCTTTTAATATACTAATCTCAGGACAACTCTTGAATGATATTGGTAAGTATCGTCCTAGCTACTCGATTCAGATGAGTGCCTCTAGTGGTGAATCTCGCCCTATTCCGGTTGATGGTAGTAATCCAGACATAAAAGAGGATGAAAAGTATATAATCGACGTATCTGATATTTTCGATCAGGTTCATGTTGAGGTAGGTAAGGAGAGAGAATTCATCGAGAGAGTTAGAGTATATTGTGATCTGATAACGAAAGCAAGAAAAATGGGACAGACAGCACAAGAGGAAAAACTGCTTCGTGCTCTAGTTGTCCATATTTACGAATCAGTTTTAGCGGTATCTGGTTTCTCTCAGTATATTGAACTAAAGCAACTCCAGGATCTACAGAAAAAGTGTAAACGACTCTTAGATCTTGATTATCTGACAAACTTCACGAGAATCATACCGACCGACGTAGCTGAGAGAAAGATTAAAGCGGATGAATTACATGTTTTTGATAATTATGTAGTTCTTCATTATGATCCAACTGGTGCTATGACGGCTATGACTGAAGAAGAAGAGCAGAGAGAGATACGGAGAAAAGCAGACCCAGTTCTCTTTGGTGTTATAGAGGGATCGACCAAGTTATATTATATTGGTGATTGGGTAGACGAATACTGTGATTTAACATGGGATCAGATAGTGGAAAAGATAGGCTCGAGCAAACTGGAATAAAAGAGGAGTTTCTTGAGAAGCTAAATCACTCGGCTGGGATTGATTGTTGTTTTGATGCCGCGCTTGAGAGTATTGTGGTTACTCCAAAGAAAAGTACAAAACACGAGTTTAAGTTTGATAGCCTATCTAGTGTTTGTTTAATACCACAAGACAAGATATATGATTTTCTGATAGATATGGAGGACTATTATCGAGATACTGGCTATGTTCCTGAATATAGTCCTAGAAAGATGTCAGAATCTCGTGGAATTGATATATTTCATTTGATCCGATATGATGACTCTAGGTTTATGATCTTTAATAGGTACTTTAGGCCGATTGAGAAAATACCATCAATAGAGGGTTGGGAATTTGAAAAAGTTGATCTAAATGACGAACAAACAATTAATTGATTATCTCTTAAGTCAGCCGGCTAATTCTAGAGATTATCAGGATATTTGGAAGTATTTTGTCTTGGGAATCAATCCAGAGACAAGAGAGAGTCTTGATTCAGATTTCGACGACCTTTGGGAATACTTTTTAAAACCAAGAATAGAGGAATTTTTAGAGTTCAAAAGTGTCATTAGAGAAAGATATGGCCTTCCTAGATTGTTTCCGCCAAATCGATATTATAAGACTGGTGAGATTATGAACGCTTGTCTGTATAAAAGAAAAGGCGCAAAAACAATGCTAGTAGAGATCTTGGGGGAAAAGGATGGATGTCGTTTTTGCTATGGTGAGAAGATCAGGCTGTCGGAATTCTGCAATCAAGACGTCTTCCTAAAAGAGTACTCTAAACGACTAAGAGATGTCCGTTTAGCAAAGATTGAAAAAGAAATAGAGGAGGCTAAGAAAGTTGTTGGTCAGCTAGAACGACTCTACGATAGGATGAAAAAAGAAGAGGGAGATTAATCCCTCTTTATTTTTTTTTATAACTCTATCTTGCCAGTTTTTAAGATATCCAGATTTATAAATGGTGTGTCTGTTTTTACATTCACCCCAACCTGTTGTAATGCCCAGCCTAGTGAAGTTAGATTATCAAATTGATCTGTTGCCTTTACCGCCGGGTTATAAATCTGTGGAAAGTATAGAGTTTCAGTTTCATTATCATACTTGACGGAATCAGTATCTATCAGGTTTCTACTTCCCTGATAAGACTCTTTTATTATCTTTCCATTCCACATCATACCAAAATTGACTCTCAGTATATATGGATTGATTTCTATTTCCGGCAAATCATAGTACACTCTTGATATAACTTTACATCCATTTTCCAAGAGTTCTTTTATTTTCTCTACATCATAATCAGGTACAGAGATGATGATAGTCTTTGATGTTATGTACTTTACGTTATCTGGATTTACAAAAACATTACACTCACCTATTTTCCCTGATAATGAATCCTCTAAGTAAATTGACTCTATTATTGCTTCTAAGCTGCTTAAATATATCATGGATTGTTTCCTCCATTAGATGGGCCAAGAAAGTCCATATAGGATATTATTCCTGTTGGCGGAGAAAGTGGACCAGATGAAGATTTAAAGCTAAATCCATTATTATCTAGCCAACTAATTGTGTCATTGTCATAGTTATAGTCATATTCGGTATATTTGGTTCTCTTCTCTGGTCCCCATTTCTTTATAATATTGTCTATGTCCCGCCTCTGTTTTTTCTTTAGTATCTTTCTATCGTGAAATCCAGGAAGAACCCAAGTCCATGAAGAGTAATAATCAGGTCCAAATGCTTGATCAAAACTAAGGCTCATATTCTTTAAAATATAGCCCCCAGATATAGTTTGAGGCAGCGAAGTAGTTGTGTTATATACTCCTGCTGATTTATATACTCCTGCTGGTTTATTCTTTTTGCTCACTGTCTTCAATTAGTTTTATATCCGGCCACTCTCCCATATCTACCACTTCATCTCCCACCTCGGCAAAATACTTATTACCTTTTCTGAGAACAACATAGCAGTCAAGATTAGAGGCCAGTTCTGTTATCACTCCATCAGCTCTCGGATCATACTTAAAACGCTTCTGGACTTTATTAAACTTATCAATCAAAACATACTCATCGGCATAGAATTTATTGAGTTGATCCTGAAGCCATTGCCGTTTATAGAAGTATTGATCTAACTCGGTAGCATCTAATCTTCTCTTTTCATATTCGGCGGTTATATAGAGCAAATCCGATATAACTTCATCTGGATCTGTATACTCTTTATCCACTAACCATCCTTTGGGCCTCTCTATAAATTCCTGTCCCTCAAGTCTTTCTTCTCTTAGTTTCTGATTCTCTTCTAAAAACTCTAAATAATCTGCTTTATTCATATTAGTTATAGTTGATTTATTATGTCCTCTGTGTATTTAACTGGATCGAAGGCCTTTAGTTCTTTTAAGCGAGTTTTCAAGGCTTTAATTCTCTCGGCTGTGTCTTTATTTGCTCTGAGGTATGAAATTGGTTTACTCATGACAACTTCAATTACTTCAGCCGGTATACCCAAAGCCTTCACTAACTCGCTATCAGTTGCTTTCGGGTTTTTGTTCAATATATAATCAGCTACAATCGGAATAGCTTCTTGAACTTTTATATCGAACTGACACTTAACTATTCTTTTCTTATTAACCTCTGTAACTAGATTGACATAGTTTTTATAAGTATAGTCAATCCATTCTCTCAGTGGTATTCTAAAAGTAGTCTCGCCGTTCGTTACATTCAATTGATAAGTAGTCGCATCATAACAACACTTTCTAGCTATTCCTTCTATATCGTCAATTGTTATACCCTTTGCTCCTGGTATTCTGCCTACGAATAGCTTTGGTCCCTGGTCATCTGTTATGTCCTCAATATATACTTTTCCATCGGCCACTAGCTTCTTAAATTTGCCAAGCTTAGGGGTGAATATCGCTGTATCTCCCTCAAACAGAATTCCCTCAGACTTTCCATCGTCGGACATTCTTCTTGAGATCTTATACGAATAAATCACTCTTCCTTTTCCGGTTGTCCATAGTCTGGCTAACTCGGAATTGGCCTTGTCGATAAAGATATTAATATTAGGTTCAAGTAGGTTTGGATCATTCTTCAGATAAGCAGCAAACATTGATTTAGGTGAGAAGTTAGGATATTCACTCATAACACCTACACCAAGACCACTAACTAGACCTCCCTTAAGATACATACATAGGGGAAGAGGTAGTGGGATGTAGAGAGGTTCCATTTCACCCTGAGGCGATTCAATCATTGGTACCTCTTTAACAATATCACCAACAATCCGCCAATACAGATCACTAAGTCTATTCTTCGTATACCTAGTTGCTGCATGAGGATTTTCTACACCATCGATTTGCTTATTACCAAAGAATCCATGACCACTAAATACACCAGAGTTAACCAGATTTGCATTAAGTCCTTCACAACCCGTAGTTCCATGAGGATGCCAACGAGACAAGGATGCAACTAAGTTATGAGTCGGAATGTCTTGGCCTTTTGCATATTGAAGAGTTGCCCATATTAATCTCTTATAGGACACCTTCATACCATCGGCTACATTCGCGATAGCTCTGAAATTATTAACATACGCACCATAATAGGTATAACACTCCTCAGCTATTTGACCTATCGGCTTTGTTAGTTGAGTTGGAGTGGCCTGTGGTAATTCAGGCTGATTCTTTTTTCCTCTTGGCATATATTAAAGATCATTAAAATTATACGGATTACTTAAAATTCCCTTATCGTACAACAGCTTCTTTCTTGCATTGATATCCTCTACTAAATTCATAGAGAATTCGATACCGTCTGTTGTAACTTGGAATAAACGTCTCTTGGTAGTATCGTAGAATGCATTATAGACGTCCTCTCTATCAAGAGAGCCTACCTTATTGTTTATCTTAGATCGCCCACATCTAAGATGAGATTTACTCCTCATAGTTTCCTATGAGAGCAGACTATATTTTCATCTTCAGCATTACCTGGTCAGATGTCCTATCTTTCGAATGGCCATAAGACTTGCCACTCTACTCTCTTTCGAGATAGTCGTTGTAGTTATTTCTAACTGCGGATTGTCCCTATTACTTAGTTTATTACTATATAGTACTAAGTACCTAACAGGAGTTCCCCGCTTTTAATAGGATTATACGGTATATATTTCTATATACTAGGACTCGTATGAGAATCCTTTAAATCGTCTAAAATGCTTACTTGGATTCAGACCTACCGGAAATTGTGTACCTGGCTGTCTTGGATCGGATGGATAGAAATATTGTCCACCTTGTTCAAAGATTGGTGATTCGGCTACATAAATTAATCCGAAATCTAACATAAATCTGGCAAATTTTGATATAGCATAAAGAAGTCCGTTTTGTATTGCTAAACCATCTTCATCAGCATCGGTTGCTATAATCACTTTGCCAAATCTTGAATACTGTTTAATCTTTGCATATGCTTCTTCTGCAGTCTGACATCCAGTCGTTACATTATTTACATCTATTCCAAGTCCAATAACTCTGAATATAGTAAATAACTCACGATTGTCCATCATCTGGTCTGCATTACTCTCAGATACATTCTTGACCTTACCTCTCAACGGAATGATTGCTGTATACTTTGTACTCTTTCTAGCAGCCTTTAGAGAGCCACCAGGAGAAAGTCCCTCAACAATAAATGCTTCACAATCCCATCTTTCGGAAGGTCCAGCAGTAGCATCACTTAAGCCTTCGATCATTTCTGTCTTGGCTTTGTAAACTCCTCTACCAGCTGCCTCATCCATGATCTTCTGAGCTTTATCTGCGGCTCCTAAGTTCTTCATTGAGTCAGCTAGATAGTTAAGTCTGTCTACGTGTGCATCCCAATATTCTGGATTCTTTTTAAATATCTTCTGGAACTCTTTTACAATTGGATCAAAATCTGACTGTTTTACTTTGGCGAAGTTCTTTAGTCTTTCTTTCGTCTGACTATTAAAAACTGTTTCAGCCGCCAAAGCTACAACACACATCTTTAGTCCATTAGTTGTATATCTGTGTTTAATTCCATATGTTTCACGAAGAGCACGTATAAAACAATCCTCAACGTAAGTAATATGAACACCAGAGTCTACCACCAATGAGTTAACTGATCCACAATATTCCTTCGGGCTTAGTTCTTCATCCACCCCAAAAGACACAAATAGATCAATATACTCATTCATACTTGTATCTTCTGGAATTATTCTCTTCATAAACTCAAAGCCATAACCAACGAAGCCAGATCCCAAGAGTTCCTTCCCTTCTACTTCGATTCTTGCTTTTCTCTTATAGAATTTTTCAAGGATTAGCAGGAAGTATTGAAGATTCTGAACAGGGACAGCCATCTTTTTAATTACAGCCGGTTCATAAATTTCAGGATCAGGTTTGAAGAGCACTATAGTTGACATACCACAAGGAAGCTCTTTTTCATATTTTCTTCCGAATGCTGCCTTTTCTAGATCAGCCTTCTTCATTGCTCCTTCATAGTATTTATAGCCCTTCTTGTACCAAACCACATAGAACAAATCTCTTTTACTTCTAGGGCCTGCTGTATTCCAAAGATCATAAACCTCTTTCGTCGATTTATCCCAGTTTAGTGGAGTAATTCGAGACATTAGTATATAATCTTCAGAGACAGCATTAACAGCACTAGAACCAACGCCATTCATTCCAACGGTTGCTACTTTACTGTCTGAAAATTTAGAACCAGAATGAAGTGTACTGATTGAAAGATCTGCCTGAATAATAGGTGTTCCGTCTTCCTTTAACTCTGTCGACGGGTAAATTGGAATACCTCTACCATCATCTGCCACCATAGCATAACCATTCATATATCTATCAATGATTATGTTTTGAGCAGAATGATAGCACTCATCAACAGAGTTATCAATTATTTCTCTCAGAAGTGTATCACAACTGTCTGTTCCCGAAAGATACATCCCGATCCTTTGCCTAATAGCCTGTGGGAACTTCAGAAGTTTGATTTCATCTGGGTTTTCTAAATTGTTAAACTCATCATTCATATTTATTAAATTAAAGTTATTATTCAAAATTTATGAGAGATACTAAGATATACCTCTCAATTATAAGGAAATCTAGCTGGGATAATTCTAAATCACCCTATTTCAAGAAAAAGAAAGAGTAGATTTAATTTCTACTCTTTTTTTACAGTTTTCTATCCCGATACTTTTGAATGGCCTCTGGAATGATTCTCTTATAGCCAGGATCTTTGAATAGTGGTGAAGTAAGAATCATATCGGCAGTTGTTCGGTTAGTGGCAAAAGGGATATTATACAGAGAAGCAAGTCTAGTTAATCCGTAAATATCGTTTTGATGCCCCTGTTGAACTAGATTATCACAGAAGAATATAAGGACATCTATTTCCTCGTTTGCAATCATCCCACCAATTTCAGCATCGCCACCAAGAGGACCAGAATGTAGACAAATCACCTTTCCTTTTAATGGATACTCAACCTGTCTTCTGTAAACTCCTTCTCCTCCGCCAGATCCAGTGTCAATTTCAATATTACTTATCAATTTTCCAGTCGTTCCGGTAGCATATAATTCATGTCCTTTAAGTTCTTCTAGATTATACGTCACCCATTCAATCAATTCTTTCTTTCTGCTGTCGTGCGCTACTAATGCTATTCTCATAATTTCTTAGTTTTTTCTATTTATAAGGATTAAACTCTTATTTATGTGCATATTGATGAAATTATGAGGATTATTAAGAAGGTAATAAGTGAGAAATGTAAAACTGTAGAGGAAATGTTTAATAATAATCCGATAACTATAGCTAATGTTCTTGGAGTTGTTAATGATGGAATACTTATGGCTAGTAGAAATGGAAGGTGTGGAAATCAGTCCTGGTGGGTTGAGAAGGTAAATAATAGTTTTCTACACCTTAGAAATGTCATAACTGGAGATAAGTATGACGTGTACTTGCTTCATTTAGATAGCTATCGAGCAGAGATAAGACTTAGAGAAGTAAAGGAAAAGCCAGATTCAAAAGTAATGGACGTTTTTCTAAATCTAAAATCTAAGGTGGACAAAGCGATGGAAGCTTTTAAAAGAATATAAAAAAAAAGAGAAGATATTTAAATCTTCTCTCTTTTCTTTTCTTTTCTACTTTTCACCTTCAGGCTTCGGATCCTCTGGTTTAGGATCTTCAGGTTTGGGATCGTTGGAAGGTTTGGGGTCCGTCGGTGCACCTGGGATGCCGGAAACCTGTTTTCTGTCAAACTTTGTTCCAGCAGCCAGCAAACCGGTTAGGCCGGGGATCAGATCACCCAGAACACTGGATTTCTGAACACCATCGACAATCTTCGTCAGGAAGCTAGATGCCTGTGAAGCATCACCGACAACCTTAACTTCACCGAGGTTGATGTGCTCGAACTTGGCCTGCTCTGCACTGATGATTCCCTCATACTTATCTCTGAGGATGAAGGAGATGGCAGCAGCTTCACCAAGGCCAGCGCGGACCATATTGGCGATATTTTCGGTTTCTGCCTGACCGAGAGCCTTCTTAACTTCGGCCATTCTCAGTTCACCTTCAGCTTCAGCGAGCTTAGTGAGACGGATTCTTTCAGCCTCTGCTTTTGCGATGGCCAGGATCTTCTCAGCCTCTGCCTGGGCTTCAATGGTGATTTTGTTCTTGAGACCTTCAGCCTCCACTTTCTTTCTCTCAGCTTCCTTCTCGGCGCCAGAGATCAGGTCGGCCTCCAGTTCAGCACGCTTGGCTTCAGCTCGGGCTAGAGCAACTTCCCTGTCCTTCTGTGCCTCAGCGATACCCACGGCCTTTTCTGCATTGGCCCTAGATTCACCGATGATCTTCTGCGCCTCAGCTTTTTCTTTACCGAGGATTGCATCAGACTTGGCCACTTCTACGCCCGCCTTGTTTTCGGCTACCTTAGCAGATTTGTCAGCGTCAGCAGCTCTTTGTCTTTTGGAAGACTGGTATTCAGCTTCACGAGCCTCTCTTTCCTGCTGGGCTTTCTGCTTTTCAGCTTCAGCATTATGGCTGGCGGCGACAACACGGGCTTCACGAGATTTTTCAGCCTCAGCGATTTCGGCCTGAGACTTATTTTGTGCCTGAGCAGACAGAGACTTAGCCTCTGCGGCTTTCGTTGCTACAGCGACGTCTTTCGCCTTGTTCTGTTCGGCAACCTGCTGAGCCTGTTCGGCCTGGTTTTCAGCAACCTTGATCTCTCTTTCCTTTTCGATCTCGGCCAGTCTCGTTGCTTCTTCCTGTTCCTGAGCGGCAGTTTCAACGCTCTGGTCCTTCTGAATAGTTCTGATCTGAACAGTTTCTTCCTTCTTCTGCTCAGACACCTTAACATTCTGGTCTTTGGTAATCTCAGCAGTTTTCTTGGCCTGATCAGCTTTATTTTCGGCTACCTGGACCTGCTTGTCTCTTTCAATTTGAGACAGCTGAACTTCCATTTCTTTCTTCTGAGTAGCTACCTGAGTGGCACCATCCTTCTCTCGTTTGGTGATGCTAGCTTCAGCCTGATATTTGGCCTTAGCAGTTTCATCACGGGAGAGGTTTTCTAGATACTGTGCCTCATCGGTAATCTCAGAGATGTTGATGTTCAGGAGGGTCAGACCGAATTTCTTAAGTTCTTCCTCAATGTTCTGTTTACAAGATTGGAGGAATTTCTCTCGGTTATTAACAAGCTCCTCAATGGTCATGTCTGCAATAATCAGACGGAGCTGACCATAGGCAACATCTCTGATCTGGCTCTCGATATCGTTCTCACTCATTGAGAGGAGACGAACCGCCGAATTCTGCATAATATCCGGATCAGTCGAGATGGCGGCGGTAATTGTCGTGTTAACACTAACCTTGATCTTCTGGCTAGAGATTGCTCCCTGTAGATTGCACTGAAGAGTCATCGGCTTGGTTGACATTACTGCACTACCCTGAATAACCGGCCATACAAAAGCCGCGCCGCCATGATAGCACTTAGATGCCGTGTTACCTTTAGTCTTACCATAGACCACAAGGATCTCATCGGACTTGACTTTCTTGTACCGACTGAGAATACCCCAGATGGTCAAGAACACCATTACAACAATTGCTGCAATGATAATTAACATAGTAGTTAAACTGTTCATAATGTTATTTGTTTAAAGAAATGAAGTTGGATACTAGCGTTTCTACTTCCTCTTCTCTAGCCCAAGGAATAAATACACTTGGTTTAGAAGAGATACCGTAATCATATAGAGTTAGTTTTGAGCCGCCTATTTTAACAGCCTTTCCTCCCGGCACTTTAGATATTTCGATAAGATCTGGAAATTCTGCTTTCAGTCTCTCTATGATCTTCTCTCGATCCATCGTCTTCTTCTGTGCCGTATTTTTAGGCTGTTCTTTTTTCGGCTCTGGCACCTCTGTTTTTTGTTGAGTCGGCCCAGTGAAAGCAACTTTAGGCTCTCCCCAAAGATTTCTGATATTAATAACAATCTCAGCATCTTCCGAAATCACTAAGGCTTTTTCTAACACCCTATCTGCCAGCTTGTGAAACTCTATAAAATTATCTACTCGAGCCACAACCTGAAGATACTTGCCGTTAGATAGCCATACATCGCCGTTATCCTTCTTAACAGTTCTTAAGTCTGGATATGCTTTCTTAACCCACCCTAAAAATTGAGTCTGTTTCATTTAGTCAATATAATAAATTCCAGAATCAAAGGAGGCAATAGTTACAATATCACCAGTCTTATATTCTTTCCCAGACTTCGATATCACTACTATCTGCTGTAATCTTCCATTTCTTTCCACTGTAATTTCATATCCAGTTTCAAGAGGCAAATAAACAGTTCCTGGCCTACCTACTAATGCATCACCGGCTTCTTGCTTTTTCTCGTCTGCCAGTTTACTCATTCCCCAATAAACTAGGAACATAATACCAGCAACGAGTACACCCATGAGAACAGCAACCACATATCCCCAAACGTTCCACTTAGCTGGCCCAATTAATGTCAGATAGCCAGAACCGCCGAAGATGAAATGTAGAACACCCTTAGGAGATACAATAGTGCCGAGATCAAAATCCCCCACACCATCTCCGTCTAGGTCAATGTCTAAGTCAGTACCATTAACGATACTAATGATTAGCTGAATTACTACAATAGCTGCAGAAATAATAAACAGCCAACCCCAAAAATTATTAATGTCCATATTGTTAAAAATTGTTTGTTGTTTTCATTTCAACAATAAGGTTTTAAGGAGAAAAGAAAAATACCCCATTAAGCTGAGGTATATGTAATGGAATAGCTTCCTTCAACAAATGGAGTTAGGTCGTATATATCAAAAAGCTCATCCGGAACTGACATAACTACTTCGCTCATCAAAATATATTCGCCAGTTGATATAGACCTAATTTGATCCGCATCTTCTAATATTTCTATGCCCTTTGAATCGTCTATCCATTGAGTAGTAAGAAGCCATGAGTCATCGGTCCATTCCTCTCTTACTACCTTTTCATACAAGATAATACGAAAAATATCCTTGTATCTTTTATAAATCTCAGTGTTCCATAAAGCTTTCATATTACCACTTCAATTTTTCGGGGTTAAGTTCATAATCAATACAACCATAAGGAATATCAGGCGAAAGCTCTTTAAGATTAGTATATATCTCTAAAAACTCGGACGGAACCTGCATTATTATCTCACTCATTAAAAGATATTCACCAGCCGCTATTATTTGATCTGCATCCTCTAATATCTCTATATCTTTGTTTATAGCCCCATCAAACACTCTAATCAATACCAACTTAATGCCAGAAAACACCTCAATATTAGCCGGAGTAAAGAGAGGAATAGGCAGTGATTTACCAAGCTTTTTAAAAATCTCAGTATTCCAATAAACTTTTTTCATTCTATCTATAAGGAAAACAAAAAAAAACAACCGCGTCTCCAGGTTAATGTTTTAAGCTTTCCCGTTCGTACTCGCCCTGGCGCTAGTTGTTTTTGTTTTTGAATAGTTTTGTTAAGTTTTTTTTGTTAATTGTGCGGATAAAGGGAGTCGAACCCTTACGCCCTCGCAGGCACTAGATCCTAAGTCTAGGTTGTCTACCAATTCCAACATATCCGCAAATTTTGTGTTGAGTTGTAGCTCAGGTGGGAATCGAACCCACACGGCCACTGCTGGCCAAGGGATTTTAAGTCCCTCGTGTCTACCTTTCCACCACTAAGCCATGAGCTACAAAATTTGATTTCAAGTATAAGAATTTGAAGGCTTTTCAGCAGCAAATAATAATATTTCAAAAAGAAGAAGTAGATAAAATCAAATTTATCTACTCTTGTCGGATTCGAGCGGGAAAGGGGAATCAAACCCCCATTGTAGCCTTGGAGGGGCTAAGTCCTATCGTTGAACGATTCCCGCTTATTTGGTCGGAGTACATGGGTTCAAACCATGGACCTTCTGTGCGTAAAACAGATGCTCTAAATCAGCTGAGCTATACTCCGATTGTTTGTTAATTTAATTTTGAAAGGAGCTAGTATTCTCTACTATTCACATTCTCACTCGTATCGAATCTTATTGAATGTTGACTCCAAATGGTTTTTATTTAGTAGCCCGACTGTGAATCGAACACAGATTATGGGGTTAGAAATCCCAGGTTCTATCCGTTGAACTATCGGGCCGTCTGTTATTATTTCGAAAGTGAAGGGGGCGAGATTCGAACTCAGCGATATCGAAATTAAAAGTTTCGTGCATTAACCTGGCTATGCTACCCCTCCATCAATAGTAAGAGTTTGGTGGCTTTTTACGAGCGGACTTTTCTCCAACCGGCCTTCTCTAGAATTAATTCTAAATCTTTTGGAACCTTAGTATGACTCTTTTGATCACCACGACTCCACCACCCATAAGCTTCTTTACCAGTAAATCCTAAGATATCCTTTATTTTCTTATCAGACGTCTTATACTTTCTTGATAGATCTTTTATTGATGGGTGCTCTACGAATTCATTAACTATTATACTTTTATCGGGAAGTTTTGTTAGCTTTCCCTGTTTCCAGCCGTTTTTCAAATATTTTTCAAGATCCAGCTTATTAATTGTGATTGTTTTTACTCCATCATTTACGAAAAATTTATCAAACGCCGTTTTTCCTCTAATACTAAATAAGGGTGCTCGCGATGGATCCTCTTTAATATAGTAGTCTCTGAGAATTCTTACATTGGCTTTGTCGGTTTGAAATATCTTAGATAATTTACTCATATTTGGTAAACTAGTATACATATTGAGAAAGTATTCAAAGCTTATAAACTTATTATTAGTTTTATCTAGGAAATAGTGTGGAAACCAGATAGTATATAGATTCTCAGGAATATCATGACCAATAAAGGTTTTTAGTTCGAGAGTATCTTTATTTACATACATGTTCCTAGCAGAAAACATTCTATCGTTTTCGTCTATTTTTTGCGTATTTTTTCTCTTTTTTCCAACAGTTCTTTTTCTAGGCGTTCCTTTTCCTGTTTTATAATATTTTAAATGACCTGTGATGACGTATAGATCTTTGTTTTTATAGTACTCTTCTCTAGAAATTTTTATCACTTTATCTATTGCAGATTTAGGCCTACATACAACCCAACCAAGATGACAATCATTAGAATCTCCTCCAACAATCATATTATAACATTGAGGATTTCTAACTTCATCGATTGTTACTACTGATTCTTCTGCATCAGACAGTTCTTTGCGTGTACTAAAGGTTTTGATAACCTCTTTAGTAAAGTTTTTTCTTCCTTCCTCTTGTATAGCCTTCGTTATACCAGTTCCAGATCCCCAATAACCATCATTTTCTGGTGTTTTCCCAAGATCCTTAGGAAGGCTGTGAATTCCGTGGTAATATTTAGAATTACTTTTGTTAGTTATCTTATAAAGATAGTGTATGTAGTCCTCATCATTTCCAATAAACTTGGTCTGTTTCTTCTTTTTACCCATAATATTATACCGATTTTATTTAATTAAATATTATACCAATCTAGTTCAGGAGAGGTTTCAAAGAGGGCCTAATTCTTCTACTTCCTCTCCCTAGGTATAATAATAAAAAGATATCATGTACTTTTAATGTATATAATATCTATCTTTCATTCAATAATAAGAAAAAGAAGTCCTGAAAAGCGCAAATTACACTATTTCAGAATAAAAAAAATGGTTACTCACTGTTTGCCTGCTCAATACGTCAGGAAGAAGTTTTCACCAAAGTTGTTTTGTTTTGAAAGTGGTCCCGCTCAGCCATGATCTGAGACTCTCGCGGCTTATGAGGCCGGTGATTTAACCAATTAATCTACGGGACCGGACATTTACTGTCAATATTAAGAATTTGAAGGCTTTTGAGAAGTAAAAGATCCTATTTTGCAATAGAATCTAATATTTTAATATCTTTTATGAAGTCGATGGTTTCAAGAATTATAGCACCGGCAAATATAGCAAGCACTACAAACGATAAAGCTACATTGAATGCTCCTCCGCTCTCTATATGTGATACTGAGCTTGCAAGTGCTAAGATTAAGAACACCATAAAAAAGGCAATAGTTGAAATCCGGCCTTTCTTGTACTTTTTATACTTCTTTTCGTCAAGTGAGAATAATATCTTGCTTCCACTCATACTTACTCCATTCTCAGTATAAAAACAAGAATCGTCTGTATTCCCATCATATACTACACCTAGAACTGGATACTTACCTTTACAGTCGGTTTTTACTATCTCGACCGGCTCCGCAAATTCAGTAACCACGTCTAAAACTGATTTATAGCTTTTCCAAGTCCTTAAATCAAAATCTCTTTTCATAACATTCATAAGGCTTTTGGAAGATAAAAAAAAATTCTGAAGTTGTTATTCAGAATTCTTAGTAGCGGCGGTTAGAATCGAACTAACGACCTCAAGGTTATGGGCCTTGCAAGCTACCAACTGCTCTACGCCGCGATATTTAGTACTCGGAAGGAGAATCGAACTCCTATTGTGGGAATGAAAATCCCAAGTACTAGCCGTTATACGATCCGAGCATCTGTTATTATGTCAAAAGTGGACCATATCAGATTCGAACTGCTATTATTCCGTGCAAGGGAATCGTGTTACCAATTACACTATATAGCCCATTAAATAAGTTTTTGAGCCGGATGAGAATTCCGAGATCTCGACCTGAGGTTTACAAAACCCCTGCTCTGCCGCTGAGCTAATCCGGCTTATTTAATTTCTCTTATAAGGATTTAACGTCCTTTCGTGATCCATGTCGGATTCAAACCGACAACTTTGCTGTTTTAGGGACAGTTGTTCTATCGTTGAACTAATGGATCAATTAGCCCAGTTGTTTGATCCACCATCGCCACAGCTGGGAAAGGCATTTGGAACATTTAAGATACCTTTTTAAGTTTCCTAAAGAGGTTCCCATCATTAACGACTGCTAGAGCCGTGAGTTTATCGTTTAGATCAGGTTCATGAAATTCAGAAAATTCCATTCCTCTCATAGTCAATACGTCTTTCCAGTATTCTGTATTTCCGTAAAGGTATATAAGATATTCATTCTCCCAGTTTTCCTAACCAAATTCAAGTAGATATTGCGCAACGGCATGTCCTCCTTGAACGCAGCCATAAACGGGATCAAGGCTTTCGTCAATAATTACATAAAGCCTTCTCTGCCCCTTCTCTAACGACTTTCTCAGCATACCTATAAACAAGATCTCCCAAAGTCCTCTTAAATTCATAGTAGTCTACAAACTTAGGATCAATTGGTTTACAGAAATTCTCCACTTTTCCTACAAAGTCATAAGTAAAACTACGATCCTTTGAGTATTCGTGTTTAGCCCAATCAAAGTCCTTATTGTGTCTCAGAGTATAGTAGAGAGCATAGTAGATTCTTAACGTTTCCCTATTACCAAGTACCCTGAAATATGCTTCATAGGTATTGTACTTTCTCTTCTCTGGACAAGGATGACGGACGTCCTTTCTGTCTCGTTTAGATATCTTTTGATCTTCAACGAGGTTTTTGATTTCTTGTTTAAACCAAAGTACGAAATCTTTGGTATTCAGAATGCTAAGATTAATGGGTTTATCAAGATTTATTTTAGTTTCCATAATTATTACTGTTTTAAAGTTTGAT
>ODAJ014753982.1_pt1 | contig 30883 bp, 19 predicted proteins | sample 1539241 | NCBI WGS metagenome assembly ODAJ01 (sample SAMN02144231, study PRJEB22623) | gut metagenome | biome: sheep rumen | host: Ovis aries | place: New Zealand
TGCCTTAGCTCAGTTGGTAGAGCATCGGACTGAAAATCCGTGTGTCCCCGGTTCGATTCCTGGAGGTACCACTCCTCCTTTCATTATGAAACCCCTGACTTAGAGATTTCTCTAGCAGGGGTTTTTCTATAAACATTAAAAACTATGGGAATAATTATTGGAATTGACGTAGGTATCTCTACCACAAAGATTGTCGGAATTCGTGACTATCAGGTGATATCCCCCATCCGCATTACAGCTGCCGATCCGGTGACATCACTTTATGGCGCTTTTGGAAAATATTTGCACGACAATAGCATCAGCTTGAGTGATGTTGAACAGGTAATGGTTACGGGGGTTGGCTCATCCTATATTAATGAACCTGTTTACGGACTGCCTACAGGCAAAACTGATGAGTTTGTGGCTGATGGTTTAGGTGCCCGCTTTGAGAGTGGGCTGACGAAGGCTATTGTTGTCTCTATGGGTACTGGTACAAGTTTTGTGCAGTGTGATGGCGAGCATATCCAGCACATAGGAGGTATAGGGATAGGAGGGGGAACCCTGCAGGGCTTGAGTCGTGTGATGTTGAATACGCGTGACCCCGAGCAGATTCAGAGTCTCGCAGTTCAGGGTGATATTCATCATATCAACCTTTCTATCGGTGATATCTCCAACCGTCCGCTTCCCGGTTTGCCGATGGATGCCACCGCTTCCCTTTTCTCGAAGGCCCAGTATGATGCTCCCAAGGAGGATATTGCCCTTGGCATCATAACTCTAGTGCTACAATCCATCGGCTCAGCGGCCATTCTGTCCGCCCTCAACTCAGGCATCAAGGATTTTGTATTGATAGGTAACCTGACCCTTTTGCCTCAGTGCAAAGAGATCTATCCTAATCTTGAGAAGTTTTATGGCGTACATTTCCACATACCCAAGTATGCGGAGTTTTGTACTGCCATTGGGGCGGCCCTTTATTATGTCAACGGGTTCCATCCCTGAGCTTTCAACTCGAATTCCTGATCATCGCGTGTGACGAGAATCTGTCCGAGGCTCTCTTTAGTGATATGGCCAATCATCTTGATGTCGTCCATGTCTTGTATTTTTTCGTGATCTCCAATGGGCACTGTAAACAGCAGCTCGTAGTCCTCGCCACCGTTCAGGGCACAGGTTGTCACGTTCATGTTCAGCTCCTCAGCCATCACTGCCGTTTGGTAGTCGATGGGTATTTGTTTTTCAAAGATACGACATCCCACATGACTCTGTTTGCAGATGTGCATCAATTCACTGGACAATCCGTCGCTGATGTCCATCATGGCTGTTGGACGGATGCCTGCCTCGTGCAATTTTTGGATAATGTCACCACGGGCCTCTGTTTTCAACTGGCGTTGTAAGAGGTATTCTTTGCCAGCAAAGTCTGGCTGGAAATCTGGAGCGGGTTTCCCTTTCTTTTTGGCTTCATCGACCATCTGGTAAAAGACGGCCTTTTCCCTTTCCAATAGTTGCAATCCCATATAGGCAGCCCCTAAGTCTCCACTGACACAAATCAAATCAGTTTCCTTTGCCCCGTTGCGATATACGATATCTTCTTTCAGGGCTTCACCGATACATGTGATGCTGATGGCCAACCCTGTGTAACTGCTTGTCGTGTCGCCACCTACAATGTCAACCCCCCATTTGTCGCAGGCCATACGCAGTCCGCTATAGAACATCTCCATATCTTCCACACTGAAGCGTTTGCTCAGTGCCATTGAAACTGTCATCTGCCGTGGTGTGCCGTTCATGGCAAAGATGTCGCTGATGTTCACCATAGCCGATTTATAGCCCAGGTGTTGTAAGTCGATATACGTCAGGTCAAAGTGTACACCTTCCATCAGCATGTCTGTGGTTACTAGCACCTCAGATTCTGGATAGTGAAGTACGGCGCAGTCGTCGCCTACGCCGTACTTGGTTGATATGTTCTGCGGCTTGATGTCCTTTGTCAACCGGTCTATCAAGCCAAATTCTCCTACTTTTTGGATTTCCATTTCTCTGTTGGGTGTTCTTGATTGTATTTTTCTGCTGTGGCGCTTTCGATGCGTTCGGCACGGATAATCATCTCACGCATAATCTCAGTCATCAGTGGCTGAGCTTTATTGGCTGCCTCCTGTACCTCTTCGTGGCTTACCTCTACGGGGACATCAAAGCCACCTAGGTCAGTAATTACGCTTACGCCAAAGGTACGGATGCCACAGTGATGTGCCACAATTACCTCGGGAACTGTACTCATACCAACGGCATCACCACCCAGCAGACGGTACATCTTATACTCAGCAGGTGTCTCGAAGGTTGGGCCCTGCACACCTACATAGACACCATAGGTCACACGGATTTTCTTCTCCTTGGCAATAGCGGTAGCCTCCTTGATAAGCGACATGTCGTATGTCTCGTGCATATCTGGGAAACGAGGGCCTGTGGGGAAGTTCTTTCCACGCAGTGGGTGTTCGGGGAACATATTGATATGGTCAGTGATAATCATTAGGTCGCCAATTTTGAAGGCGGGGTTCATACCACCGGCAGCATTCGACACGTAAAGAGTCTTGATTCCCAACTCGTACATCACACGAACAGGGAATGTAACGTCCTTCATGGAATATCCCTCATAGTAATGGAAACGACCCTGCATGGCCAGAATGTCCACACCACCCAACTTTCCGAAAATCAGCTTGCCGGAGTGTCCCTCCACCGTTGATATGGGGAAGTTGGGAATTTCCGTGTAGGGGAATTCACACTTATCAGTAATTTCTGAAGCTAATTGTCCGAGACCCGTTCCCAGTACGATGGCTGTCTTTGGGTTCGTTTTCATCCTTTCTTTGAGCCAGGATGCTGTTTCTTGAATTTTTTCGTACATAGTTGATTATTAAATTGTTAAAGGTTTCTTCCTGTTCCTGTAAGAACTGGATAGCAATTGGTAACGTATAGATGCTGGCTTTTACCTCATCGCTCAGTCCTTCCAAATCCTCTAGTCGGGTAGCGTCTTTTTCTGTAGTTACGATACACTTTGGTCCTTCCATTATGGCAAAGGTCTCGTTAATCTGTTGTACGTTCTTCCCGTTGAAGTGATGATGGTCACTGAAAGATAGTGGCTGCAAGTGCCCGCATTGTGGTGAGAGATCGTGTATCATCTGCATCGGCGATGCAATGCCTGTCAGCAGTAACACGTTTCGGTTCGCCAGCTCCTCTGTTTCCAAAAGAGCTCCATTAAATATCGGTTTCAGTCCACCATATTGTATGGTGGTGAAGAATAATTGCTGATACGGGTAGAGGTTCATCGCTTTCGTGATAACACGATAGTCTATCGGTTTCATCTCTTTCGGGCATTTTGTCACGATTACGAAATCTGCTCTGTTCTTTCCCTCTTTGGGCTCTCTCAGTCTGCCTGCGGGCAATATCTTATCATAGGTTATCAGTCTATGATAATCCACCAGCAGGATATTGATTCCAGGCTTGACGTATCGGTGTTGAAAGGCATCGTCGAGCAACACCACTTCGGGTTTTACTCCACACTCGTCCAGCATGTCTATACCATGACAACGATCCTTATCGACTGCCACTGCTACTTCTCTGAACTTTCGTTTCATCTGGTACGGCTCGTCACCAATGTCACTTACCGTGCTACTCTCGTCTGCTAAGATGAACCCCTTACTTTTGCGCTTGTATCCGCGACTTAGCACCGCCACTTTGAAATCCTTTTTCAGTAGTCTGATGAGGTATTCCACATGGGGGGTCTTCCCTGAACCGCCTACGGTGATGTTTCCCACTGATATGACAGGTACATCGAATGTCCGCGTTTTCAGAATGCCCATATCGAACATCAAGTTGCGCAGGCTTACGATATGCCCATAAACCCAACTCAAGGGTAACAGACTTTTGTTGATTCTAATGAAATCGCCTTCCAAGTTGTAAATGGATACTATTTAATATTAATAATGTAAGGCAACCTTGCCTGAATAGCATTCTGGCTATTCAAGTTCTTCACAAAGCGCAGGGGCTCATAGTATTCACCCAGTGCAGCTTGCATCTCCTCGTCAAGGTAGCTCTTCTTCGTTACGCTGTTAAATAGATCGCTCAGCCAGTCTTCCTCTTCAGGATAGCTGGTGGCACGATATTCCTTCAGCTTAGCCAGCTCGGCGGCCTTCTTCACGGCATCGTCCAGCGAACCGACGGCATCCACCAGTTTGATGGGCAATGCATCGTTACCCAGCCATACACGACCCTGAGCAATCTCTTCCACTTGCTCAACGCTCAGTTTTCTGCCATCGGCTACACGCTTGCGGAACAGCTTATAGCCACGATCGATGTACTGTTCCAGTAGAGCTGTCTCTTCTGCGTTCAATGGGCGCGACATAGCTCCAAAGGCGGAGTGCTTGTTGGTCTTCACCTCGCTGAACTTCACGCCCAGTTTCTGTGTCAGCAATTGGCTTACATCCGGGAACATACCGAAAATGCCGATAGAACCAGTCAGTGTGGTGGGTTCTGTATAGATGTAGTTGGCGTTACAGCTGATATAGTAGCCACCGCTGGCAGCATAGCCACCCATCGAAACCACCACAGGCTTCTTGGCTTTCAGGTTGGTAACGGCACGCCAGATTTGCTCTGAGGCATAGGCAGAACCACCAGGAGAGTTTACGCGTAGCACTACTGCTTTCACGTCGTCGTCCTTCATCAATTTCTCTAAGTCTTTACATACGGTGTTGGCCACGATGTTGTGCTCTCTCTCTGTCATGCTGCCCGTCTCTGAGTCAACAATCTCGCCATAGGCATAATAGACAGCTACTTCGTCGCCTTCCTGCTTCTTGCTCTTTACATCGATCATTTCACTAGTGGTTAACTGCTTGATTTCTTCTTTTTCGTCTATCTTCAGCAGTTTCTTGATTTCTCCCTTCACCTCATCGGTGTATAGCAGTTTGTCCACCATCTTCTTGTTCACCAGTTCCTTCTGTTCGGCAAAGGTTATCATCTGGTCAGCATAAGCGTTCAGCGAGTCAACGCTCACCTTTCGACTCTTGGACACGTCGTTCAACATCACCTTCCAGATACCGTTCAGATAAGCCTCCGTCTGCTCGCGATCGTAGTCGCTCATCTGATCAGCAGTCATCATCTCCACAGCACTCTTGTATTTTCCAACTTTCACAGCCTGGAACTTTACGCCAAACTTGGCCAATAAGTCCTTGATATAGTATGATTCTCCGCCCAGTCCGTGCCAGTCCACCATTCCCTCTGGGTTCAAGTACACCTTGTCGGCCGCACTACTAATATAATAGGTGGTCTGCGTGTAGCTGTCACCATAGGCTATAATCCACTTGCCGCTCTTCTTGAAGTCCAACAGGGCCTCGCGGATGGCATGTGCTGATGCAGGAGTATCGCTGCTGAAGGCACCAGCCTCAATGTATATGCCTTTGATGTCCTCGGTCTCCTTAGCCTTCCGGATAGCAGTAAGTAGTTGGTCCAGTCCCAGGTTGTCGCTTACCTGTCCTGTCAGTTCAGCCAAGGGATTGCTGGCAGTGCGCTCCGCCATAATACCTGAAAGTTTCAAGGTGTACACTGAGTTCTCCTCTACTTGCGTGTTACCCGCACTCTTTGCTGCCAGTCCAACTAGGGAGATGGCTCCCAGAATGCCTACCACTACCAGTAACAGGACAATACCGGTTACCGTAGCTAATACATACTTCAAAAATTGCTTCATCTTCTTGTAATTTTAGTTATTCAAGTTTCGTGTTCTTGGCTCATGCCGTTATATTCCATTGCAAAGTTAATCATTTTTCTTTATACTACCTATTTTTATACATTTTTTAGCATTTCCCTTCTCTTTTGGATTTTTAGTGTTCAAATCTTTCTGCCAAACTGTCAGCCTCTGACTGTCTGGCACGGTTTTCGCTACCTAAGTGGCAGAAAGTTTAATTCAAACATTAAAAAATTAAGTATTATGAACATCAAACCATTAGGCGACCGCGTGCTGGTATTACCAGCCCCCGCAGAAGAAAAGATCGGTGGTATCATCATTCCTGATACTGCCAAAGAGAAACCCCTTCACGGCACCATCAAGGCTGTTGGTCAGGGAACCAAGGACGAGGAAATGGTCCTCAAGGCAGGCGACGAAGTGCTGTATGGCAAGTACAGTGGGACAGAACTCGAGTTCGAGGGAGAGAAGTATCTGATGATGCGCCAGAGCGACGTGCTGGCAGTTATCGAAAAATAATTATGCATTATGAATTAATAATTACGAATTGTTATTATGGCAAAAGATATTAAATTCAATATTGACGCCCGCGATGCTATGAAGCAGGGCGTTGACCAGTTGGCAAACGCAGTAAAGGTGACACTCGGTCCTAAGGGTCGTAATGTTGTCATCGAGAAGAAGTTCGGTGCTCCCCAGATTACCAAGGACGGTGTGACCGTTGCCAAGGAAATCGAGCTGGAGGACAAGTTCGAGAATACAGGTGCTCAGCTCGTCAAGAGCGTTGCCTCCAAGACCGGTGACGATGCAGGTGACGGTACGACAACCGCAACCATTCTGACGCAGGCTATTGTGACCGAGGGTCTGAAGAATGTGACTGCAGGTGCCAATCCTATGGACCTGAAGCGTGGTATCGACAAGGCTGTTAAGAGCGTTGTTGACTTCATCCAGAAGAATGCTGAGCGCGTAGATGACAATTACGACAAGATTGAGCAGGTGGCTACTGTTTCTGCCAACAACGACGAGGAGATTGGTAAACTGCTGGCTGAGGCTTTCCGCAAGGTTTCCAAGGATGGTGTCATTACCATCGAGGAGAGTAAGAGCCGCGATACCCACATCGGTGTTGTCGAGGGTATGCAGTTCGACCGTGGCTACTTGTCTGGCTACTTTGTAACCGATTCTGAGAAGATGGAGTGCGTGATGGAGAATCCGTACATCCTTATCTATGATAAGAAGATTTCTAACATCAAGGATTTCCTGCCCATCCTGCAGCCCGCAGCCGAGAGTGGCCGTCCTCTGTTGGTTATCGCTGAGGATGTTGACTCTGAGGCTCTGACCACACTGGTTGTCAACCGTCTGCGTGGTGGCTTGAAGATTTGCGCTGTCAAGGCTCCTGGCTTTGGCGACCGTCGTAAGGCTATGCTCGAGGACATCGCAACCCTGACCGGTGGTGTCGTTATCAGCGAGGAGAAGGGCTTGAAGCTGGAGCAGGCTACCCTGGAGATGCTGGGGACCTGTGACAAGGTTACTGTTTCTAAGGACAATACTACCATCGTTAACGGTGCTGGTGACAAGCAGGCCATTCAGGATCGTATTGCTCAGATCAAGAAGGAAATTGAACTTACCACCTCTTCTTACGACAAGGAGAAGTTGCAGGAGCGTCTTGCCAAATTGGCAGGTGGCGTAGCAGTGCTCTATGTCGGTGCTAACAGCGAGGTAGAGATGAAGGAGAAGAAGGACCGCGTGGACGATGCTCTCTGCGCTACCCGTGCAGCCATCGAGGAAGGTGTCGTTGCCGGTGGTGGTACGACCTACATCCGTGCTCAGCAGGCTCTGGCTGACCTGAAGGGTGACAATGCCGATGAGCAGACCGGTATCAACATCATCTGCCGCGCTATTGAGGAGCCTCTGCGTCAGATTGTCAGCAATGCTGGCGAGGAAGGTGCCGTTGTCGTACAGAAGGTTCGTGAGGGCAAGGGAGACTTCGGCTACAATGCTCGTCTGGACAAGTACGAGGACCTGCGCGAGGCTGGTGTCATCGATCCTGCTAAGGTGGCTCGAGTAGCTTTGGAAAATGCCGCTTCTATTGCTGGTATGTTCCTCACTACCGAATGCCTCATCTGCGACAAGCCAGAGAAGGAGCCAGCTATGCCGATGGGTGGTGCCCCAGGCATGGGAGGCATGATGTAAAAGACAGGTTGAAATAGTATCAATTTGTAAGCTAAACTTTTCAAATACGGGTGTTTGGTAAAAATATCAAACACTCGTATTGATTTATGTCAAAAACGGTATCAATTTCGCATATAAATACTTGTAAGCTAACCGAAAAGTTTCTACCTTTGCACACAGAAACAAGGAGGGTTTCGATAATATAGTATTAGACTTCATAAGAAAATAGATATTTTTTTGATTTGTTTTAGTAGATTAGTTTTTAAGTAGTTTGTTTTTAAAATCGATTGTCGTGATGACAGTCGGTTTTTTTTTGTATCTTTGCAAGCGATATGAAGAAACTAATCACTACATTAATGCTTGGCATGATGGCTTCTGCCGTCTGTGCACAGACCAAGCGAATAGGCGACTACATTGAGTCTATGTCGTATAACTCCACCGCTCCGAGTGCTCCACGCAGTCAACAGTACTGGCCTGAGGGAAGGGCCTTTGTGACTGTGAACGGAACGAACCGGTTTACGCGGGCGTTGTATGGCTCGCCTAGCGACTGGCGTCTGGAAACGAGTGACAGACCAGTGTTTGCTGTGGCTAAGAAGAACCACCATAGGAACATCCGTATGACGGTGGGCGGTGTGGCTTTGGATGCTACCACCTATTGCAAGTCCATCTATGAGAGTGGCATAAGGAGCTATGAGCTTCGCGATAAGCAGTGGGGTGAAGCTACCTTATATGTTAAGGTGGTGGCGTTGCCTGACGAGGAGGGTGCCGTATGGCATTTCCAAGGTAAAGGCTTCACACAGGATATGGACGTCCAGGTGAAGGTGTGTGAGATAGCACAACCCAAGTTGCAGCGCAATGGTGACATCGGTGCCGACAAACCCGGTGTTTTTGAGCCCGATGCAGAGGAAAAAGGCTTGAAGGTGAGTGGTGCTACCTATACGGATGCCACACGGCATGAGGCTTATGTGGTGATGAAGGTGAACGAAGTGGTGGAGATAAGTGCTCACGAGGCATCTCAGCTTTTCGAAAAGGCTGCCCGTCATTTCGAGATGATGAGCCGTCGCATTCAGTTTAACACCCCCGACCCCTATATCAACACGCTGGGTGGTGCCCTCGTGCTGGCTGCCGATGGTGATTGGGACGGTACGACATGGTTACACGGCTGTGTGGGTTGGCGCATGCCCCTAGCCGGATGGCGTGCCGGTTATCTGGGTGATGTGCTGGGATGGCCAGACCGTGCCTTGTCACATTTCAATGCCTATGCCAATAGTCAGGTGACGGATGTGACACCCGACCTTCCTCATCCCACGCAGGATCCTAAGCAGCAGATGGCTCGTTCAGAGAAGAGATGGCACACGCAGATGTATTCCAATGGTTACATCTGCAGGAATCCGAACCGCAACGACCAGATGCACCATTATGATATGAACTTAAACTATGTCGATGAGCTCCTGTGGCATTTCCAGTATGATGCCGACCCTGCATACATGCGTAAGATGTGGCCTGTGTTACAACGCCATTTGGCTTGGGAGAAACGTAACTTCGACCCTGATGGTGACCATCTGTACGATGCCTATTGCTGCATTTGGGCGAGTGATGCCTTATATTATAGTGGTGGTGCCGTTACGCATTCTTCTGCCTATAACTACCGAGGCAATAAGCTGGCAGCACGTATTGCCCACCTAATAGGAGAAGATGCGACACCCTACGAACAGGAGGCGGAGGCAATCTTGAAGGCCATGAATCAACGTCTGTGGTTGGAGAAAAAAGGACACTGGGCCGAATTCCAAGACCTGATGGGTGAGCAGCGGGTGCATGAGAGTGCTGCTGTGTGGAGCATCTATATCCCCATAGACTGTGGGGTCTGTACACCAGAACAGGCGTATCGCGCTACACAATACATCGACCGTGAAATACCCCACATACCTTTGAACAATCAACTTTCAACAATCGCTACCAGCAACTGGCTGCCTTATTCCTGGAGCATTAACAACGTGGCAGCAGCAGAGGTGATGCATACCGCACTGGCTTATTTCGAGGCAGGGCGCCATGAAGAGGGTTTCCGACTAATGAAGGCGAATGTGATAGACCAGATGTACTATGGTCAGTCGCCTGCCAACTTCGGACAGGTGAGTCATTACGATGCGGCACGTGGAGAGTGTTACCGGGACTTTGGTGATTGCATCGGTATCTCGTCGAGAACCTTGTTGCAGGGACTCTTTGGTATCATTCCGCAAGCGCTCTACGGACAATGCATTCTCCGTCCTGGCTTTCCACAGGATTGGGACAGCTGTAGCATTCATACGCCCTATCTGGACTATCAGTTCACGCGAAAGAACGGCACCCTGCGCTTTGTGATCAATCAACGTTTCAAGACCCCTTTGCAGATGGTGCTGAGACTGAATTTGGGAGAGGGTGGATACCGCGACATCGTGGGTACAAAGGAGGCGCACCAGGTGATAGAGGTGAAGGAAATGTATAAGCCCCAGCCGATGGACCGATACTTCAATGCATGTGTCAATGATATTTTTAAGCAAGAGTATCGCACACCCCGTCCGCCTTATACTACCTTGCAAATCCCCCTGCAGGGCATTGGCGAGTGGTGTCATCCGCACTACAAACCCGACATCAACGACAGCGTGTTTCGCTCCATGATTCAGAATGGCACGTTTACGGTAGCAGGCATTCCCTTCCGCACTCCCAAGAAAGGCCGTAACATCGTCTTTACCTCGCTGTGGGACAATTATCCTGACAGCATTACCATTCCTTTGCGTGGACAGGCTTCGAAGGCGTGGCTTCTGATGGCAGGTTCCACCAACCACATGCAGTGTCATATAGACAATGGACTCGTTGTAGCGCAATATCGCGACGGTTCAACGGACACGTTGCGATTGGTGAACCCCGACACATGGTGCCCCATCGAACAGGACTTCTATGTGGATGGCATGGCCTTTAAGGTGGCGGAGCCCAGACCATACCGTGTGTCATTCGGTACAGGAGTGGTGAGCCGTAACTTGGGTGATGCGTTAGGTATTAAAAAGGTGTATGGCCGTGAGATTCCAGGAGGGGCCGGACTCTTGCTTTGTCTGCCCCTTGACAACCGGAAGCAATTGAAGTCACTGACGGTCAGGACGCTGTCTAATGATATTGTTGTTGGATTAATGGGGGTTACGTTGGAATAATTCATAATGCATAATTAATAATTCATAATTCATAATGCATAATTCAAAATTATGTCGTACCTTTGTACTCGATTATGCAGAAGTTAGTAGAACTCTATAGGCAATGGAGTGGGGTAGAACCCCAGGAAGTGACTCGTCTGGCAGGTGCTGGCAGCAATCGTGAATATTACCGTATGACCGACAGTCAGGGTGTTAGCGTGGTAGGCTGTGTGGGTACCAGTCGCGATGAGAACCATGCCTTCATCTACCTCTGTCGCCACTTTACCAAGAAGCAATTGCCCGTGCCCGAGATACTGGCCGTGAGTGACGATGAGGTGCGTTATATCCAAACCGACCTAGGTAGCATCTCGCTGTTTGATGCCATCCGTGGAGGTCGTGAGGCTGGTGGACGTTATACTGTAAAGGAAGTGGAGCTGTTGAGGCGTACCATCCGTGAACTGCCTAACATTCAGTTGAATGGTGCCGACGGGCTGGACTTTTCCAACTGCTATCCCCAACCGGAGTTCAATACCGATTCGGTGCTCTTCGACCTTAACTACTTCAAATATTGTTTCCTAAAGGCTACTGAGCTGGACTTCCACGAGATGAAACTCGAGGCCGACTTCCGCCTGTTGGCCAAGGATCTGGCATCCGAGAAAGACACGCAGGGATTCCTGTATCGTGACTTTCAGGCTCGCAACGTAATGCTCGACAGCAACGGACGTCCTTTCTTCATCGACTTCCAGGGTGGACGCCGTGGGCCGTACTATTACGACCTTGCTTCATTCCTGTGGCAGGCCTCTGCCAAATATCCCCATAAGGTACGTAGGGAACTGGTGTATGAATACTACCATGCCCTGAAGCAATATACCGAGGTGCCACAACCTCACCATTTTGTAGATCGTCTGGGGCTCTTCGTGCTCTTCCGCTTGTTGCAGGTCTTGGGAGCCTATGGTTTCCGTGGCTATTTCGAGCGTAAGCAGCATTTCATAGAGTCTATCCCTCCTGCTATTCGCAACCTCAGGGAACTGTTGGACGAGCGTAACTTCCCCTATCCCTTCCTGACCGATGTGCTTGACAGGTTGACACGGATGCCCCAGTTCCAGCAAATAGAGACTGCTGCCGTGCGTGCTGATGGTCTGAAAACCACCGACCTGAACCCCTATAAGCCTCACCCGCAGGATGGTCCAGCCACCTTCTCGAAATACGATGCACAAGGCCCATTGGTGGTTCGTGTCTATAGCTTCTCCTATACCAAGGGTATTCCCGAGGACGAGAGCGGCAATGGTGGTGGCTATGTGTTCGACTGCCGTTCTACACACAATCCCGGACGTTACGAGCCTTATAAGAAGGTAACGGGACTTGATGAGTCTGTTATCCGTTTCTTGGAGGACGATGGTGAGATACTTACCTTCCTCGACTCCGTCTATAAGTTGGCAGACAACCATGTGCGCCGATATATCCAGCGTGGCTTTACCTCGCTGATGTTCTGCTTCGGTTGTACGGGCGGACAGCATCGCTCCGTCTATTCCGCCCAGCATCTTGCTGAGCATATCCACGATAAGTTCGGCATCGAAGTGCGCATCTGCCATCGTGAGCAGGGCATCACGCAAATATTGGAAGCGAAATGAAACAAGCAATGATACTGGCTGCAGGCCTCGGAACACGACTGAAACCCTTGACGGACACCATGCCCAAGGCACTCGTTCCGGTGGGTGGCAAGCCCCTGTTGGAATGGAACATCCGCAAGTTACAACGGCAGGGCTACGACCGTTTTGTCATCAACGTTCACCATTTTGCCCAACAGATTATAGACTATGTAGGCGAACAAGACTATGCCCCATTGGTGCACTTCAGTGATGAGACAGCAGAGCTGTTAGAAACGGGTGGGGGACTGAAGAAGGCCCAAGACCTCTTCGATGACCAACAGCCCATCCTCCTGCATAACGTGGATATACTGGATAATGTCGATTATGCATGGTTCGCCCGTCAGCATGAGACTGACGAGGATGCCGTGTTGCTGGTAAGCCGTCGTCAGACCAAGCGCTACCTGCTCTTCGACAATGCCATGCGACTCATGGGATGGATGAACCGTGAGACGGGAGAAGTAAAGTCACCTTTCCCGTGGCTCCGTGAGGCTGAGCTTACGATTGATGACAACCTGAATGTCACATCTCTGCCCTCCGCTCTTACCTCTCACCTCTCACCTCTTACCTCTAAGCTGTATGCCTTCGCCTTCTCAGGCATCCACAGCTTCTCGCCCCGTCTGTTCCCCCTTATGAACCGCTTTCCAGACCGTTTCCCCATCATCGACTTCTACCTCAGCGTCTGCCACCGCTCCCATATCGTAGGACTGGTGAAGCCTGACCTTGACGTTCTCGATGTTGGCAAACTCGATAGCCTGGAGCAAGCGGAACACTACATTCGTAATCATCAGTGCTAATTCTTAAATTCAATAATATATGCAAAAGATTATTATTCTCGATTTCGGTTCGCAGACTACGCAGCTCATTGGCCGCCGTGTCCGTGAGCTCGACACCTTTTGCGAGATTTTGCCTTACAACAAGTTCCCGAAGGACGACCCCGATGTGATTGGTGTCATCCTCAGCGGATCGCCTTACAGCGTCCACGACCCCGAGGCTTTCAAGGTTGACTTGAGCCAGTTCGTCGGTCGTCTCCCCGTGCTGGGCATATGCTACGGAGCACAGTTCATCTCGCATACCCTCGGTGGTAAGGTGGAAAAGGCCGACTCCCGCGAGTACGGACGTGCCAATCTGCAGACGGTAGATGTCACCAATCCCCTGTTCAAAGGCTTCGAGCCAAACTCACAGGTTTGGATGTCACATGGCGACACCATCACTGCCATCCCCGACGGTTTCCAGATTATTGGCAGTACGAAGGACGTCAGAAATGCCGCTTTCTGGTGCCCTGCAGAGAAATTGTCAAATAGTAAATCGTCAAATTGTAAATCTGTTTGGGCCGTTCAGTTCCATCCTGAGGTCTATCACACCTTGCAGGGCAAACAGTTGCTGAAGAACTTCGTTGTCGATATCTGTGGTTCCAATCAAGACTGGAGTGCCGCTTCCTTTGTCGATACTACGGTGGCTGAGCTGAAGGCCCAGTTGGGTACCGACCGCGTCATTCTCGGACTCTCCGGAGGTGTCGATTCCAGCGTTGCTGCCGTGTTGCTGAACAAAGCCATCGGTAAGAACCTCACCTGTATCTTCGTCGATCACGGCATGCTGCGTAAGAACGAGTTCCAACAGGTGATGGACGACTACAAGGTGCTCGGTCTGAATGTCATTGGCGTCGATGCTTCTGAGAAGTTCTTCTCCGACCTCGCCGGTGTCACCGACCCAGAGCAGAAGCGTAAGATTATCGGACGCGATTTCGTAGAAGTCTTTAATGCTGAGGCACGTAAGATTACCGATGCCCGTTGGTTGGCACAAGGTACCATTTATCCCGACCGCATCGAGTCGTTGAACATCACCGGTAAGGTCATCAAGAGCCATCATAACGTAGGAGGACTCCCTGAGGAGATGCACCTCCAGTTGTGTGAACCCCTGAAGTGGCTCTTCAAGGACGAGGTGCGCCGTGTAGGTCGTCAGATGGGCATGCCCGAGCATCTCATCACCCGTCATCCCTTCCCCGGTCCCGGCTTGGCAGTCCGTATCCTTGGCGATATCACTCCCGAGAAGGTGCGCATTCTGCAGGATGCCGATGATATCTATATCCGTGGACTCCGCGAGTATGTCGATACTGATGGCGAGACATTATATAATAAGGTATGGCAGGCAGGTGCTATCCTCCTCTCCACCGTCCGCTCCGTCGGTGTCATGGGCGATGAGCGCACCTACGAGCATCCCGTTGCCCTGCGTGCAGTGACATCTACCGACGCGATGACTGCCGACTGGGCCCATCTTCCTTACGACTTCATGGCAAAGGTCTCCAATGAGATTATCAACAAGGTGCGTGGCGTCAACCGCGTCTGCTACGACATCTCGTCAAAGCCACCTGCAACCATCGAGTGGGAGTAGCAATTTGCTTTCACGTCAGAACAGATATCAATTAGGTGGGAATTGAAAGATTTCCACCTTTTTCTTGCTTTATTCGGAAATAATCCCTATCTTTGCATTCAAGTACTGGCGATGGACCTCAGTGGAGGTGCCGGTATAACTTTAGTGGGTAAAACAATAACAGCATTAGCAGTTATTCGGCGTGTCTGAAATGTAGGAAGTTTTAAACACAATGTTCGTCTAACAATAATGACTAATGTCTGCACTTGATAGTGCGGACATGTCACTTATCTAGACGGACGGGTATTTCCTACAACCTCAGACACGGATAAGCGGTCCGCGCTTTTTTCGTGTCTGTTTGGTTGGTGGAGATAACCTGTTAATCCGGTAAGTGCTATGCTCCTAAAACAATCAATATAGTGCAGACATGGCTAGGATTTACGATAATATTGAGTCGAAATTTGTGAATGGCTTGCAAGACCTTATCACAGATGTAGGTATCAAGCGTGTGGATTTCTGCGTAGGCTACTTTAACCTACGCGGATGGGACTTGGTGGTAAATCAGATAGACCAGATTCCTGGTGAATATGTTTATGAGAATGACAAGCAAGAGTTCCGGCATTGCCGTTTGCTGATAGGAATGCATCAGCCTGACGAGGAACTGGTTCGTCAGCTCTATTCCGATCAAGTCATTCCCGATGCAGCCTATGTGCAGCAATGCAAATTGGAGATAGCCCGTGATTTCAGGAAGCAATTGTTGTTGGGAATGCCCACGAAACGTGATGAGTGGACGCTCCGTAGGCTCTCAGCCCAGCTGAAGGAAAACAAAGTCTGTGTGAAACTATATGTAGCTCATCCGCTCCATGCAAAACTCTATTTGGCTTATAGTCCCGAATCCAATCGCAACAAGATTTCAGCCATCCTTGGCAGTAGTAACCTGACGTATTCTGGGCTGACCAAAAACGGAGAATTGGATGCAGATATAGAGAACAATCGTGACTTGGAGGCATTGGCAGACTGGTTTGATGAAAGATGGAATGACCGTTTCTGCATTGACATCACCAAAGAACTGATAGATGCTATCGATAACAGTTGGGCTGGTGAAGAAGTTATTCCACCTTATTATATTTATCTAAAGACGGCCTATCATCTGAGTGCTGATGCCCGTAGTGGTGTGAAAGAATTCACAATGCCGCCAGAGTTTCAACGTGAGCTTTTCGACTTTCAGCAGACAGCGGTGAAGATAGCAGCCCGACATCTGAACAGCGATAAACGAGGCGGAGCGATGATAGGTGATGTGGTAGGACTTGGTAAGACGATAACAGCCTGTGCCATTGCTAAAATCTACGAGATGACATACGCGAGCAGTACGCTCATTATCTGTCCTGCCAATTTGCAGGACATGTGGGACAAGTACCGCAAACGTTACGACCTGAAAGCGGATATTATGTCAATTGCTAAACCTATCGACGTTGACAATGCCCGTTACTATCGTTTGATTATTGTAGATGAAAGTCACAACCTTCGTAACGAACAAGGCAAACGTTACCAGAACATCACGGCTCTTATTGAACGACAAGATTGTAAGGTGCTGCTTCTGACAGCAACTCCATACAATAAGGATTTCTCTGACCTGAGCAGTCAGTTGAAATTATTCATCAGCGAGGATGACGACTTGGGCATCCGTCCTGAGGAATATATCCGTGAGTTGGGTGGTGACCGTGCTTTCCTGCAGAAGCATAGTGAGGTGTTCATCCGTAGTATTAAGGCTTTTGAGAAAAGTACCAGTCTTGATGACTGGCAGGAGTTGATGAAATTATTCCTGGTTCGTCGCACACGAACTTTCATCAAAGACAACTATGCGAAGACGGACGAAGCAACAGGAAGAAAATACCTGGAGTTTCGTGACGGAAGAAAAAACTTCTTCCCTGAACGCAAGCCCAAAGCCATCAAGTTTGAAACAACGCCAGGCGATCAATATAGCCGTCTCTATTCCGAGGAAATGATTTCAATGATGGAGGAACTTCGTTTGCCTCGCTATGGATTGTCACAATATGAAGATACAGGCAAGACCGCCAATGCTTCTGCTACAGATAAGCACCTATTGGAAAATCTGAGCCGAGCAGGTCAGCGAATGATGGGTTTCTGTAAAAGTACCTTCTTTAAGCGTATCGACTCTAGTGGTTTCTCGTTCCTCTTGACGCTCTTTCGTCACATCTTGCGCAATGCCGTTTTCATCTATGCCATTGAGAATAAGCTGCCGTTGCCCATTGGCGACGAGAACAACCTGCCGGAAGAATGGATAGAGGATGAGGACATCAATGATATTTTCCAGACAAGCGAATCTGATGAGTTTTCTGAGATAGAAATCCCTACGGACATGAAAGTCTATATGGAGAAAGCCCGTAAGTACTATGAGCTGTTGTCTCAGAAAAACAATGTGGCATGGATAGAATCGACCTATTTTAAACGCACTCTCAAACAGCATCTGAAGCAGGACTGCGAACAGATTATCAAGATGATTCTACTTTGTGGAAAGTGGGATGCTCAGGCAGACCAGAAGCTGAACGAACTGGAAACGCTGCTTAATAAGACGCACAAAGGCGATAAGGTACTGGTATTTACTCAGTATTCAGATACTGCTAACTATATTTATCGCCAGTTGCGCAAGCGTGGCTTCACCCATATTGAGAGAGCAACAGGTGGCAGCAAGAATCCTACTGCTATCGTGGAACGTTTCTCCCCTCTAAGTAACAATGCAGATGTTTCATCTTCAGACGAGTTAAGAGTACTTGTAGCTACCGATGTTCTCTCGGAAGGTCAGAATCTGCAGGATGCACATGTAATCGTGAATTACGACTTGCCTTGGGCAATTATCCGATTGATACAAAGAGCAGGTCGTGTGGATCGTATCGGACAGGAGTCTGAGGAAATCTACTGTTATTCGTTCTTCCCTGCTGAGGGAGTGGAAAAAATCATTCGTCTGCGTACTCGTTTGAATGCCCGTATCAATGAGAATGCCAATATTGTTGGTAGCGACGAGGTTTTCTTTGAGGGAAATGAGCAAAACTTAAAGGATATGTATAACGAGAAGAGTGGTAGCTTGGATGACGAGGATGACAATGATGTGGACTTGGCATCTCAAGCCTATCAGATATGGAAGAATGCCACCGATGCCAATCCTAAGTTGAAACAGATTATTCCTGCACTCAGCAACATTATCTATTCCACCAAGAATACTGACAGTGCTATCGAGGATGGAGTCATCACTTACGCCAAGACACATAACGACTATGATGTGCTGACGTGGTATAACTCAAAAGGTGAAATCATTAGCCAGTCGCAGAAGAAGATACTTGCAGCTATGGCCTGTAGTGCCAATGAACCAGCACAAGAGCCCTTGGATAATCACTTCGACCTGGTGAAGAAAGCCATTGATGGCATGAAACAGGAAACCACCAGCGTAAGTGGTATATTGGGCAATCGTTTCAGTACCCGTTTCCGCATCATCGACCTCTTGGAGCACTACTACCAGCAACCGCCTACACTTTTCTTTGATGCAGACAAAAAGCAGCAGTTGAAATATGCCATTGATGACATCTATAACTTCCAGTTGTTGGAAGGCACGAAGTTCATCTTAGGACGTATGCTTCGAAACAGCACCAATGACGACATTGTGGAATCCATCTTAGAGATGCACAAGAACGGAACGCTCTGTCGTATAGACGAAGACCGTAACAAACAGAAAGACCCTACCATCATTTGCTCGATGGGACTCAAATACCAATAAACTATGAACAAGCGAACATTCATTCAGTATATCAGCGAGAGTAACTTCAAGGAGTTATTTATCCGTGAAATGGGATGGAACAATCCCAAGGGACAGACGACCTTTGATATCACAATAGAAGACAGCGTCTTTGAGTTTCAGCAGATAGCAGACCGCAGTGGTTTCCAGGTCTTGAACTGTAAAGTGCAAGACATACCTTCTTCCTCTATGTGCAAGAAGATAGATACCCGTCTGCGTCGGACAGCCAATGACTATATTTGCATTTACCATCTTCCTCAGTCAGAGCATCACCTCTGGGTGGTGCCTGTGAAGAAAGTAGAGAAGCGCGACTTGGTACTGGTAGAATACGATTCAGCCAACAAGGCAGACTTCCTCTTTGAGAAGATGGAAGACCTCTGTTTCGACCTTGACGAGCGAACCACCATCATGGATGTAAAGGAAAAGGTGCAGGCTGGCTTCATCGTCAACTCAGAGAAGATTACCAAGGACTTCTATACAGGCTTCCGCAAGGAGCACACCAACTTTGCCAAGTACATTACAGGGATCGACGACGAGATAACCGACTTGAAGAAGAATCGCAACAAGCAATGGTACACCTCTGTCATGCTGAACCGCCTGATGTTCTGCTACTTCATTCAGAAGAAAGGTTTCCTTAATCTGAACCCCAACTATCTGCGCGACAAGTTGGCCTGGGTGAAAAGCGAGAAGGGGGAGGGACATTTCTACGATTCCTTCTATCGTGGTTTTCTGGTCAGCTTGTTCCACGATGGACTGAATTCTCCACGTCATCAGCAGGACTTCGTACAGAAATATGGACGTATACCTTATCTGAACGGTGGTATGTTCAGCATTCACGAACTGGAAGAGAAATATCCTACGCTCGACATTGCTGATGAAGCCTTTGAGAGCCTTATTGCCTTCTTTGACCAGTGGCATTGGCACTTGGACGACCGCTTGACTGCAAGCGGAAAGGACATCAATCCTGATGTCTTGGGTTATATCTTCGAGCAGTACATCAACGACAGAGCTCAGATGGGAGCTTACTACACCAAGGAAGACATTACGGAGTATATTGGTCGTAACACCATTCTGCCGTTCCTGATGGATGCGACTAAGAAGATGGACGAGAAGCCTTTCAAAACCAATGGGGCTGTGTGGCAGTTCCTTCGCGAGAGTGGCGATACCTATATCTATGATGCAGTCAAGAAAGGCAAAGGACTTGAGATTCCTGAAGAGATAGCTGTTGGTATCGACACCACGAAGCCCAACCTATTGGAGCGTCGTAGCCATTGGAACGAAAAGACGCCTGAGGCCTTTGCGCTACCTACTGAGATATGGCGCGAAACCATAGAACGCTTGCAACGCTATGCTACAATAAAAGCAAGGATAGAGAATGGTGAGATAACGGAGATTAACGACTTCATCACCTACAATCTTGACATTCGCCAGTTTGTGCAAGACCTGCTTACACAAACAGATGACCACCTGTTCGTAAAGCACTTTTATGCCCAGTTGCGCAAAGTCACTATTCTTGACCCCACTTGTGGATCAGGTGCTTTCCTTTTTGCTGCTCTCAACATCCTCGAACCCCTTTATGAGGTTTGTATTGACAGGATGCAATCGTGGAATAATGATAATCCTAATCTCTTCAAGGAAGAACTGGAAGAGATTAATGGAAAGTATCGCTCCAACATCCGCTACTTCATCTATAAGAACATTATCCTGCGCAATCTCTATGGTGTTGACATCATGGTGGAAGCAACGGAAATAGCCAAGCTCCGTCTGTTCCTGAAGATGGTGGCTGTAGTCGATGTTGTGCCTCGTGATTCCAATTTAGGTCTTGATCCTTTGCCCGATATCGACTTCAATATCCGTTGTGGCAATACGCTGGTAGGCTATGCCACAGCCCAGGATTTGGAGAACGACTTGCAGTATGGTGATATGTTTGCCAACATGGAGTTCAAGGATAAGGTTCATACCGAAATGGACATTGTTGCCCATGCTTACGAAACCTTCAAGACGGTGCAGTTAGAGCAGAGTTCAGACCTTGAGACTTATCGTAGAGCCAAGCAGGAATTGAAGGACCGCCTCAAGAAACTTGATGAGTTGCTGAACAAGAAACTCTATGCCTCAACAGTTTCTGGAGGTTCTTTGAAATATGAAGATTGGCTCAAATCTCATCAGCCTTTCCATTGGCTTGCAGAATACTACGACATCATCAATGGTAATAAGGGCTTTGATGTGATTATCGGTAATCCGCCGTATGTGGGTTATACGAGAAAAAATAAAGAAACAAAAATAGCAGTATGTGACATATATAAGGTTAAAGGGCTTGTCACTTTGCCTACATCAAATCTTTATGCTTTTACAATAGAAAGAAGTTACTATATAATGCATAAAGATGCTAAGATTGGAATGATAATTCCTATTTCTGCTTTTGCCAATGATAGTATGTTAGAATTACAAAACTTAATCAAAGGCAATATGGCTGATATTTATATATCTACATTTCATCAAAGACCTGCTCAGCTATTTGCTGGTGTTCTTCAGCGTTTATCGATTTTTGTGGCATCAAAAAATGAGGCAAATTTAATATTTACAACAGGAATATATCGTTGGTATGAAGATACACGAGATAAGTTGTTTAAAAATATGTCTTATATATCTGTTTGCCAATCAAAACAAAAACATATTGTAAAAGTTGGAAATAGAATTGAAGCTTCAATATTTGAGAAGTACTCTTCAGAACGAGTTATATCATCTTATATAGGAGGTCATAATATGTCTAACAGTATCTACTACAGAACTGCAGGTGGAGGATATTGGGTGACATTTTTAAATAAGGAATTTGACTGTGTATCTGTAAGTAATAAACATACTACACTAAAAGCGGAATATAATAGTAAAATTATCACAGCAGCATTAAATAGCAATCTATTTTGGTGGTATTATTCTATAAACTATGATTTGTTTAATTTCAAAGATTATATGATTTTTGGTTTCCAATTTACTTACGACCCCAATGAAGTGGAATCTATAAAAAAAATAAGTGATCAGATGGAAAACAATCTAAGACAGAATGCTTCTTATTATACGATAAATAGCAAAACTAATGGAGCTACCGAAACAGTAACATACAGGAAACAATTGTCAAAACATTTAATGGACGAGATTGACAAGCTTCTAAAAAAGCATTACGGCTTTACAGAAGAAGAACTCGACTTCATCATCAATTACGACATCAAATATCGTATGGGTGATGAACTAAATGAAGAATAAAAAAATGTAGGAAAAAGAGCGTAAAGTAAAAAGAAATTCGTACTTTTGCAGCAACCAAGTATGGATATGAAAAAACCCGGATTCATCACCAGCATCTAATATCTGGGAGAGGAACTACCGGGACTGCGTTGCAAAGTTACAAATAATTATGGAAATAAACAAGAGTTATTTATGAGAGAAGATTAAAATAAATGCTGAAAGATTTGGAAGTTTCAGAAAAAGTTCCTATCTTTGCAGCGTCAGAATGTCGTCAGAGGGCGCGAACGATTTGCTTTCAGAGCAATATTCAAGCTGGACCTTTCTGACCACTCTACGAGGACATAGCCCACTAGGTTATGTCCTCAGTTTTTCTATAATCTCAGAAATAATTTGCTTAATGGCAGCTTTATCTGGTGAAGAAAAATTAGCAGAACTAACAACTACAGCTTTGCTGTTATGAACTACATAGCATTCGTCAAGTATACCATCAGAAAAGTCTTCGTGGCGACCCAAGAGCCCGGAAACTATCTTTCGCGTTTTCAGTATGCTTTCAGACATGTGCATGTCAAAATCAAGAACTACGACTTTGCAACCCTGTAGTTTGGCTTTACGAAAAGCGGACTTAATACCGTTCTCACTTTCTACACCCTTCCTATCGCCAAGTTTCCCATTGATAGTGTATTCCGGGTTTTTATGCCCAATAATCAGCAGATGTTCATTGATGCGTATATACATATCTACAAAACTATGTAAGAGCACTCTGGCGACACGGATGTTGTCATTTAGCTCTGTCTTATCAGCACGAGTACTGATAAGTAGCCTTTCTCCATATATCTCGTCTGGTATGAATTCTAATTCTTGTTCCATAGTGCAAAGGTAAAAAGAGTTTATGAAATACGCAACTATTGCGGAAATAATTATTCAGAGATTTGGACAATCTGTAAATAATGTCTATCTTTGCATAAAGAAATGTGTATATGGACATGGATTATCTTGGCAACAAGGAATTGCTGAAGCAGCACAAGACGGCATTCTTAGCTTCTAGCACCATACCACCAGATATGGTACTGAAATGCTACGACTGGGCAACTGCGAAGCATGAAGGATGTGTAGTAAGCGGCTTTAGCAGTAAAATGGAACAGGATGTGCTGCACTTTTTGCTGAAAGCCAAATGTCCTGTTATCCTTGTATTAGCCAGACAGATGTACAAGGTAATTCCTGAAGAATTGAAAGAAGCAATGGAGGAGGGTAGGCTATTGATGATCTCCGTTTCTAATGCCGTTCGTCAGTCAAAGGTTACGGCTCATGCTCGTAACAAGTACATCTGTGAAATCGCTGACCAGATACTCTTTGTGGGAGTGGACGAAAAGAGCAGTTTGTTTGAACTTCAGAAAGAATACGAATATGCCAAGGGCTTCCATTAACATAAGTGCGTATTAACTACTAGAACATTACGAGGGACGGCCTCCCCAATGGCATATCTCAATCTACCAAATTTGCTCAGTTTTATTCCCACACTGGGAAAATAATATTCCCAGCCTGGGAATAAAACATTCCCACGTTGGGAATAAAAGACAAGTCTATTGCTTTTAACAAGCATCTATTGCAGGATAAGTGGCACTTATTGTACAATAACAGTTGGTTATTTGAACGAGAAAGCCATTTTGGCCAACACCTAACATGCAAAAATGGGAAAAGTCCCTGTCTAAAGGGCTTTCAAGCGATTTTGCTGCCTTCAACACCTAACATAACACCTAACAAAGAGGTAACATAAGAGGTAACATCCTGACTTCATTCTATAACAGTAAATGTTAGGTGTTATGTTAGGTCTTTGTTACCTCTATGTTAGGTCTCAAAGTGATACCTAACATGCCTTAAACGCTGATATACAAAGGAATTTACTGAGATTTATGTTAGGTGTCTATAGGCAATATGAAATTGACAGATACTGTGATCCTCTCTTTTTAATTTTTTTCGCTTTTTTATTTGCATATTCCTTATATAATTCGTATATTTGCAGCGACAAGTACCGAAAAGTGTTATAAACGCACACAAATCGGCAGTAAAAAGTGTTTGTATGGATATAAGAAGAGACATTATTGCAGACTTTAAACAGTGGAAGGATAGTCCACAGCGTAAGCCTATTCTGTTACAAGGTGCTCGTCAGATAGGGAAAACCTGGGTGATGGAAGCATTCGGCAAGGAGTGCTTTGAACAATATGCCAGATTCGATTTCGACCGACAGCCAGAACTGAAATCTGTCTTTCAAGTTTCAAAAAGTCCTGAGCGCATTATCAAGGAACTGGCCCTGTATTGTGATGTTCCATTGATAGCAGGGAAGACATTGCTTATTTTTGACGAGATTCAGGAGTGTGAGGAGGCTCTGAATAGTCTCAAATATTTCTGTGAGGAAGCTCCGCAATATCATATCATTGCTGCGGGTTCATTGCTTGGGGTGGCTGTCAAAAGGCGCAGGATGACTGTTCCCGTAGGCAAGGTTCGGGTCATGAGAATGTATCCTGTCTCGTTCCGGGAATTTCTGCGCGTCAGTGATGAACAGACATTTGAATATGTGGAAGGAATAGAATCGCCCACCCATCTCCCTGAGATTATATTGAACAAACTGAAATTGGAATATCGCCGTTACATGATATGCGGAGGAATGCCTGAAGCTGTTGTTGCCATGCTCAACAATCAAGGAATGCAATCTGTGGACGATGTCCTACAAGGCATTTTGGATTTGTATGAACTTGATTTTGCAAAGTATGCACAGCCACGTGAAATTCCGCGTATTCGTGCCATCTGGCACTCCTTGCCTTCACAGTTGGGTAAAGAGAACCGTAAGTTCATATTCAAGGTTATCAAGACGGGGGCTCGCTCCAAAGATTATGAGGATTCGTTGCTATGGTTAGAAGATGCAGGCATGATTTATCGCATCAACAACGTTTCCAAGCCAGGCATGCCGTTGAAGGCCTATGAAGAGCCAGATGCCTTTAAGGTATATGCCTGCGATTGTGGCCTGTTGCGTCAGCTTGCTCATCTGCCTGCCAGTACCATCATGGATTCGAGTTCCAACTATACAGAATTCAAGGGCGCTATGGCAGAGAATGCTGTATTGCAATCGCTAATGCCGATGATGAACAATCAAATGCCAAATTATTGGTCGCCTGATAGCAAAGCAGAATTGGAACTGCTGATTCAGTGGAAGGACGAGATTATTCCTATTGAGGTGAAAGCCGAAAACTGCATCAGCGGGAGGAGCCTGAGTGTGTATAACGACAAATATCATCCTCTGCACCGCATCCGCTTCTCTTTCCTTAATCTACAGTCAAACGGTGGGTTGCTCAGTTGTCCATCACCTCTGGCTGAGTGGTTCTGGAAATGGATTTAAAATGACATATCAGCAATGACGCATCATTACAATGCCATAGGGGCAGATGACTGACATCCGATGTAGGAAGTCAGGATTGCATCATACTGTGCCTGCCCTCTTCGTGATTATTTTGTCATCACCTTTATGATTCTCGTTGTTCCATCGACCATCGTCTCACGAACGATATTCAGTCCACGTTGCAGCGTGCCGACCTGACGACCGTCCAGCGTAAAATACTGACGATGAACAACTTCTGACGATATCATATTTACAGTTCGGATGGCGGTAGGTGCGAAATCTATCTTCTCGCCCATCAAACTATTCAGATAAACTTCCAATGCTGTATAGCCCTCAGCGGAAACGACCAGCTTGCCATCCTCCGCATCAGCAGGATTGAAACCATGAGCCACCTCCCAGTCGTCTGCCATTCCATCGTGGTCATTATCGACAACAGGGGTTGCTGAAGCATAAGTTGGCCAGCCTTCAGCATCGTCAGGCGAATCAATGAAACCTGCCTTGTTGAGTGTTGTTCCCTTATACTGAGCCTGTTTGTTGCGCACCTCGTTCACCACACGTTGCTCCGTCTGGTCACGATTGATGGTACCAGCCTTTGCCAGCACATGTTCGTAAGCCTCCTCAGCACTCTCCGTTGGTGTACGATAGAGGTCATAGTCGTCAAACTTACATTTGTCCAGACGTGTAACCTCCGCAGAGGGATACACCAGCGTTTCCGACTTCATGCCAGCCACCGTATATGAGGTGTTGTTATGTATAGCGCTCCAGTTGTCATTGGTAGCGCTGCTACTCCCCTCCATAACATTGTCGGCAAAATACCAGCGTGAGGGGTTGGGGTTAAGCGTCTTTCCACTACGAGCTGCGGAAAGTTCCATGAAATAGCTTCCACTGGGGGTTGAAGGTCCTGGCTTATAATAGTTGCCAACAAAATTGCACTCGTGCGAGCTATATGTCCCTGCTTCGTTCTCGCCACCATAGCACGAGTTTTTCTTACCCCAGTTGTAGTTCACATTATTGAAATACTCCATGAACACATTGCGGTCTTCCGTCGTACTAGATGCACCATTCAGACGCGAACTGCGATTGTAGTTGTGAGCCAGCAGGTTGTGGTGATAGGTGGCAGGCGAGCCCCCCCACTGGTTGGCAAAGCTGCGCTTGCCCTTCTGGTGACCTGCATCATAGAGTCCCTCATGGACAATACACCACTGAACGGTAGTGAAATGGTTGTCATACATCGTCATATTCTCCTCGCCACTCCATCCGAAACAGCAGTGGTCTATGATGACATTCTTGGCATTCTCCAGGCCAAAGCCTGCACCTTTGATGAAACGGCTATCTGTAGGCTTAGCCAGGTCAGCTTCATCGATATCACCAATGCGGAAACGCAAATTGCGGATAATCAGATTGTCGGAACCGCCAAAGTTCATCTTGCCTCCACGAATCAGGATGCCCTCACCTGGAGCCGTCTGACCAGCAATGGTCACATTCTTCAACTTGGCTCGCAGGTCGCGCACTTTCTGAGCATTGGGCTGTATCTTGATGACACCACTCACGCGAAAGACAATGGTGGCATTCTCCTTGCCGGCTACTGTCAAAGCCCAACGCAGAGAGCCCTCGCTAGGATTCTTGGGATCATCCTCCAGATTGGTTACCTCGACTACCTTGCAACCACGGCCACCGCTAACGTATTTGCCAAAACCACGAGCCGTAGGGAAGGCCAGCAGCTTATTCTCTAGTGGAGCATAGTCGTCCGTAGTCTTATGGGCTTCTATTACGCTTTCCGGATCGAAAGCTGAAACAGAGGGGTAAATTGCACGATAGGCGGCATCCACCTTGGCCCAGGTGTTCACCTTGTCGTAATCGGCATCTGTCAACTGGTGGCTCCAGCTGATACGATTCGATACATCAGCCAGTTCTGAGCCATTCTTACTCTTATATTCGGCATAGTACGACTTTGAGCCGTCGTTGCCTCCCATTGTCTCCCATCCAGCAGCTTTGATGACGTTATTCAGCTGGCAGTTCAGGAACATGCTTCCACACTTCTCTGCACCCCAGCAACGTCCTAGCAACACACTTTTATCGCTGACTCCACTGGCCTTGGTCACAGTACACTCGTTGAAGATGAATCCCAACCATATCTTCGTTCCATCCTCTGCTGTGGTGTAAACTGTAATATCCTCAGGAGCAGTGATATAGCCGCCAGCCACGCAGTTCAGCGTACAATGCTCGAACCAGCACGTACCACCGGCATAAATGTAGTCCGTTGCGCCCTCTATGACACACTCTTTATAATAGCTACGCACGCCTTTCTTCGTGCGATGGGTGTCCTGATAGCCTGCTATCTTGCAATGGTAGAAGGTAGAACAGTCACCATCCATATGTAAGGCTAATGCCTGACCAGCGGCCTTTCCGCCTGTATTTTGAATACAGATGTCTTGCGCATAAAAGTCTGGTGCAAAGACGCCCAGAGTGGCATAGTCGCGCACATCCTTTCCACTTCCGATGTTATTCTTACCATTAGCAGCTGTAATGATAGTCTTATCCATACCTTCACCTATCAGCGAGATGCGCTTGGTAGAAGGCTTCGAGCGCTTGCCTACCTTCACCATCTCATCATAGGTGCCAGCCTTCACCATAATAGTAGCCGTCTCTCCCTCTGCCACAGCATCAACAGCAGCTTGAACGGTCGTATAGTCACCACTGCCATCCTTGCTGACAGTAAACGTTTTCTGTGCCCAGGCACTCAAAGCTATTCCTATGGTCAATAGCATCAAGATATGTCTTTTCATATACAGTTTAATTTTGGGGGTTTACTCATATAAGACGAAGCAGCAGCAGGTTTGTCACATATAAGGAACGCTTATTAAGACACTAACTCGTTGGCACGTGCCAGAGCGAGGTCGATGTGGTTGCAGATGTTCTTCTCGCCCACGATGCGTTCGAAGTGGTTGCGCTTCAGCACGCCCTCGACTTTCTCGTTGACACCGGAGAGGACGACGGTGATGCCTTCCTTCTGACTCATGAGGCACATGTTCTCGAGGTTGTGAAGTCCGGTGGAGTCGATGAAGGGCACCTTACGCATACGGATGATGCGCACCTTGGGACGACGCCCATAGCGTGCCATGATGTCCTCGAAGCGGTTGCCGGCTCCGAAGAAGTAAGGACCGTTGATCTCATAAACCTCGACATCCTTGGGGATGGTGAGGTGCTCCAGATTTCCTCGCTCCATATCGGCATCCTCGTTGAGGTCTATCTCGTTGAGAACGGCATGGACATCGGTGGTCTCAGCCATACGGCGCATGAAGAGCAGACAGGCGCAGATGAGTCCGAACTCGATGGCGATGGTGAGGTCGAAGATGATGGTGAGGAAGAAGGTCAAGAGGAGTACGGTGACGTCGCTCTTGGGATTGCGCAACATGGCGAGGAAAGAGCGCCATCCGCTCATGCCATAAGACACGACAACGAGTACACCGGCCAGACAGGCCATAGGGATGTACTGGGCCAGGGGCATGAGGAACAGGAAGATGAGCAACAGCACGACGGCATGGATGATGCCAGCCACAGGGGTGCGTCCGCCATTGTTGATATTGGTCATGGTACGGGCAATGGCTCCTGTGGCAGGGATACCACCGAAGAGGGGCGATGCGATGTTGGCAATACCCTGCCCGATAAGCTCGGTGTTGGAGTTGTGATGATCGCCAATGACACCGTCGGCAACGGTGGCAGATAGCAACGACTCGATGGCACCGAGGACGGCAATGGTGACAGCAGGACCTACGAGTCCTTTAATGGTCTCCCAAGAAATGGCCGGTACGACGGCACCTGGCAGGGTGGAATTGATGCTGAAGCGGTCGCCGATAGTCTCGATGGTGGTGACACCGGCATACTCCTTGAGCAACAGGGCTGCAATGGTCATAGCGATAATGGCGACCAGAGAGCCCGGCAAAGCCTTGAGGGGTGACAGGTGGAACTGGCGTGCCAGCATGGGCCATGAGGCGATGAGTACTACGCTGACGATGCCTACGCCTGCACTCCAGGGGTCTATAGTACCTATATTATATATATAGGCAATCCATTTCTCGATGAAGTCGCTCGGGACACTGGTCATGGTGAGTCCCAGCAAGTCTTTGATCTGCGTGGTGAAGATGGTGACGGCAATACCCGAAGTGAAGCCTACGACAATGGGGTAGGGTATGTACTTGATGATGGTGCCCAGACGGAGCACACCGAGCAGGATGAGGAACACGCCAGCCATGAGTGTGGCAATGGTGAGACCCTGAATGCCGTACTGTTGGATGATGCCATAGACAATGACGATAAAAGCACCGGTAGGACCGCCTATCTGCACCTTGGAACCACCAAAGAGCGAGATGAACAAACCTGCCACAATGGCTGTGATGATACCTTTCTCAGGCGACACGCCACTGGCAATACCGAAGGCAATGGCCAACGGAAGTGCTACGATACCCACAATGATACCGGCCATGAGGTCGGCCATGAATGTCTGTTTGTTGTAATTACGAATGGCCGAAAGCATCTTCGGCTTAAAGTCTAAAGTCTTCATTATCCTAAAAGTTTCGATTTTCAAGGTGCAAAGATATACAAAAAAAATAAGGTAGCACACATTTGTGACTACCTTATTTATACATGTAGCTGTTTTTCTTGATTTATTTCTGCTTCAGCAGGTCGCGAATCTCAGCCAACAACTCTTCCTGAGTAGGTCCGGCAGGAGCAGCGGGAGCTTCGGGCTCGGCCTTCTTGCGGTTCATCTTGTTGATAGCCTTCAGCATGAGGAAGATACAGAAGGCAACGATGATGAAATCGACGGTGTTCTGAATGAAGTTGCCATACTTCAGCACGGCAGCCTCCTCGCCCTCGCCAATCTTGAAAACCAGCGTGGTGAAGTCAATATTGCCGGTAATCATACCAACCAGAGGCATGAGCACATCGTCAACAAGGCTAGAAACGATTTTACCGAAAGCACCACCGATGATAACACCGACTGCCATGTCCATTACGTTGCCCTTCATGGCAAACTCTTTGAATTCACTGATTAATCCCATAATGTTGTTGTTTTAAAAAAGTTAATATAGAATGTTTTTGCAATCTGCATCTTACAATCTCAAGCTACAGCCCTTGACTTATGTCACTTTTCACTTTTTACTTTCCACTTTTCACTTAATTTAATACTGAAATCAGATGCAAATATAGATATTTTTTTGTAACTTTGCGCTCGGAAACAAAAAAAAGTGTCGTAAAACATCAAAAATTGATAAGAATTTAAAATTATAACCCAATTTATAATAAAGTTTATTAGTAATTATGACAAAAGTAGCAATTAACGGTTTTGGCCGTATCGGTCGCCTCGCTTTCCGTCAGATGTTCGAGGCTGAAGGTTATGAAGTAGTAGCT
>ODAJ012122959.1_pt1 | contig 30778 bp, 20 predicted proteins | sample 1539241 | NCBI WGS metagenome assembly ODAJ01 (sample SAMN02144231, study PRJEB22623) | gut metagenome | biome: sheep rumen | host: Ovis aries | place: New Zealand
CTTGAAGCTTCCGGCATTGTCAACGCTGTGTGAAGCACGGAATGTGTAACGATTGCCTTCAACATTTACCAGCTCGAAGTCATTTACGTGGTAAATATGCTCCTCGCCATGAATGTCTGTCTGCAAAGTTACCAACTCTATTCCAATAGCATTGTCCAAACCAGCCTCGTCAACAACAACCTCTACATTGTACTTCTTGCCTGCTTCGATGTTGCCATTCATAACCTCTTCAGACTTTCTAATCTCCAATACGTTGATGGCATCCCAACGCTCAGCGACTGTCTCTTTCCAGAGGGCAATATCCTTAGCCAGTTTGCGATCGTTGGCATTTAATGCGTTGGAACGATCACGAAGCTTGTTGTAGAATTTGTTGTAATAGTCGTCCAACTGACGCTTCATCGTATAATGAGGAGCAATCTGTGCAATGGAGTTCTTTATTACCTTGATCCACTCAGGACTGTATCCCTTGGAGTTACGTGCATAGTAGAGAGGCATTATCTCGTTCTCCAGCAGAGAATAGATGGTTGCAGCATCCAACTGGTCTTGGTAGTCCTGATTCTGATAGGTACGTTTCTCGGTCAAAGCCCAGCCTGCACCCTCACGATAGCCTTCCAGCCACCATCCGTCCAAGACAGACAAGTTAACAACACCATTCATCTCAGCCTTCTCGCCAGATGTACCAGATGCCTCAAGAGGACGAGTTGGGGTGTTCATCCAGATATCAACACCACTAACCAAACGACGAGCCAACTGCATGTCGTAATTCTCGAGGAAGATAATCTTTCCAAGGAACTCAGGACGCTGACTGATCTCGTAAATTTTCTTAATCAAGCCCTGGCCTGCACCGTCTGCCGGATGTGCCTTACCAGTATAAAGGAACTGTACAGGATAATCAGGGTTGTTAACGATCTTAGCCAAACGATCCAAATCAGTGAACAGCAAATGAGCTCGCTTGTAAGTTGCGAAACGACGACCGAAGCCAATCAGCAAGGCGTTGGGGTTAATCATCTCCATCAAGTTTACAACCCTTGAGGGATCGCCCTGATTCTTTAGCCAACTGTCACGGAACTGTTCGCGGATATAATCAACCAACTTGGTCTTCAGTTCCATACGGGTCTTCCAAACTTCCTCGTCGCTTACATTATATATAGCCTCCCAGATGCTTTGGTTGCTTTGGTCATTCAAGTGATTGCTGTCGAAGTGCTTAGCATAGAGCTTGCGCCACTCGTTTGCACACCATGTTGGGAAGTGAACACCATTGGTAACATAGCCCACATGGCTTTCCTCGGGATAGTAACCCTTCCATATTCCAGCAAACATCTTCTTGCTAACTTCACCATGCAACCAGCTTACACCATTTACTTCCTGTGAAGTGTTGCAAGCGAAGGTTGACATACAGAAGCGCTCTGAATGATCATCGGGATTCATACGGCCCATGCCAATGAATTCATCCCAACTGATACCCAGCATCTGAGGATATCCGCTCATATATTTACTGAAAAGACCTTCGTCGAAATAGTCGTGACCTGCAGGTACAGGAGTGTGAACGGTATAGAGTGAAGAAGCACGAACCAACTCAAGAGCTGTGGTGAAACTCATGCCCTCATTTACAAAGTCAACCAAACGCTGAACATTACACAAAGCGGCATGGCCTTCGTTACAATGGTAAACATCCTTCTTGATACCCAGTTTCTTCAGAGTAAGCACACCACCGATACCAAGCAGGATCTCCTGCTTCAAACGATTTTCCCAATCACCGCCATACAGCGAGTGAGTGATGCTGCGATCGAACTCTGAGTTCATCTCGTTGTCGGTATCCAACAGATATAGCTTGATTCTACCAACATTAACACGCCATACATACGCGTGAACATGGTAGTTCATATAAGGAACATCAATTACCATTGGAGTTCCGTCCTCGTTCATCTGCTGTTCAATAGGCAGTGCACCAAAATTCTGAGCCTCGTAGTTAGCAATCTGCTGACCATCCATACTCAATGTCTGGGTGAAATATCCATAGCGATACAAGAAACCGACTGCACACATGTCTACGTTAGAGTCGCTGGCTTCCTTCAGATAGTCGCCGGCCAAAATACCAAGACCACCAGAATAGATCTTAAGCACCTGATTCAATCCGTACTCCATACAAAGGTATGCTACACTTGCACGATTCTTGTCAGGTTCAACATCCATGTAGTTTCTGAACTCTGTATAAACGTCGTTCATTTTCTTAATGACGGCCTTGTCCTTTGCCAACTTCTCCATCTTCTCAAAGCTGAGGCGCTCTAAGAGGAGAACAGGGTTACCGTCACATTCTTCGTATAATGGTTCATCAAGACTACGGAACAAACTTCTTGCACTGTGACTCCAAGACCACCACATGTTATGAGCGAGTTCTTCCAACTGTCTCAATTCTGCTGGCATATTACTCTTAACGGTAATAGGCTTCCAACAGGGGTTATTAGCATTACTTGCCTTGATTTTCATATTTTCCTTAATTGTTAAATATATGGTTATTATCCTAATCTTTGATTTCTGTTTCTTAATGCAATGTTATATGCTTCGAAATAATATTGTATGAAATGCTTCCAAAGTGCTTTTTCAGAAAGACTTGCTGCTTTCTTCCTGATTGCATTCTGTTTTCTGCTGTCCAATGCAGAATATGTTGCAATGGTGCTAACAATATTATCCACAACTTCATTGAAGTTATAGTCGTTACGTGTTATTACCTCGACACCATCCTGAATCTTACTCTGATGTCCCATCTCTTTGTTTGCCCAGAGGCCAAAGCCAGAGAGCGATGTTGTGATGCATGGAACATGGAAGGCTGTTGCCTCTAATGGCGTATAACCCCATGGCTCGTAATAAGAAGGATAGACTGCCAGGTCATTACCGATAAGCAGGTCGTAATATGGCATATTGAATATACCATCCTTTCCATCCAGATAGCATGGAACGAAGATAACCTTCACCTGACTTTCCTTATTGTTGCGTATTCCATGTGAATGCAGGTAGTTCAGTACATTGTCATTTTCCTGATTATGCAGGGTATGTGTGAACAAAGGATCAATCAATGGTGTATCATAAACCATGTCATGCTTCAGGCGGTCCTGCAAATCAACACGAGGTGCATCCATCCATCCAGGAACCTGAACCAGTGCCAGAACAGGACGCTGCAGGTTCTGCTCATATAGGCCACGGTACATGGCTTCCAGAAAGACATCAATACCCTTGTTCTTATACTCATATCGACCGCTTGTTGCAACCACCAGCGTATCGTCAGTGAACTCTGTACCGATTAGAGCATTTGCTATACGAAAGATCTGCTTGCGAGCTTTGTTACGTGCAGTGGTGAACTTAGCTCCACCAGGAACAAAGTCCTGCTCAAATCCGTTCATCAAAACGGCATCGCATTCCTTGTCTAACAACTCTTTGCATTCGTTGGCAGTAACATCACTAACGGTGGTGAAACAATCAACATTGTGAGCTGTCTGACGTTCGATGCTATGCTTTGATTCCATATTCAACTCCTGTGCCATCTGGCAGCCATTGTAGGCCCACAGATAATCGTACAAGGGTTTGTGGTTACCAGCAATACTACGACCAATGCTGGTGGCATGAGTAGTAAAGATGGTGGCAATCTGGGGAACATACTTCTTGATGTAGAGTGCTCCAAGACAGGTCATCCATTCATGAACCTGGTAAACTACATTCTTTTTCTTTGTCAGTGAATGACTGTAGAAGCTTTCAACAACCTTAGCTGCTGCATAGGCAAACATGCTTGCCTCGTCATAGTCGCCATAGGCATGCAAGCTATCAACCTGGAAATCATTCCACGCATGACCATAGATTTCATTCTTTTTCTCGAAATAGGGTGTAAAGTCAACAAGGATTACATAGGGCTGTCCAGGAATATTCCAACGGCCTACGCGAATATGCAATCCTTCCCCTGTGGCTTTCTTAACCCAAGAAGTCCACAGTCTCTTATCTTCAATGAATAGAGGATTCTCACGATTCATCCATACGTCAGGACCTATGAAGACGATTTTGTCTTTAAATGAATCCTGAAGTGTCTTTGCTCTGGTACTTAGTACGGTGTAAATACCACCGATTTTATTACATACTTCCCAACTGCTTTCGAAAATAAAGTCGGGACTAATCATCTTATCTGCCATTAAATTAATATCTTAAGGTCTTGTTTATCCGGTGCAAAGTTACAACAAAATATTGAGTGTGCGAAATACGCTTTTACATTTTTTGACTTATATCAATAAGCAAAAGAAAAAGGGGAGTAATACCCTCCCCTATTTCCCTTATTTAACTGGTGAAATATAAATTGCCAATCTATGATGTCCCTTCGCCATCTCATACTTCTTTAGCGGGCCAGGACCGCAGCTGGCGTTACCCAGTCCGCGCATAGCGGCATCCATATGCAGTACCACCTCGGGGCGGCGTATTTTCTTCAGCTCGTGCAGGTATTTAGTCTGCCAGAGGTCCTCGTCGGTATAATGCTGAGCGCTGAACATGAAGGGTATTCCCATGGCTTCAATGCATATACCCTTACCCTCCTTGTCCGTAAGCTTGAGCCATTCCACATCGCAGCGTTCTCCCATGCTCTGGGGCTTGATGTACTCTTCCTGCATACCGCTTACAGTAGTAGTGTAGCAACCAACGAATGCACAGTCCTTACGGTCGGGATAGTTCTCCATGGGGCCACGTCCCAGATATTCAACATTCTCCAGACTCTTATCCAGGAATGCCTGAATGCCCATACGATGGAAGTCTACGTTCTTATCGTTATTCTGCATGGTAACGGTAACCAGGATGTTGCCTTCAGACGTAAACTCGTATTCCGTTGCAGCAGGTACGGCAGAACGTGCATCCTTGCCTCCCCTAACAATCTGCGTGGCAAAAATTCTGGTGCTGTTATCTTTCTGTATCAGTTTAACCACAACATTCTCACGCTTGGCGTTCAGGTTGCCCACGCGGTCGTTATTGATGCTACGGTATCCGTTGAACAGGAAGTTTTCGTCGCTCTGTCCTACCATCTGCTTTCCGTCGTATGTCAAATCTACCACGGCTCCGGTCTGTTTGCTGATACCGAAGCTCCAGTTCTTGCCCGATACGTTAATGCGGTCGGCAGTCTCTTCGGCCTTAATATTATCCATAGAAGGATTGGGCGCCACCTTGTCGGAAGAGGTTTTCTTCCCGAGCTCTATCTGCTCGGCTGCCACGCTGTGGCCGGCAGGAGCCCAGATGGTAGCTTCCTTCAGCTCGAGTGAAAGATTCAAATGATACATACCATTCTCTTCTGGTACTGTAACAGGCATGTCAATATCTACGCTGTCCGTAGGCTGAACAGCAGGCATGTTAGTGATGCCGCTCTTTATGATACGGCCATCGCGTAGCAATTCATATTTCAGCACGTATGCGCCCAAGTCGTGGAAACAATAACGGTTTCGGATACGAATCTTGTTCTCAGGTGTCTTACGGAAGTCCACGTATTGGTATACCTTCTTTACCTGTTCCAGTTTAGGCGTTACATGACGATCTGCTGTGATAATACCGTTGCAGCAGAAGTCATTATCGTTGGGATAATCGCCAAATCCGCCTCCGTAATACATGTTTGTCATTGGCTCACCGTATTTACAAAGGCTCTGATCAACCCAGTCCCAAATACATCCGCCAATCATACGCTTGCTCTCGAACTCAATATAATCCCAGTACTCCTTCAAGTTACCAATGGAGTTACCCATGGCGTGAGCATATTCGCATAGGAAGAAGGGACGGTCCTTCAGATTTTCATCTCTATCCAGTCTAACCATATGGTCGATACTGGGATACATACGGCTGTCCATGTCTGCAACCTCGTTCATTCCTTCGTAGTGAATCAAACGGTCATCAAGTGCCTGGATGGCTTTTTTGCCAGCTACGAAGTTCTGGCCGCCGCCGCTCTCGTTACCCATACTCCAGAAGATGACGCTGGGGTGGTTACGGTCACGCAGTACCATTCGTACATGACGGTCCACATAGGCGCCTTCCCATGAGGGATTCTTGCTGAGGCTGTAGTTACCATGACATTCCAAGTCTGCCTCGTCCATTGTGTAGATTCCATAGTAATCATACAAGGCATACATACGTGGATCGTTGGGATAATGACTGGTGCGCACAGTGTTCAGGTTATAACGTTTCATCAACAGAATATCCTCAATCATACTTTCTACGGGAATAGCCTTACCATAGACGGGATGTGTGTCATGGCGGTCGGCACCCTTAAACATTACACGCTTACCATTGATGAAAACCTGACCATTACGATTCTCAATCTTACGGAATCCGTACTTCTGTGTACTGATGTCACCGTTTACCTTTATGTCAACCGTGTATAGATTAGGCGTTTCTGCCGTCCAGAGTTCTGGCTGGCGAACTCGGAAGTTGGGATGAATTGTTCGTTTCTCACCCTTTTGCAACTGGGCAGCTGTCATCTTACAAATCTGAATCAACTTACCTTTGGGGTCATAGAGTTTGCACTCAACAATAGCATCTTGCGCTTTCTTATCCAAATTCTGCAAGGTCAGGTCGATGTTCATTGTAACTTGACGATAACCTCTTCTTCCGAAGTGTGAAGTCAGATAGGCATCCTGAATCTGTACCTTCTGACGAGCCTCCAGATAAACATCGCGATGAATTCCACTTAGGCGGAACATATCCTGATCTTCGATGTATGAGCCATCGCTCCAACGATAAACCTCCACGCAAATTAGATTCTGTTGGCCAATCTTCAGGTATTTTGTAACGTTGAATTCTGCATCATTGTTAGGTCCCTGAGTGTAACCAACCTTTTGTCCGTTTACCCATACATAAGCGGCACTGTATATACCGTTGAAATGCAAATAGATTTCGCGACCGTTCCACTGAGCGGGAACCTCGAAAGTACGACGATAGCTACTTACTGCATTAGGTTCCTTTACAACAGTGTAACCTTCTTGTCCGCGAATGAAAGGAGGCTGATTCTTGAAGGGATAAGTAATATTTGTGTAGATGGGAGTTCCGTAACCGAGCATTTCAACGCAACTGGGAACCTGAATGGTTTTCCAATTTGATGCATCATAGTTTGACTTGTAAAAATCAGCAGGACGTTCTTCAGGACTGGGAACCCAGTTGAACTGCCACTTGCCATTCAACATCAGGCGAAGACTACTGTTGGGCCATAGCCATGGCTTACGGTATGCCTCGTCATTCTGCATTTCTTTTTCATTGGCATACAGCAACATAGTAGCACGACCGGGCTCTTTGTTTATACCATATATAAATTGGTTTTCCCATTCATTCTTGCTGGTTTGTGCCTCTGCCTCTGGAACAACTTTCAAGTCTGTCTTCACAAGACTCCACTTTACGTTAACATCGCTGTCAGAAGCTTTAACCTGCCATACGTGTCCGCCAGGTTGACAGGTATCGTTGTAACCTAATTTCAAACCTGCTGCAGCACATGTGAAGGTATAAGTGCCATCAGCCTGCTTCTGGATGTTCCACTGCTGGTTAGCATTGGTGCCGTTGGCTTCCCAAGTCAGCACTTCGCCTTCGTTGACGCCGTGATTTCCGTTATCCAGGGCAATCTGTCCGTAAACGTTGAACAGAAGCCAGTGATTCTGACGGGCAGAGGGATGGATTTGCCATACTTGTGTCATGGCTTTCTTGTTTACAGGACTAAAGGTGATAGTGCCATTCTGGCAATCAAGGGCGAGTCCGTCTCCAATCTCCAGACGGTATCCCTGATTTTTTTCAAACTGCTGAGCATTGGCACACAATACCATGGCAAACAGTGTAGTAATAGTTAATAACAGATGTTTCATTGTGAATTTTAGATTAATTTTTGTTATTTTGTGTCTGCAAAGATAGTAAAATTCGGCCATATTCCCTATCTTTGTAAAGCAAAAATACAGATACTAACCTAAATATTATCATTATGTTAAGACTGAATTGTTTCTTCCAGGCCAAGAAGGGCCAGTACAACCGCGCCCTTGATGCCGCTATTGCCTTAGTTGCCAAAAGTCAGAAGCACCCTGGTTGCATCTCATACGATGCCTTCGAAAGTGCTACCCGACCCGATGTTTTCTGTATTATAGAGACATGGGCCAATCAGGCTTCTCTCGATGCACATAGCAAGACACCAGAATTCATAGAGAATGTTGGAATCATCAACGAATGCGGTGAAATGAAAATAGAAATCTTGGAGAAGTAAAATACTATCCAATCCACCTATCCTCCACAAGTGGATAGTTAAATTATTTTTACTGCCCAGTTAGGAAAATCTTTTTTCTCAACTGGGCAGTAAAATTTCTCTGGTTAGGAAAATAATATTTTACATGCGATAGAATTGGGTAAATGCACGTATACAATATTCGTGATCGGCACACGAAGCCGTCTCACGGACACTATGCATGGCAAGAACAGGATTACCCATATCCACGCCGCGAAGGGGTAACGAAGAAGCAAGGATATTCCCCAAAGTACTTCCACCAGCCACATCGCTATGATTGACAAATCTCTGACAAGGTACACCTGCCTCCTGGCAAATGCTGGCAAAGATTGCTGCAGAAGCGGCATCGCTGGCATACTTCTGTGCAGCATTGAACTTGATGACAGGTCCACCGCCTAAAACGGGATGATTGGTGGGGTCGTATTTGTCACTATAGTTGGGATGCCATCCATGAGCATTATCAGCAGAAATCATAAAGGCTTTTTCTACGGCACAATAGAATCCTTCCCAAGTCTCCCCCTGTGCCAGAACAATCCGTTGTAAGATACTTGCCAAGAATGGACTTCCGGCACCTTGCTTTGTCTGACTGCCAGTCTCTTCGTTATCAAAGATGGCAAGTACTTGCGTCGTTTCGGGAACATTGTCACCTGACTGAATAAGAGCCTGGAGACCTGCATGTACCATACTTAAGTCATCAAGACGACCGCTAGAGAGAAACTCATTATGCATACCAAAGGTACAGGCTGGTGTAGCATCGTATAGATAAAGATCGAAATCCAATATATCTTTAGCCTTACAATCAACTTCATCGCAAATAAGATTCATAAGCATATTGCCTTTTTCCAACTCGTCCTGCACAATACCCAGAATAGGCAGCATGTCTTTCTGCTTGGATAGTTTAACACCATCGTTGACTTGACGATTGAAGTGAATGGCCAGATTGCTGATTTGCATCAAAGGACGTTTGCAGAAGAGCAGACGTGTCTGAGGATTCATTGCATCTGCGCCCTTGACAATAACACGTCCAGCGAGAGAAAGAGGTCTGTCGAACCAAGTACTCATGATGGGACCGCCATAAACCTCAGTATTCAGTTTGGTAATGCCGCCCTCGCATGTTATCTCGGCATTGGGTTTAATACGGAAGGTTGGTGAATCGCAATGTGCGCAGATTAGATGAAATCCATTCTTAGATAAGGATTTGCTTCCTATGCGGAAAGCGTAAAGAGAAGAGTCATTCTTTGTTACATAAAACTGACTGCCAGGCTTAATATCCTGTATAGGTGTTGATGCGTCATACTGGCGAAAGCCAACTTCCTCTAAACGTTTGCGTAATGTATCTACTGCCAGAAAGTTGACTGGCGAACTATCAAGGAAGGAAAGAAGATCTTGTATCATAACATTAAAAAGGTATATTGGTGTTTGTCTTTCTCAATTATTCTGTATAATTTTGTGGCAAAGTTACAAAGAAGTGAGAGTAAATCAAAATAATAACACAGAAAAACTACATATTGCAGTTGCCGGTAACATTGGTAGCGGAAAAACCACCTTAACGCAGCTTCTTGCTGAACATTACGGATGGATTCCGCAGTTCGAGGCGGTAACAAATAACCCTTACCTTCAAGATTACTATGGTGATATACAAAGGTGGAGTTTCAATATGGAGGTTTACTTTCTAAAGGAGCGTTTCCGCAATGTTCTGGAGATGACTAAGTCACCACAGTCATTTATTCAGGATCGCACCATCTACGAGGGTGTACATGTCTTCGTAGCTAATAATTATAAGCAAGGACATCTTTCTGACCGCGACTACGAGTCGTATATGGAACTATTCGGGCTGATGACTGATATGGTTAGATATCCTGATCTGATGATTTACCTGCGTGCCAGCATTCCACATCTGGTTTCAAACATACAGAAGCGTGGGAGGGATTATGAACAGGCAATACAGATTGATTACCTGAAGGGACTGAACGATTTGTACGAAGATTTTATCTACAACAAATATCCAGGGAAGGTGCTGACGATAGACGTTGATAATATGGATTATCTGCATAACAAGCAGGACTTCACTATTATCACACAGAAGATAGACTCTCTGTTGTATGGCCTTTTCCCGTTAGAACGTTAACAGGAAACGCCAGTCAACTCAAGAACTCACAAACTCAAGAACTCACAAACTGATAAACTAACAAACTCATAAACTAACAAACTCATAAACTAACAAACTCATAAACTAACAAACTCATAAACTCAAACAATATGCATATAGCCATTGCAGGTAATATCGGGTGCGGAAAAACGACCCTTACCAAGATGTTGGTGAAAAGATACGGATGGACTCCACGTTACGAACCTGTGGATGTAAACCCTTATCTCGAGGACTTCTACAAAGATATGAACCGATGGAGCTTTAATTTGCAAATTTACTTCCTGAACAAGCGATTCCGTGATGTGGTGGAAATCTCGAAGAGCAAGGAAACAATTATTCAGGACAGGACAATCTTTGAAGATGCACGTATCTTTGCGCCCAACCTTCATGAACAGGGCTATATGAGTGATCGTGATTTTACCAGCTATTCGGAGTTGTTTGATTTGATGATGTCATTGGTCGGTTTGCCCGACTTGATGATATACATCCGCAGCACAATACCCAATCTGATAGCCCAAATCAGTAAACGTGGCAGAGACTATGAGCAGAGCATTCGTATAGATTATCTGAAAGGATTAAATGACCGTTACGAAGCATGGATAAAAAACTATAAAGGTCCGCTTCTAATTATCGACGGTGACCGTCTGAAATTTGAAGCGAACCCGAAGGATTTCCAGTTTATAACTGACCAGATAGATGCTAAACTATATGGTTTATTCCCAGAAGAGTAGAGGACAATCCCCTACTCTTCTTTTTTTATTAAAACTTAAAGCCTAATGTACATGTAATGCTATGACGTGTAAGGTCCACAGGAACAGGTGCAAGTCGCACATTCACCAGCTCTGGATTAGCAGTAGAGAAATCTGTGTCTGGAGTCGTGAAACTATCGTCGAAAGCATAGAAGTCAGCCTTCTGATGGCGAATCTTGTAAGCCATATCAAAGTAGAACTTTTTCCATCTATAACCCATTCCTAAGCTAAGAATATGTGTTGGTTTGGTAATCATATAGTTGGTGCGAGTAATATAGTCCATTGCAGCACTATTGATACCTATCTGGTCGAGATTGGCATTCTTTTCATAAGGAGAAGTTGAGAAATTATAACCCAAACGGAAAGCCAAAGGTGCAACAGGACGAACCTCAACACCGGCACGTATTGTATGAACACCTTTCAGGTTTGAACACATGTGGTCGTTCATGTCAATGTCCCTCTCACCGCCAAAAGAATCGTTATAAGGATAACGCTGAGTCATGTTCTTGTAGTCTGCATATTCATAATCTACATCCCATGCCAATTTGTTGCTGACTGTACTACCCATGCTAGCGCGGAATTTCCAGGGGGACTGAATATTAAAGGGAAGATAGCTCTCAACAGATTTTGAGATTACTATAGGATCTTGTGTCTCGTTAGCATAATTCATCCATACGCTACTCTTCAGTTTATACCATGTGGGAGATTCTACAGCAAAACCAACTCGGAATGAGTTGTCTTCAAATGGCAGGACAATACCACCAAGTTTGAAGTTGAAACCATATCCTGTTACCTTGTAATCATTCCAAATGCTATAGTCGTCTAAATGTTCATCGTTATTATCATCTATAAAATGTCTGGCTTCGAAGTAGTTTGTCCAAGCGTTATACTCAATATTATCTACGCCAAAAGTTAAACCCAAGAAGGCGCGATCCAATATATTAGTGCTAACATTGAAGTCCCATCCACGTAATGAACCTTCGCTATGATGTGTGTATGTGTTGTAATCTCCATAATATTTGTTGAAGTACTTTAATTTGCCTTCGCCATCAGTGTAGCTGGACAAAGCATTGTTATCTACAGCCAACCCTGCCAGATTCCAGTTTGTATCATAACCATAACTTGCCAATTCGCCCAACTGATCCATCTGACTAATGTATAGTGGGTTGCTACTGTCGCTATCAGCATAGAAATTTGAGTAGAAAGTTTTCTTCTTCTGATAGTTTATGGCAAAGTTTACATAAGGACAAACTTCTGATTCGGTTCTGAAGTTGTAAACAAAACCAATCTGGTCGAAAGTTCCTGTACCACGGTTTTCCTCCTTTATCCTGTTCTTGTTCCATACACCGCCAAAAGTAAGGGCAACATCCCCTTTCCTATAGAGTCCTATACCAGCAGGGTTCCAACTGATTACACTCATGTCGGCTCCCAGCGCGCCTAAGGCTCCACCCATACCTACATAACGTGATGTACCTATAACATCATCAGAATTATTGAGCATCTGCTCATTCATATAAGTATCCTGTGCGTACGTTGAAGCTGCACATAAGAGCAAAGATATAGAAAATAGCTTTTTCATAATCTATGATATCTGATATATTAATTCTCAAAATTCAATTCTCATTTCTCGAAAGTGTTAACTAGCGACGTCCTCCACGAGCGCCTCCGCCGCCACCACCGCTGAAGCCACCTCCGCGTGATCCACCGCCAAAACTACCTCCACCTCCGAAGCTGCCGCCTCGAGAACCGCCACCGAATCCGCTACCAACAGATGAACTGCGAGAAGAAGATGAAGAAGAACGGCTGGATTCGTATGTTCTGGATGATGTCTCTGTACGTGACGAACCTCTTTCTCCACGTAAAATTCCTCTGTCAGAACGTGAAGTAGTTGTACGCTCAGTAGTTGTTCTTACGTTTCCTTGACGAGATGAAACATTTCCTCGTGTTGATACGGAATTGCGATCATTACGAGAGGGAACAGACAAGCCTGTACGGTTTCCTCTGCTGGCATAACCTGTTATTCGTTGGCCACCATAATGATTAGGAAGAGTTGTTGGGTGATGACTTATACCACCATGATAGTGATGTGGAGGATAATGTATGTAACCACCCCATGTGAAACTCCATGAAGGACGATAATACCATCCCCAGTCGTACCAGCTATAGTATCCGTGACGGTAATAAGGAGCATACCATCCATACCATGGATCGTACCAAGGATCATACCAACCGAAGGTATAGTCCCAATACCATGGATCTATGAAATGAACACTATGGTAACGTCCCAAACGGGATGCATAGGTGTAGTCATCCTCGTAGTAATTATCATCCTTATAATACTTGTCACCAGTTCCATATTCATTTCCATATGTAAGAACCTGCTGGCTGGTACTGTCGTTGCTGAATACATACAAGGTGTCATTTACAAGCTTGGCTACAACTTGTCCGTTACTAACCACATTTCCACGCCTGTTGTAGTCGTCAACATCACGCAACTGTCCAGTATGATAATCGACATTTGCATCATCATATTCATCAGAAGTTGCCATCCTGGATACATCTGAGTAAGTGGTTTTGCTCTTTGCTGTCTTAGTAGCAGATTTAGCTGCTTTTTTCTTGCTTGAAACAAAATACATATCATCGTCTATGTCTTGCGCATGAACGGTTGCAGAAAGACCCAAAACCGACAACAGAAAAAGATACAAAAACTTCATAACACAATGGTTTTTAATGTTTATGGTACAAAGGTAGATGTATTCCACGAAATAGCCAAAAGGATTTTACCTAATTTGGCGAGGAAATTTCCCTAGTTTAATAATTGAATGAAAATTTGGTTTCGCCTAAAGCACCCTCGTTTGGAAAAGAAAACGAATTATTCTTTTACTTTTCACTCACTTATTCGTATCTTTGCATTCAGTTATGAAATATTACGAGATAAATTTTAGAATAGAACCATACATAGAGGCATATGGCGATGTCTTTTCTGCCTCACTTGCAGAAATAGGATTTGAGTCGTTTGTTCCTACGGACAATGGATTACAGGCTTATATTCAACAGTCTTTGTTTGAAAAGGGAAAACTGAAACAAATCATCGAGGATTATCCCTTCCCTAGTGTAAATATAAGCTATGATATAGCAGAAGCCGAATATGAAGATTGGAATGCCGTCTGGGAAGAGGAGGGATTCCATCCTATCATAATAGATGACATAATTGTTATTCATGATGTTAAGCACACGGATGTTCCTAATATGCCGTATAACATCATTATTTCCCCAAAGTTGGCCTTTGGAACAGGTAGCCATCAGACAACACGTATGATTTTACGTGAGCTGGCTTCGCTGGATATCAAAGATAAGAGGGTAATAGATGCCGGAACGGGTACAGGAATTCTTTCTATAATGTGTGTCATGCGAGGTGCCACAAATGTTTTTGCATACGACATTGACGAATGGAGTGTTGATAACACGCGCGACAATCTACTATTAAATGGCATTCATAATCAGATTACTGTAGAAGAAGGAGATGCATCGGTTCTAGCTAAGACCGGGAATGCAGACTTGTTAATAGCCAATATTAACAGAAATATTCTTCTGAACGACCTCCACATTTTCAGTAGTAAGCTCTCTACCAACGGATTACTTTTATTAAGCGGATTTTACACAGAAGATGTTCCAGTATTAGTGGAGGCAGCCCAACGCGAAAAATTTAAACTGATTAAGAAAGAGAGTGATGAGAACTGGTGTATGCTTCTTCTGAAGAAGCAATAATTGATATAAGAGGTTATTCAAAACGAATACTCTTAGCTGGATGAATATTTGAGATTAGGTAACTGGGAATTACGAGCGCCAAAACACAGATAAGAAGTGTTGCGACATTTATGATGGCAAAGTAAAGCCAATTGATAGTTACCGGTACAGCTTCGACATAATATACCGATGGGTCTAAATGTATCAAATGCCATTGTTGCTGTATAAAGATTATGGCAAAAGCTAAAACATTTCCGTATATCAGACCACGTAGAATGACAAAAAAACTGAAATAAAGGAAAATGTGTCGCATACGTGCATTGCTTGCACCAAGAGCCTTCAGAATACCAATAAAGTTTGTACGTTCAAGTATAATGATGAGCAAACCGCTTATCATAGTTACACCAGCCACACAAACCATAAGGATAAGGATAACCCACACATCCAAGTTGAGCAATTGAAGCCATGCAAAAATCTGGGGATACATTTCATAAATACTCATACTAGTATAATAGGCTCCATAAGGGTCTTGTGTTCTGTTTACATTATTTATAATATAAGACGACGCCTCAGGAAGCAGAGTAAAATCGTTTAGCCAAATCTCGGCTCCTGAATATTGGTAGGTATCAAATCCAAGAAGTCTCTGCACTGTTGACACATCTGTGAAAACAAGTTTATTATCAAAGTCTGTCAGATTTGTACAATAGATGGCAGAGACCTTGAACTTACGTGCTTTAACCTTATCCTCAAAGAAATAGGCATATACATCAGTTCCCACCTTTAGGGACATTTGTTTGGAAAGTGATTGAGAGATGATAAGTTTACCTGTAGCGGAGGTGTCCGGGAAAGAGGTTATATCACCTTCTACCAGATGATCACGAAAAAAACTGTAATCATAACGCTCTCCTACCCCCTTGAACATAACACCACGGAATGTGTTGTCTGTTTTGAGCATTCCGGGTTTAATGCAGAACGGAGATATCGTCTGTGCACCAGGAACGGAATCTAGTAAAGAAAAAGTTTCTGTATTAAAGACAATAGGCTTGTACTGCTCTGAATTCTGGCTATCGTAATTGATAACCTGAATATGAGAGCCAAAACCAAGCACCTTGTTTCTGATTTCGCTCTGAAAGGCTAAGACAACGCCGGTACTTAACAGCATAATAGCCACACCTACTGCAACACCAAGTGTTGCAATACGTATGGCTGGCTTAGAGACACGTTTTACATCATCAGAATGTCGAAACAAACGACTAGCAATGAACCAAGTAAACATATCTCTCAATAAAATTAATCTATTTGACTATTTCAGTGTTGTACCAGGATATGCTTCGAGTGCTTTACGCAACACAAAGAGAGCACGTGTAAGATCTTCTTTTTTAAGCACGTAAGCCAGACGAACTTCATCCTTACCAGAACCAGGTGTTGTATAGAAACCTGCAGCTGGAGCCATCATTACGGTTTCACCTTCGTAGTTAAATTCGCTAAGGCACCATGCACAGAACTTCTCGGCATCATCAACAGGTAGTTTGGCTACCGTATAGAAGGCACCCATTGGAATAGGACTATATACACCAGGAATACGATTCAAACCGTCAATCAAACACTTTCTGCGTTCTACGTACTCGTCATAAACCTCACGGCTGTACTCTTCCGGTTCATCCAAACTGGCTTCTGCAGCAATCTGTCCAATCAATGGAGGACTCAGACGAGCCTGACAGAATTTCATAACAGCTTTACGAACTTCCTCGTTCTTGGTTATAAGTGCACCAATTCTGATTCCGCACTCGCTATATCGTTTGCTGACAGAGTCAATCAGAACAACATTGTTTTCAATTCCTTCAAGGTGGCATGCACTGATATATGGACTGCCTGTATAGATGAACTCGCGATATACCTCGTCCGAGAATAGATACAGGTCGTATTTCTTAACCAAATCGCGAATCTGGTTCATCTCACGTCTGGTATACAAGTATCCTGTTGGATTATTTGGATTGCATATCAGAATGGCACGTGTCTTTTCGTTGATAAGCTCTTCAAACTTCTCTACTTTCGGTAAAGAGAAACCTTCCTCGATGGTAGTGGCAATCGTACGAATTACAGCTCCAGCAGATATGGCAAATGCCATGTAGTTGGCATAGGCAGGTTCTGGTACAATAATCTCATCACCAGGATTCAAACATGCAAGGAAAGAGAACAATACTGCCTCGGAACCACCACTCGTTATTATAATATCATCAGCTGTGAGGTTGATATTGTACTTCGCATAATAATTTACAAGTTTTTTTCTGTAACTAAGATATCCTTGACTTGGACTGTATTCAAGGATTTTGCGATCTATATTATGGATCGCATCAAGCGCCGCCTTAGGAGTTGGGAGGTCTGGCTGACCAATATTAAGATGATAGACATGAACTCCACGTTCTTTTGCAGCAAAAGCCAATGGTGCCAATTTGCGAATTGGCGACTCGGGCATCTCAAATCCACGTACAGAAATTTTTGGCATTTTAAATCTTTATTTCTAATATAATTTGTTATTAATCTTTTACCTTCTTCAGCACGCAAGCAGTTCGGGCAGGCAGATATAATTGAAGCCATCCTTTATTTTCGCGTGCTAAGACGTTATCATAGTTTGTCAAATGAGTTAATTTATCATCATTAAAGCCATTACCACCAAAGGCTACATCATCAGTATTAAGCAGATATTCATATGAACCCTGCTTTACCATGAAACCATAGCCGCAGTACGACCTTGTTGGGCTGAAGTTAAAGAAGAACAGCAGTTCTCCGCGTTGGTATGCAAATACCTGGTCGCCATCGTTGTGCCAAATCTCCTGAAAAGGTTGTTTCTCGAAATTCTTCTGTTTCTTGATTAGCTTCAGCATGGCAATATCAAAATCATTCAGATAATGATAACACAGAGATTTGTCATCTACAAGATTCCATTGTCTGCGTGCATACTTATAACTCCATCCATTACCTTCACGTGGGAAGTCAATCCATTCTGGGTGTCCGAACTCATTACCCATAAAGTTCAAATAACCGCCATTGATGGTAGTTGCTGTAAGCAAACGAATCATCTTATGTAAAGCTATACCACGTTCAACATTTGATGTCTGGTCACCTTTCTTGAAGTGCCAGTACATATCAGCATCAATAAGACGGAAGATTATTGTCTTGTCACCAACGAGAGCTTGGTCATGAGACTCTGCGTACGAAATAGTCTTCTCGTCTTTTCTTCGATTGGTCAATTCCCACAGCATAGAGCTTGGTTTCCAATCCTCATCCTTCAGTTCCTTGATGTTCTTAATCCAATAATCAGGAATGTTCATGGCCATACGATAGTCAAAGCCATAGCCTCCATCCTTAATCGGAGTTGCTATTCCTGGCATTCCACTAACCTCTTCTGCTATTGTAATGGCATGTTTATTAACCTGATGTATCAAGTCATTTGCTAATGTCAGATATGTAATAGCATTGCCATCTTGGTGTCCGTTGTAATAATCGGCATATTCACAGAAACTTTCACCAAGTCCGTGACTATAGTAAAGCATTGAAGTAACACCATCAAAACGGAAACCGTCAAAGTGATATTCTTCAAGCCAGTATTTACAGTTGGATAACAGGAAGTGCAGAACCTCATTCTTGCCATAGTCGAAACAGAGGCTATCCCATGCTGGATGTTCATGTAAAGCACCCTGATAGAAATACTGATTAGGATCACCTGCAAAATTCCCCAATCCCTCATTCTCGTTCTTTACTGCATGACTATGAACAATATCCATAATAACCGCTATTCCCTTGGCATGTGCAGCATCGATTAAGGATTTCAACTCTTCCGGAGTACCGAATCTGCTACTTGCTGCAAAGAAACTACTTACATGATAGCCGAAACTTCCATAATAAGGATGTTCCTGAATTGCCATTATCTGAATACAGTTGTAGCCCAACTTTGCTATACGAGGCAACACATTATCGCGGAACTCTGTGTAGGTACCGACCTTCTCAGCATCCTGTCCCATTCCGATATGACATTCATAAATCAGTAATGGATCCGTATCAGGCTTAAACTTGTTGCATGTCCATACATACTTTTCTTCTGGGTCCCAAACTTGTGCACTGAACAAATGTGTTTCAGGATCCTGAACTACTCTGGTTGCCCATGCAGGAATACGTTCGCCACATCCTCCATCCCAATGAATCATCAGTTTGAAATGTGTTCCGTGACGGAAGTTCTTGTTCTTGATTTTAATTTCCCAATTACCAGTGCCTTTTACGCGCTTCATGGCATATTTGGCGCTTTCTTTCCAGTCATTAAAATCACCCACAACAAAGATGTCAATAGCATTAGGAGCCCATTCCCTTAAAATCCACGTGTCTTCTGTTTTGTGAAGACCGAAATAAAGGTATCCTGTGGCAAAATCGTTAAGATTACCTTTTTCTCCGACTAATTCATTTTTCTTATCAATAGCAGCTTGATATCTGCCATTTATAGCATCGGAAAAAGGTTCTAGATAAGTGTCGTTCTTAATCAACTTAAGTTGACGTTGTGCAACACTAGAAGGGCTCTTGGCCTTTTTCGCTACATTTGTTGCAGTTTTCTTGGTGGTAGCTTTGGTGCGTGCCATAATGTATAATTTTTAATTTTAATCTAAAGTTGTTGTTGTTTTTAGTGGACTGTTAATTATGTTCCGACGAACTTCTTGGCTCGCCATTTAAGTATGTTATTTTTCTTATAATAGTTCCGGTTTTGTCTTTCTCTATAAATTCTCCGTTACGTTTGTCCAAATGGTATTCACCCTCAGACCTGATTCCTTCAGCATCTTCCTGTATGCCAAAGCCCTCTTTCATTCCCTTCTGAAATCTACCCTTGAACTTGACGCCGTCAGCTTGACGAAGGATACCATTGCCATCCATCAGGCCGTTAACCCAATTGCCATCATAAACGTCTCCGTTGGCCCATGTGTATTTACCTGCCCCGTGACGTTTGTCGGCTTTCCAATTACCAATATAGGTGGCACCTGAATTCCAAGTGCATGTACCATAACCCGTTCTTTCGCCATTTACGAAATGACCAACATATTTGTCACCATTAGGGAAAACAGATATGCCCTCTCCAGTTCTTTCTCCGTGCACATAGTCACCTTCATATCTTGTACCATCAGCAAAGATATAGATTCCTTTACCATGTTTCTGGTCATTCAGCCAATCACCATTGTAAGAATCACCAGAGGCGTATGTGAATTTACCTTTACCGTTCTTCTTGTTTTCTTTCCAGTTACCCTCGTATCTGTCTCCGTTGTTCCAGTCGTAGACACCATAGCCGTCCCTCATGTCAGCCTTCCAGTGCCCATTGTAATAAGCGCCATTGGCATGAGTATATACGCCCTTACCTTCTCTTTTATCCTGAACCCAATCTCCTTTGTAAACATCACCGTTGTAGTAATACATGGTTCCTTCTCCTTCCTGGTAATCGCGAAACCAAAGACCTTCGTATCGGTTATTGTTTGAGAAATAATAAGTGCCGAAACCGTGCTGCTGGTCTTGGAACCATTCACCATCATATTTCTCCCCATCAGAGAACTGATAGATTCCGTGACCTTCTCTTTTGCCTTTCACATAATTACCAGTATGGAAATCACCATTGGGGTATTTAGTGGTTCCCTTTCCGTATGGCTTTCCTTTGAACATCTCGCCCTGGTATTCGCCTCCACCGACAGGAAAGGTGTAGTTCCCAATTTTTATTTGCTGAGCATAAATTTGGGAAGAAAACAAAAGAAGTAATGTAAATATATATTGTTTAAGCAAACTCATTTTATGTAATTTTTCAACAAATTTAATTATATGGTTCGACACTGCAAAATATGAATGTAAACTTTAAATGTTTTTAAACTATAATCCCTGTTTATCGTTAGTTAGACAAATTATCCAGCATCACTTCTTCTATTTCTTCACCTTCTTCAAATTCGTCATTATACGAGGCACAAGGGTTAAAATTACTTGGAACAACAAAGTTCTCGTTTGGTGAATAGTGAAGGCTGGTATCAGCATATACTTTCTGCAGGAATAAAGCTGCTATGGGTAATGCTGCATTAGAACCTTGTCCGTTTGCTGTAGATGCAAAGTGTATATCACGTTCTTCACCACCGACCCATGACCCGAATGTGAGTGAAGGGGTATAACCAACAAACCATCCGTCGGAATTTAAGTTGGTTGTACCGGTTTTTCCTCCCATCGGAGCATATATTTTATATCTGTGACGCATCCTTCCACCCGTTCCGCTGTCAACAACGCCACGCATCAGGGTTATCATCTTATAGGATGATTCCTCAGAAATCACTTCATGTACACGTGGCAGAAACTCTGCAACGATATTACCTTCTGAATCTTCAATCCTGGTTATATACATAGGGATCCTTCTAACACCCTTCATTGGGAAGGCAGAATATGCTCCAACCATTTCAGAAACAGATATGTCGCAAGGTCCCAAACAAAGAGACATGGAAGGAACAATGTCCCTGTTCATAATGCCATATTCATGCAGAAGTCTAACAAGGGCTGAGGGAGAAAGTTGGCTCATTAACCAAGCTGAAATCCAGTTGTTACTCATAGCCAATCCCCATTTCAGGGTTACCATCTCGCCGTATCTAGCCCTACTTCCATTTCTGGGAGTCCATGTTTGGTTACCCACGTGATATGTCTGCTGTATGTTGGGAGCTTCGTCACAGGGACTCCATCCGTTTTCCATAGCCAGAGAATACAAATAAGGTTTGATGGTAGAACCCACTTGCCTTCTTCCCTGGGTACACATATCATATTGGAAATGCGAGAAATCTGTTCCTCCGACATATGCTTTTACATATCCGGTCTCATTCTCCATTACCATAAAACCTGATCTTAGGAATCGCTTGTAATACTTGATACTGTCAGAGGGGCTCATCAGGGTATCGATTTCTCCATGAGGCGTATAAACAGCCATCTCAATAGGCTTGTTGAATGCGTCCTCTATTTCTGATTCAGAATAACCTTCTGCCTTCATTTGAATATAACGAGCACTTTGGCGTTTCGCTTTTTGGAATCTGTTAGCAACTTCGCTTGCTGTTAAAGAACTGGCATACGGAGCGTTTTTGTTGGATTTTAATTCCTTCTCGAATACGGGCTGAAGTTCTTCTACGACATGTTTTCTTACGGCCTCTTCTGCATACTGCTGCATTCTGGAATCGATAGTTGTGTAAACTTTTAGACCGTCAGTATATATGTTATAGTTGGTTCCGTCTCTTTTTACGTTTTTGTTACACCAGCCGTACGCGGGATCTGTCTCCCAGGCAAGTGAGTCTTCGTAAAACTTCTGGTCTTGCCAGCTGGCATAATCTGATCTTTTTGGCTTCTTGGCCATTAGGACCTGCCTCAAGTAATCGCGCAGATAAGCAGCCGTTCCTTCTTTGTGGTCTGTACGGTGGAAATTCAAATTCAACGGCTGTAGCTTTAGTTCATCTGCCTCGGAAGAAGTCAGATAACCCACTTTCTCCATCTGAGCCAAAACGACATTTCTGCGCTGTTCGCATCTTTCTGGATTTCTTACGGGGTTAAAATAACTTGGATTCTTACACATACCTATCAGCGTTGCACTCTCCGTTACGGTTAGGTCTTTGGGGTCTTTCCCGAAATAGGTTTTTGCGGCAGTCTTAATTCCTACAGCATTGTGCAGGAAATCAAAATGGTTGAGATACATGGTCAGAATCTCTTCTTTTGTATAATACCTCTCCAACTTTAATGCAATAACCCATTCTATAGGCTTCTGCAGGAGTCTCTCCTTAACATTCTCGGCCTTTTCCGAATATAACTGCTTGGCAAGCTGTTGGGTGATGGTACTACCGCCACCTGCACTTTTCTGCATAAACACGCCACGTTTTACAATGGCTCTGAAAAGTGCTTTAATATCAATGCCGCTATGGTCATAGAAACGCTCGTCCTCCGTTGCAACAAGTGCCTGAATTACAGATGGAGAGATGTCGTTATATCCAACAAAGATTCTGTTAGCTCGGCTATAGCTCCAAGTTCCAATAACCTTTCCGTCAGCGGAAATAACCTGTGATGCATATTTGTTAACAGGATTCTCTAATTCCTCTATTTCAGGCATATAACCGATATAACCATTGAAGATACAATAGAAGATACCTCCAACAGCAATTACCAGCAGGATATATATAGTCCAAATGTACAGAAAAACTCGTTTCCTCATAATAGCGAATATTTGGCTACAAAGATACAAATAATTTTTTTATAAATCCCTCATATCAATACAAAATAACATACATTATATATCTATGGAGGTATGTGTATTGCATGTAACAAAAAAAATATATAATTTTGAAGCCCGAAATATAATATGTAATATTCTCGGATAATTATATGGAAACAAGAAGTCTTGTAACAATTGCCAAGCATTCCAAAGAGAAACTGCTGTATCTCATTGAAATGGCCCAAGAGTTTGAACGTCATCCAAACAGAAAGATTCTGGATGGAAAGATCGTCGCAACATTGTTTTTCGAACCCAGTACCAGAACGAGATTAAGTTTTGAGACTGCCGCCAATCGTTTGGGTGCCAAAGTTATTGGTTTTGCAGACCCTAAGGTGACCAGCGGGACAAAGGGCGAGACCCTGAAGGATACCATCATGATGGTTTCCAACTATGCTGACATTATTGTCATGCGTCACTATCTGGAGGGAGCTGCTCAGTATGCAAGTGAGATTTCACCGGTTCCCATTGTGAATGCAGGAGATGGTGCCAATCAGCATCCTAGCCAAACGATGCTTGACCTTTATTCCATCTACAAGACCCAGGGAACCCTAGAGAATTTGAATATCTATCTGGTGGGTGACCTGAAGTATGGCAGAACTGTCCACAGCATCATTACTGCCATGCGCCATTTTAATCCTACATTCCATTTCATCGCTCCTGACGAGTTGGCAATGCCAGATTATTATAAGATGTATTGTAAAGAGAACAACATAAAGTTCTACGAACATCAGGACTTTGATTCTCATACCATAGCCGATGCAGACATCCTGTATATGACACGTGTACAGCGTGAGCGTTTCACAGACTTGGAAGAGTATGAGAGAGTCAAAGACCGTTATCTATTGAAAGAGGACATGCTCTTCCGTGCTCGTCATAACATGAAGATTTTGCATCCCCTGCCCCGTGTAAACGAGATTGAGTACAGCATTGATAATACACCATACGCCTACTATTTCCAGCAGGCACGCAATGGTTTATATGCAAGGCAGGCCTTGATATGCGATGCATTGGGAATTACATTAGACGATATTAAAAACGACAAAACCATTATTGCATGAAACGTCAGGAATTACAAGTTGCAGCACTTGAGAATGGTACTGTAATAGATCATATACCTTCAGCAAAAATATTTGAGGTTATTAGTCTGCTTCATCTCGAAAAGGTGAGTACTTCTGTTACTATCGGTATAAACCTAAAGAGCAAGAAAATGGGGCACAAAAGCATTCTCAAGATTGCAGACAGATTTTTTACTGATGAGGAATTGAACCAATTGTCTGTAGTAACACCCAACGTATCATTGGCCATTATTCGAGACTTTGAGGTTGTAGAGAAAAAGCAGGTTAGGATGCCAGACGAGCTTATTGGCATTATTAAGTGCGACAATCACAAATGTATCACCAACAATGAGCCCATGAAAACTCATTTCCATGTTTTGGACAAGGAAAAGGGTATATTGCAATGTCGTTATTGCAACAGGGAAGTAACATTGAATAATGTGAAATTAATCTAAACAAGAAAATTTGTTATAATTATTAGGTATTGTATCTTATGAACAAAGACACTACTATTTTCTCCTTGATTGAGAAAGAACATCAGCGTCAGATGCGAGGCATTGAGCTTATCGCATCAGAGAACTTTGTTAGTGACCAGGTTATGGCTGCTATGGGATCATGCCTGACAAACAAGTACGCAGAAGGTTATCCCGCTAAGCGTTACTACGGAGGTTGTCAGGTTGTAGACGAAGTAGAGCAGTTGGCCATTGACCGTGTAAAAGAACTTTTTGGTGCAGAATATGCCAACGTTCAGCCTCACTCTGGTGCACAGGCTAACGCCGCAGTATTCTTGGCTTGCCTGAACCCTGGTGATACCTTCATGGGGTTGAACCTCGATCACGGTGGGCACCTTAGCCATGGTTCACTGGTTAACACAAGTGGTATTGTGTACAAGCCTATTGGTTATAATTTGAACAAGGAAACTGGTCGTGTAGATTACGACGAGATGGAGCGTTTGGCTCTCGAGCACAAGCCTAAGATGATTATCGGTGGTGGTTCTGCCTATAGCCGCGAATGGGATTATGCCCGTATGCGTAAGATTGCCGACTCTGTAGGTGCTATCCTTATGATTGATATGGCCCACCCTGCCGGTCTTATTGCCGCCGGTCTGTTGGACAACCCTGTTAAATATGCTCATATTGTAACAAGTACCACACACAAGACTTTGCGTGGTCCTCGTGGTGGTATTATCCTTATGGGTAAAGATTTCGAGAATCCTTGGGGTAAGAAGACTCCTAAGGGTGAGGTTAAGATGATGTCAGCTCTGCTCAATAGTGCAGTATTCCCTGGTATTCAGGGTGGTCCTCTCGAGCATGTAATTGCAGCCAAGGCCGTTGCATTCAGTGAGGCTCTTTCTCCTGCATTTAAGGAGTGGGCACTTCAGGTTAAGAAGAATGCAGCTGTTCTTGCCGATGAACTGATTAAGCGTGGATTCAACATTGTTTCTGGCGGTACAGACAATCACTCTATGTTGGTTGACCTTCGTAACAAATATCCCGATTTAACTGGTAAGGTTGCTGAGAAAGCACTTGTAGCAGCAGATATTACAGTTAACAAGAACATGATACCCTTCGACACACGTAGTGCTTTCCAGACAAGTGGTATTCGTTTGGGTACTCCCGCCATCACCACACGTGGTGCCAAGGAAGACCTCATGATTAAGATTGCTGATTTCATCGAGCGCGTATTGAATGCACCCGAAGATGAAAATGTAATTGCTCAGGTACGTAGCGAGGTTAATGCCATCATGGCAGATTACCCTCTCTTTGCATATTAAAGATTAATTAGAGCGGAGGAGTTTGTCGATTTCGTCAAACTCTTCCCCTTTATTTAGGAACATATAGATGCGGTACAGATGCTTACCCCATCTTTCTTTATTTTCAGGTTCCAATTTCCTTACCATTTCCATACAAGGCTGTGCCTTTTTGTACAAGGATTCTATAGCCTTCTTATCCTCCAGACATCTTGGGTCTAACAAATCCGTGCAGGCACCGTCCTGACGAATCCAAGCAAGATTCAGGAACGAAATACCTTTGTTATAATAGGCATCTGTATAGGTGCTGTCCCTGCGGATAGTACTATCCGCGTATTCTATACACTTCTCGTAATCATTCTCTGTAAGCATAAACTTAGACTTGGAATACCAGTATAGAGGTTTCTCGGAATCGAGAGAGATAAGAGAATCTGCCAATGAAAGTCCCTCGTTATACATATGCTTCTCGCAGTAAATGTCCGCAAGATTCACAAAGAAAAAGTCGTGACTTGGATATTTCCTCACACCGGTGATTAGATCTTCAAGATAAGCAGCCTCGTTGTTCAGGGCTTTATGAGAGCGGCTTTTGTATTCCTGCAGAATTGCACCTTCGTTTTTACCTACAGCGCTAAAAGCTTTGTCAATATATTTTAGCGTATTCTCATACTGTCCCAACTTATAGCTCGAGAATGTTGCCCAATATGCAACCTTAGCCAATTCGGCATCTTTGGGCTGTGTATATGTGTAATATGAATCAAAGAAGTTGTATGCCATAGCATAGTTATCCTTCGAAAGATAGTATTTTCCACCATTAAGGATATTAGAAAGATGCTTTGAACGCAGGTTGTCGCTCTTTGATTTATATTTCAGTTTAACGACACCCTTTGTATTTGGCAATGCATCAACACTGTCACATTTGTACAGATTTCCGTACATATTCAATAATGTACTGAACAATGCAGCTGTGTCACACACCTGCTTTAGATATGCTTTTGTGTTTTGTACGCTGTTTAGGGATTCGTCCAAAAGAGCGCAGGTATAATAGATGTTAGCTCTGTCTTTTTCAGACAGGGTTGTTCTGGTCAGGGCACCTAACAGATTCTTTTTGGCATTGTCCTGACCGTTGGAATTTTTAATGGCCAAGTTAGCAGCCTTATGCAAGGTTGCTAACTTGACTTCTTTGGGGGCTTTATTCTTCTCAGCTGAAGAAACGCCCGTGTTTGCTAAACTAAGAAGTATGAATAATAATAGTATCTGCTTCATTAATCAGCTATCAGTTTAGACATTTCAGAGGCTTTTGCAGCATTACCAGTAACAGTATAGCACTGCTTCAGCTCGTAAGCCCATCTATCAGGTTCGTCAGGTCTGCATTCGCGAGCTTTCTCAAAGAAAGGAATTGCCTCGACGAAGAGGGACTTTGTTTTCTCCAGAGTCTCCTGAGCCTTGACTCTATTTTTCATAGAGCTAATGGTGTTGTTCAGATCCAGAGCCTGACGATATTTGCAGAGACCGCACTGGTACCATGCGTCGTATGAATCGCTCTTAATCTCTGCACATTTCTTATATAGCTCAAAGGCCTCTTCGTATTTGTTGGTGGCAAACAGCACATAAGCTTTACCATAGTTGGCAATGTACAAGCTAGGATCAACTGCCAATATTGCATCAGCATATTCTGCCATCTTTTCCATACCGAACTTCTGATAGTATGCCAACAGCATCTGAACGTAATCAGTATTGTTTGCAGGATCCTTCAGCGTAGCCTCACGCAGGTAGTTTGCCCATGCTATGGTGTCGCCCTTCTCCAGGTAAGTCATCACCTTAACCTGCCTTACGCCCTCAGCACCTTCTGCAAACTGAACGGCCTGGTCGTAAAACTTATCCATTGCATCATACATCTTGGCATCGTGGGCTGTATAGAAAGCGTAATAAGCAATCTGAGAATTCTCGATTGGCATGTTAATCAAGCTGGCGACCTCAGGATAAAGCTTATCGTAATTCATTGCTGTCTCGTATGAATCCAAAGCCATATCAGGACGATGAATTGCGTTAAGGAACTGAGCTGCATAAATGTAATATGGTGCACAGCCTGCCAAGCTCACGGACTCAATCTTAAGTTCTCCTTCGTTTCCATACTCGCCAGTTGTACGCTTTGTGTACTTCAATTCCTTATGCAAACTTTCAGTCAAAATCTTCAGGTTGTTGTAGAACAACAGCGTGTCAAACGTTTCTTTATTGGTTGCCTTGGCAAGAAGAATGTTGTTTACAGGTTTAGCGAATGCTACCATCAACTTATATGTCTCACCGAACTTCTTTTCCTCAATGGTATTGGTATTAAATGCTTTCTGTACCAATTCCATAGCCTTTGGATACTTCTCCAGAACTTCTGCATCACTAGCACTCTTGTCCTGAATCTTGGGCTCGATTTCATCCTTTATCTTCTGAGCTTCAGACAAACAGGTTCTAGCCTCTTTCTTAGCCTCTTTCAGAGCTGCTTTCTCTTCAGGGGTCTGTGCCATTATGTTGCCCACACTAAATAGTACGGCAAGTGAGATGATAATCTTTTTCATAATGCAAGTATTGTTAATAGGTTGAAAATAAGTTAATTATTCATTTGATTCGTTTTCGGTTGCCGTTTCTTCGGAAGCCTCGGTAGTCTCAGCAGTTTCTTCTTCCTCGTCAGAACGTGGAACCACACTTAGATGGCTGATAACATCGTTACGCTTCTTCAATTCGATAACCTTAACACCCTGGGTAACACGGCTCTTGGTAGTCTTGATGTCATCAGCATGTAGACGGATGGTAACACCGCTCTTGTTGATAATCATCAGATCGTCCTCGTCCTTTACAACCAGTATGGCAACAAGATAACCTGTCTTCTCTGTAATGGCGATGGTCTTAACACCCTTACAGTGACGACTTGTCTTGCGGTACTCTTCAACGTCGGTACGCTTACCGAAGCCATTCTCACTCAGTACCATAATGCTTTCGTTCTCAACATCATTGATTACGCACATACCAATAACACCGTCTCTGGGATCCTTGTCGAGGATGATGCTCTGAACACCAGTACTTACACGACCCATAGGACGAACTTCAGACTCATTGAATCTTACAGCACGACCACCAGCGTTGGCAACGATAATCTCGTTCTTACCGTTGGTCAGTTCAACAGCTACGACACTGTCGTCCTCACGGATGTTGATGGCATTCACACCATTGGTACGAACACGGCTGTACTCTGTCAGACAAGTCTTCTTGATGATACCCTGCTTGGTAGCAAACATTACATAATGAGACTTACAGAAGTCGGGATCATTCAGTTTGCGGATGCACAAGCAGTTGGTAACACTATCGCCAGCATCTATGTTCAGCATGTTCTGGATAGCGCGTCCCTTGTTGTTCTTACTACCCTCAGGAATATCGTAAACCTTCAGCCAGTAGCAACGACCACGTTCTGTGAAGAACATCATCGTATTATGCATAGTGGCAGGATATATCTTCTCCACGAAGTCATTGTCACGTGTAGCGGTAGCCTTAACACCAATGCCGCCACGGTTCTGGGCCTTGAACTCAGCCAGAGGAATGCGCTTAACGTATCCCAGGTGTGAGATGGTTACAACTACCTCGTCGTCAGCATAGAAGTCCTCAGCATTGAACTCCTCTGCGCTGGGCAGAATCTCTGTACGACGTTCGTCACCGAACTGATCTTTAATCTCTGTCAGTTCGTCCTTCATTACCTTGCGGCAGAGATTGTCGTCGGTAAGAATCTGGTTGTAGTACTTAATCTTCTCCATCAACTCGTCGAACTCTGCATGCAGCTTCTCCTGATTCAGACCTGTCAACTGAGCCAAACGCATATCCACGATAGCCTTTGACTGCAGCTCGTCAAGGTTGAAACGCTCTTCCAAGGCACGCTGTGCGTCAACGGGAGTCTTGCTCTTCTTGATAATCTGAACTACCTCGTCAATGTTATCGCTGGCGATAATAAGACCCTTCAGAATGTGAGCACGTTCCTCGGCCTTACGCAGATCATATTTAGTTCTGCGGATGGTAACCTCGTGACGATGCTTAACAAAGTTGCTAATGAAATCCTTCAATGTCAGCAACTGGGGACGTCCCTTAACCAAGGCAATGCTGTTAACGGGGAAGCTTGTCTGCAGGGGAGTCATCTTAAACAGTTTGTTAAGTACCACGCGGGTATTGGCATCACGCTTCACATCTACAACGATACGCATACCCTCACGGTCGCTCTCGTCGTTCACGTTGCTAATACCCTCCAACTTCTTGTCGGAAACCAGCTGAGCGATATACTCAATCACCTGCTGCTTGTTAACGCCATAGGGAATTTCCGTAACGATAATCTTGTCGTGCAGGTCGCCGCTCTCGATGTCAGCCTTGGCACGCATAATCACACGTCCCCTACCCGTCTCATAAGCGTCCTTGATACCCTGCAATCCCATGATGTAGGCGCCGGTTGGGAAGTCAGGACCCTTTACATACTGCATCAGGGCCTCCACGTCCATATCCTCATTATCTATATATGCAACGCAAGCGTCAATAACCTCGCTCAAATTGTGTGTGGGAATATTTGTGGCCATACCGACAGCAATACCTGTTGCACCGTTCACCAAGAGGTTTGGAATCTTGGTAGGCATAACGGTGGGCTCGGGCAATGTATCGTCAAAGTTCATGGTCATGTCAACGGTCTCCTTGTCCAAGTCGTCCATCATAGCCTCACCCATCATACTCAGTCGGGCCTCGGTATA
>ODAJ012136373.1_pt1 | contig 30765 bp, 26 predicted proteins | sample 1539241 | NCBI WGS metagenome assembly ODAJ01 (sample SAMN02144231, study PRJEB22623) | gut metagenome | biome: sheep rumen | host: Ovis aries | place: New Zealand
GCACAGGGAGATTCGTTATGGTTATTCTTGTTCTCCTGACGATAGTTCTGCGCCGCCATCATCAGCTGCTGAAAATGAATTCTGGTACGGTAGGGATCTCCCCTGCCCATAAGAAGTTCCCCTTCAATATCCTTAATTACCTGATCCAAAGCGGTGCAGATTGCCTGATAGGTCTCACTGCCTTCCTTTTCTTCACTTCCGTTCTGATTGGCTCTTGGATTTTTCTGCGTTGCAATCAGCGCGTCCTGCTGAATCATGAACTCTCTTAAAGCTTCCTGCAGAGCCTTCTTGTAGCAGACTCCCAATTCAAGAATATCTTCAAGTTTTTCCTTCTTTTCGAGAACGGTAGCGGGTTCGGCGGGAACAAACTCACCATCTTCGCTTACTTCCCACATTTTCATGCTGATTTTGGAATCGCCCGTTGCAATCTTCTTTAAAATCTCCGCTTCCAAAAGAGTCTCTTTTTCGACGGGGTCTTCCACGTCTGCATATTTGTCGCCCCAGAGTTCCATTGCCGTCTTTCCGTCAAACAGGAAAGCTTCGCTGACTTCCAGACCGAGACGGGCGAGAATATCCTGCTGGTTATCCGTTAAGAGTTCTCTGTTAAAGGCGCGGTTAATCCAGGCACGGATGCTGTTGTTTTCGGACTGTCCGTTTATAAACTCCTTCATCTCTTCCGGATTATCGCCCAGAGCAAGGAATCTTTCTCTCATATCCCCAAATGAGAACGAAATCATTCTGGTGGTGGCATCATAATTGTAATCCCGAATCAGCAGTCTTTCTTCTTCTAACTTTTCTTCATAGGATTTTTCAACTGCTTTTTTGAACGTTTCCTTTTCCCTTCCGAGCAAAAATCCCATGGAATCTTTGTATTCAAACCGTTCATCCGGATTCCCCGCAAAGGAATTTGCCACCTGCTGGGAGGCATTCATCATATAAAGGCTCTCTGCCTTGGCATCCTGAATCAAATCCCGAATTTTCATACCGCCGTAAGGATTAATCAGTTTGCCCGCCATGGCACGATAAGCCGCCACATGTCCGACACCGGCCGCAAAATCACAGAATCTGAATCCATCCACGTTTTCAATGGTGGACGCATTTGCGAATCCGTTGGAAACCGGAAGCATGACGCACTTCATAATATTCCATGTATTGAGCATATTGCGGTATTCTTTTTTCCCGCCCATAACCTGTGCGGCAATATCCGTTGCCGGCATGGTAAGGTTATCTGCACTGAGCATTCTCGGAACTTCCTGCTCAAAGTAAAATCCCAGTTTGCTCAGTACGACGAATTCGTCCACATACCTGGAAACCTGTCTTTTATCCGTATAATCCAAATCCGGTATTGTGTATTCGTTCAAACGATCCGTTGCATTTTTAAAACATTTCGACCACATCCGGATACTGGTCTGATATGCTTCCGGATTCGCCGCATCCACGCGGGAAACCGGAAACACCTTACAGAACTGTGCGAATTCGGCACGCAGTTCTGCCGCAAGTTTGCACTCCGCCTCATTCATCAGTTCGCCGTTTTTGTTATACTTCTCTCCGGCAACAAACTTGGTCACTTCCTTAACGCTTAATCCCTTGTGACCCATCAGCCACAGTGTGAAAACACTCTGTGCCGCTTCCGGGCAGGATGGATTATATCCGTTTTGCGGATCCGATTTTAATAAAGTATTCAGCTGCGCTGCTTCCTTTGCAAACCCTTCGGAATAATTTTTGGACATATGAATGCCGGAATCTTCCCGGATCTGCTCCCACTGTTCATCCTTAATGCCCTGATACCAGGGATCATCAATCACCACAAAACCGTCTACGCACTCTTTTCTGGCTCCGAAGAACATCCATTCATAGTCATCCGCACGGAACCATTTTCCCTGCCGGTTTTCTTCTTTAAAGTCTTCCTGATTATAGTCGTTTAACTCAATCTCCTCTTCCAGATAGGTCCGGTACATTTTGAAGTTCATCTCGGTTTCCGTGGCTTCATTTGCGGGATTCTGTGAATCCCCGTCCGAAATCCGGAAGAATCCTTTGGCCTGAACACTGAGTCCGGTGGCCGCTGTCTTTAAACCACGAATGGTTTTCTTTGCTTTCTTAAGCCATTTTGATATCACGTTCAGACGGATTTTATCTGCCCTCTTCTCCGTAACATCCGCCTCCGGATTAACCGCCTCACTTCCGGCTGCTTCCGCTTTAAGGTTTTTTCTCGCTTCCTGATATGCCTGTGCTTTTATGTGATACTTTTCAAGCGCAGCAAAAAGACGATTGGCACCTGCCTTTTCGTTACTCTCATCCGAAGCTTCAACGCATTCCTGCAAAGCCTCTTTCATTTCCGCATATTCTTTTGCGGCAGGACAGGCATTCAGCTGTTCTTCCGAAAGCTTACTGTCCTCACTGTCTAATTGTTCCAGGGTTTCATTCAGAATTTTATGAAGTTTTGCAACCTTATCCAAAAAATGATATCCGCGAAGAATGGACTGGAAATCCGTTTTTCCGAGTTCTTCCCCGTCGTCTTCTTCCGAATTGGTTTTCGATTGTTCCAGTGCTTTGTGCAAAAGGAACTCTTTGGGTTTTTCTTTTTCCTTTTCTTTTTCTTCTTCCTTATTCTCTTTTTTCTCGACCTTCGGAGAATAATTTACAACCTGCCGGGACTGATACTCTCTTTCCTGATCCAGCTGTTTTTTCGTTACAGTGCCCGGATTGGCTACCGGAATATACATATCGGGAGAAAGCGGCTGATTATCATTAAGACCCAGAATTCTTGCGATTTTTTCGGTCTCCTTTGCCGCTGCGATAATCTGCTTTTCCTGATCAATCGTATAGTTGGCCATTGCAACATTCTGCAATACCAGCTTCTGCTGTTCTTCTTCTTTCTTTTTGTTTTTCAGGGCACCAAGATAATTGGACAGATAGGCAATCTCTCCAATGGCGCGATACAATGCGGGGCCGGATAAATAAGGCAATAGTTTCTTCTTACTGTCAATTATCTGTTCCAATTCTTCGTTATAACCCATAGCGCCCTCCTTATTAAGTCATAATAATCGGATTATAGACTCCCCCGTCCAACAGATGTCCAACAAAAAATCGGATTATTTCCAAAGAATTTCAGGATATACTCCCTGATCTTTTAATGCACGGATGGATGCCTCCACATAGGGCTTATCTTCCTTGTAGGTAACACCGAACCACTTGTCCTTACTGTCAAGAACTCTGACCGTGGCTTTTCCTTCTTTCAAAAGTCTGTCCACTTCCATGGGAAGATAGCATTCCGCTTTCTCCGGATTGGCAGGAAGTTTTTCTTCAAAGAACTCTTTTAAGGCACCTTCCAGCTCTTTTAAAATACTCGGTGTGAATCCCCAGAAATTCATGGATACAATCGTATCCGCGGAAATGGGCAGGTAGTTTTCTCCTCCGTCTTCGGAATATGCGGCGCCGTCTTCGGTTTTGACGATTTTTGTTCGTTCAACGATGTCCGTCAGATATCCTTGTGAATCGGTGGTACAGCATCCTCTGGATACGGAACCGTTTTCCGTTAATGTATTGCCGAGACGGTAGCCAACCATGGCATAACGGTATTTTTCGTCATCCCCGTGTGTGTTTAAGAAATCGTAAAGCTTGGCAAATGCTTCCACTCCGTAATAGTCATCGGCATTGATAACCGCGAACGGTGCTCCCTTTACCGCATTTCGTGCCGCATATACGGCATGTGCGGTTCCGAACGGTTTTACCCTTCCTTCAGGCACACGGAATCCTTCCGGAATGTCCGTAAGTTCCTGGAATGCATATTCCACTTCCATAAAGGCGCTTACCCTGTCGCCGATGCACTCACGGAAGATCGCCTCGTTCTCTTTCTTGATAATAAATACTGCTTTTTCAAATCCGGCGCGGCGGGCATCGTAAAGGGAAAAATCGATGATTTTATCTCCCTGGTCGTCAACGGGATCAATCTGTTTTAATCCTCCGTAGCGGCTTCCCATGCCTGCTGCCATAATCACAAGTATCGGTTTCATCTTTGTCTCCTGTATGTTTTTTATACTTCAAATAACAAATCCTCATAACTCGGGAACGGCCAGATACTCTTGTCCGTAATGGTCTCGAGCCGGTCTGCCGGTTTACGCAGCTGTTCCATGCAGACTTTTACCTTGTCACGGTATGCAAAGGCCTTCTCTTTGTTTGTACGAATGGTCTGCGCTTCCGTTAATGCTTCCTTTAATGCTTCCAGCGCATCCTCAAGATCCTCTAACAATCCGGTTACTTCCGTCAGAATATTTCTTGCCGCACGGTCGGAAACACCCACGTTATTGGCCAGTTTCACGGCGCCCGCAAGATCTTTCATGTATAGGAAGCCTGCTGGAATAATCTGCTTGGAAGCCATTTCAACCATGCAGTTTGCTTCAATGTTCAGTGTTTTGGAATAGGTTTCGTACAGAACCTCTTTTCTGGATTCAAGTTCTGCCCTGGTATAGATTCCGAACTTTTCGAACAAAGCAATTGCCTTGTCCGTGGTCAGGCTTTCGATGGCATCGAGCATGGTCGGAAGATTGGGAAGGCCTCTTCGTGCAGCCTCCTTCACCCATTCGGGAGAATATCCGTTTCCGTTGAAAATAATCCGCTGATGTTCCGCGAGATAAAGCTTAATCAAATCATGGCAGGCAAGATCGAAATCATCGGCCGCTTCGAGAATATCAGCAGCTTCGCAAAAACTTTCCGCCACAATGGTATTCAGAATAACGTTGGGATCTCCGATGGAATCTGCCGATCCGACCATACGGAATTCAAATTTATTGCCGGTAAATGCAAACGGCGATGTACGGTTACGGTCCGTGGGGTCGATTAACAGATCCGGAATCGTATCCACACCGGTTGCGAGAACTTCACTGTTAATCAGATGTTTTGCCTCGCCGGTTTCCACAAGCTGTCTTACCACGTCGTCAAGCTGTTCTCCGAGGAAAATGGAAACAATAGCCGGCGGTGCCTCATCCGCACCGAGACGCAGATCGTTTCCGACATCCGATGCACTCTGTCTTAACAGATCGGCATGTTTGTCAACGGCTTTGATAATGCATGCCAGAACCAGAAGGAACTGAATGTTTGCATTCGGGGTGTCGCCCGGATCTAAAAGATTCATGCCGTCATCGGTCGTCAGTGACCAGTTGTTGTGTTTTCCGCTTCCGTTGATTCCATGGAACGGTTTTTCATGCAGAAGGCAGGTAAGGGAATGCCGTTCCGCAACCTTACGAAGTGTCTCCATGATTAACTGGTTATGGTCTACCGCAACATTGGCGCTTTCATAAATCGGAGCAAGCTCGTGCTGGGCAGGAGCCACCTCGTTATGCTGCGTTTTCGCGGTAACACCGAGTTTCCACAGTTCAATGTTTACGTCGCGCATAAAGGAACCGATTCTTTCCCGGATGCTGCCGTAATAATGGTCGCTCATTTCCTGTCCTTTCGGGGCATTCGCTCCGAAAAGGGTTCTTCCGGAATAAATCAGATCATATCTTTTCAAATATTTTTCACGGTCGATGATAAAGTATTCCTGCTCCGCTCCGACGCAGGGAGTTACCCTTGTCGCCGTTTTGTTTCCGAACAGACGGACAATTCGAAGTGCCTGTTCGTTAATCGCCTGACAGGACCGAAGCAGAGGAGTTTTCTTATCCAGTGCTTCGCCCTTGTAAGAGCAGAAAGCGGTCGGAATACAGAGAATTGCACCGGTAGCATCCTCTCTGACGAATGCGGGAGAAGTAATATCCCATGTCGTATATCCCCTTGCCTCAAAGGTCGCGCGAAGCCCGCCGGAAGGGAATGAAGAACCGTCGGATTCACCTTTGATCAGTTCTTTTCCCGAAAACTCCATAATCATTTTTCCGTCTTTGTCCGGATGCGTAATAAAGGAGTCATGTTTTTCCGCCGTGAATCCGGTCAGCGGCTGGAACCAGTGCGTATAATGGGTGGCTCCTTTTTCAAGTGCCCAGTTCTTCATGGCGCGTGCCACAACATTGGCAGTTTCCCTGGAAAGTTCGCCTCCGTGTTCCATAACCTGTTTTACTTCCGCAAATGCGTCTGCCGGAAGATAATTTTCCATCGCGGCAAGCGTAAAAACATTGGAGGCAAAAATCTCTTCGATGTTAATCTTTTCCATTTTCTATTTCCTTTCCGATGCTCTGAGTAAATCTCCCGCTTCGGGGATTACGCTTAAGTGTAAATACAGTTTTTCCTGCGGATGCGGTGCGCTTTGTTTTGCGGAACCGTCTTCGCCGAATATTTCAACTACGTTTGTAGTTATGTTGTCTCCGTTCGGTTTCATTATTTCGATATCATCGCCGACCAGAAATTTATTTTTCTGTTCAATCCGGGCAAATCCTCTTTCGTCGATTTCTTCAACGCACCCGAGATACACCGCTTCGCTGACATAGGTATTTGCATCGTAGATCTGATTTTCTTCGTTTGGTTTCCCGAAATAGAAACCCGTGGAGAATTCGCGATAGGTACACTTGCGGATTTCCGAATGATACCAGTCCATATTCGAGCGATATACTTCCTCGCCCTTTAAGTAATCATCTATGGCCTTCCGATAGGTACGTGCAACGGTTGCCACATACAACGCCGTTTTCATTCGGCCTTCGATTTTTAAAGAATCAATCCCTGCATCCATCAGCTCCGGAAGGTATTCTATCATGCAAAGATCCTTGGAGTTAAAAATATAAGTTCCCCGGTCATTCTCCTCAATCGGAAGATATTCACCCGGTCTTGATTCTTCGGCCACCGCATACTTCCACCGGCACGGGTGTGTACACTCTCCGCGGTTTGCGTCCCTACCCGTAAAATAGTTCGACAAAAGACATCTCCCGGAGTAGGAAATACACATGGCTCCGTGAATAAAACTTTCGATTTCCATTTCTTCCGGAATGTTGGCTCGGATTTCCTTCAGTTCCGAAAGGGACAGCTCTCTTGCGGAGACCACACGTTTCGCACCCATTTCCCACCAGAAACGGTACGTCATGTAATTGGTATTGTTTGCCTGCGTGGAAATATGAATCTCGATATTCGGGCAATTTTCCTTCGCTAAAAGGAACATTCCCGGATCGGATATTAAAACCGCATCGGGTCCGATTTCGGACAGTTCCCGGAAATACCGGGCCGCTTCTTCCAAATCGTAATTATGGGCAAAAATATTAGCGGTTACATACACCTTTACTCCGCGCTCATGTGCAAAAGCAATTCCCTGTCTCATTTCGTCCGGGGAAAAATTCTTTGCTTTAGCCCGTAAGCCAAAGGCCTCGCCACCGAGATAAACCGCGTCGGCTCCGTATGTCACCGCAACTTTTAATACTTCCAGACTTCCGGCCGGTACCAGTAATTCAGGCTTTCTCATCTTCTGTCTCTTTCTTTATCGAAACCGCCGCTCCGTCTCCCACGGTGAGAATTACCGTATCCAGAAGAGGATGGTGTTTCAGTTCGTATAAATATTCCCGCATTCTTGCATGGATGGTGCGATTTCTTCTGCAAACCCCGTAACGGGATTCAATGATGTCTCCGTCCTGCAGAACATTATCCGTAAGCAGTGTTCCTCCGGGCGACAAAAGCCGGACGGCATCTTTTAAAAAACCCAGATACTGCCCTTTCGCGGCATCCATAAAGATAAAATCATATTCCCCCGAAAGAGCGGGCAGAATATCGGTCGCATCCCCTTCCATAAGGGTAACCGTATCTTCTTTCCCTGCCTTTTTAAAATTCTCTTTCGCTATCGGAATCCTTTTTTCGTATTTTTCGATGGTCGTAATCGCAGCACCCTTTGGCATGTATTCTGCCATCAGAAGTGCCGAGAAACCGGTTGCCGTTCCGACCTCCAGAATTCGTTTCGGCTTCTTTGTTTTGATTAAAAACTTTAAAAAGCCCTGCATATCCTTTCGGATAATGGGCACCTCATCCGCAATTGCCTGTTCCTCAATCCTTGCCAGAAAAGGCGGCAGATCCTCATCCATGGAATTTATGAAAGTCGTCAGTCTTTCGCTTTCGATCAATGCTTATTCCCCTCCGGCTCCCTTCTCATCCTCCGCTGTTTTTCCGGGGTTGTCTTCATCATTTTCCGGGTTCTTTGTGTCTTCCTCCGTCTGGTCCTCACCTTCTTTGGAATTGTCATTTACGTTAATTGTCTGCTGCTGTTCTTCCGCCATAATCGCCATCATTTCGTAAGGCGTCTGTGACGTATTGAGCGTATATACCCCCGGATTCAGTTTCCCGGAATACTCACTGAAAGTTTCCTGTAAAACAAACAGTCTGCCGTCACGAATCAGACCTTTTTCCTCGAGAAGCTTACCGATCTGCTTGACGGTTTTGCCTTCCACGATAGCGACGTTGACGTCGATTCCGGGTTCTCTGTCCACGGGAGTTTCTGCGAAAATCCGGTATCCGTAATTATATGCAAATAAAGAAAACTTATACAGGAAGAAGGCTGCTGCCATCATAACGGCAACCTTGACAAGAATGGTTCCTGCTTTAATCAGTATTTTTTTCAACTTCACACCTCTTTTTATTCAAAATCCAACGCCATAATCAGACTGGTGCTGATTTTCTGCAGAAGCCTGCATACAGCCAGTTCCGCATCCAGATATTCCGACACCCGCACGTCCGACAACAGCCATTCGTATTCATTGTTGAATGCTTCCGTCCGGTCAAACATTTCATCTCCGGAAAGAAGCGCCTGCATCTCGAATTTGCGTTTACGGTACTCGCTTACTTTATTCCACAAATCTTCGTCCAGCTTCAGCGTATTCTTTTTTTCGATGTAGTTTTTGTAAATCGGCGTATCACACACAGTCTGCGTAAAATCTTCGATTTCCTTTTCAAAACCCAGCATTCTTATACCTCTTCAAAGACCGAAACAATCATGGGATTCCTCTTTGTTTTCTTCCGGAAAAAATCACCGAGAACGTCGCGAAGAGCGGATTTTAACCGATTCCACTCCGTTACTCCCTGTCCGCGCAGTTTCTCTAATTTCTCACCGGCAAGAATCGTTGCCTCATCCAGAAGATCCTCCGCTTCTTTCATGTAAATAAACCCGCGGCTGGTAATGGTAGGGCCCGCAAGATACTCTCCGGTATAACTGTCGATAACCAGTGTAACAATAACAATACCGTCCTCTGCCAGATTCTGACGCTCCCGCATAACCGTCGTTCCCACGTCCCCAACTCCGAGTCCGTCGACATAGAGGGCTCCGCAGGATACGTCACCCGTAATATCGGCTCCGTCCTCACCGATTTCAAGAACATTACCGGAACGCAGAACCATAATCCGGTCTGATGTCATTCCGAGTTCTTTCGCAATCTCTTCCTGCGCCTTTAAATGCTTGTATTCTCCGTGAACCGGAATCGCATATTTCGGCTGGGTCAGTGTGTATATCAGTTTAATCTCTTCCCTGCAGGCATGGCCCGAAACATGGGCATCCTGGAAGATTACTTCGGCACCCTTGATCAAAAGATCATTAATCACCTTCGTTACCGCTTTCTCGTTTCCGGGAATCGGATGCGAGGAAAAGATAATGGTATCCATGGGAGATATTTTAATCTTCTTGTGAACGCCGCCGGCCATACGGCTCAATGCGGCCATGCTCTCGCCCTGGGAACCCGTGGTGATAATAACGGTTTTCTCATCGGGATAATTGTTCAGTTCGTCGATGTCGATTAATGTATTCTCCGGTATGGAAAGGCGGTTTAATTCCACGGCGGTCTGGATAATGTTGACCATGCTGCGTCCTTCCACAACTACCTTTCTTCCGTAGGAATGTGCGGTATTGATAATCTGCTGTACACGGTCGACGTTGGATGCAAAGGTAGCTACGATAATCCGTCGGTTTTCATGTTCATGGAAAATCGTATCAAATGTTTTGCCGAGTGTTTTCTCCGATGCCGTGAAGCCGGGACGTTCCGCATTGGTGGAATCGCACATTAAGGCAAGCACACCTTTCTTGCCGAGTTCCGCGAATCGCTGCAGATCGATGGCATCGCCGTATACAGGGGTGTAATCCACCTTAAAATCGCCCGTATGCACAATCACTCCCGCCGGGGAATAAATGGCAAGTGCTGCCGCATCCACGATGGAATGGTTTGTTTTGATAAACTCCACGGACAGGGTTCCGACTTTAACCACGCATCCGAAATCCACGATGACGCGGTCCGTATTGATGTCGAGTTTATGCTCTTTTAATTTATGCTCTATTAAGCCCATGGTAAGGGTTGTCGCAAAAATCGGCGCATTTACTTCCCTTAAAACATAGGGCAACGCACCGATATGATCTTCATGTCCGTGCGTGATAAAAAAGCCTTTCAGCTTGTCCTTATTCTCTTTCAGATATGTCACATCGGGGATTACCAGATCGATTCCGAGCATGTCGTCCGTCGGGAAGCTTAACCCGCAATCCACTACGATGATTTCGTCTTTGTATTCAAAAGCGGTGATATTCATTCCGATCTGTTCGAGTCCGCCCAGCGGAATGATTTTTATTCTTTCTCTGTTTTCTTCAGGTTCCATTATTTCAATTCCACGTCTTCCAATAGATTCTCGAAAATCTTTGCAAGACTCTCCAATTCTTCTTCGTCGGAAACGATGTCGTAAACGGCTTCTTCATCGGCATTTTCCGACATGTCTTTTAAAATCAGGGCTTCGCCGTCATCCCCTTCACTGTCGGTCACGAGAATGTAATTGATTCCGCCGACCGTGGTCTGTTCCAAAACATAGAATTCAATGACTTCTTCATCTTCTCCGGTGAATTTGATTTTTTCCATGCGTTACTGTCCTTTCGCTCTGTGTTCATCCAGATACCACTGGAGAATAAAAGTCGCGGCGATTTTATCCACGTATTTTTTCCTGTCTTTGCCCGCTATTCCGGCTTCGTTCATCAGCTCGTCCGCCTCCACGGTGCTTAAGCGTTCATCCATCAGCTCCACTTTCAGTCCCGTACGCCTCTCCAGCGCTTCCTTAAAGGCATAGGTTTTTCGAACCCTGTCTCCCTCGGAATCGTCCATATTAAGGGGGCAGCCCAACACGATGAAATCGACTTTGTATTCCAGAATCAGTTCTTCGATTCTTGCATACGTTTTGCGCAGTTTATCCTCGCGATCCCTTCGGATAATTTCCACTCCCGAAGCAATAAGACCCGTCGGGTCCGACACGGCTACGCCCACGGTTTTGGAACCGAAATCAAGGCCGAGAATTCTCATACTAATTCCATCCGTTTGCGTCGATATACGCGATTAACATCTCTTCCACAAGTTCGTCGCGTTCTGCCTTCATAATCAGACTTCTTGCGTTATTATGGCTGGTAATGTAAGTGGGGTCTCCGGACATAATGTAGCCCACAATCTGGTTGACGGGATTATATCCTTTTTCCTTCAGGGACTGGTACACGTCTGCAAGGATTAATTTTACCCTGTCTCTGGAGTCCTTCTCCACACTGAAAAACTGAGTATCGGAACTTACAACTGACATATTGTTTCCCTCCGTTTTTTTGACATAATAATACAAGCTAATTTTATCTCAAAAATGCACATAATTCAAGGCTTCCGTGGTTTGTTAACGTTTTCCGTCAAGGTATACGATCCGGTAAATACCGACATCTCTCGTTTCCTTTACGACGAAGTTTTTCGAAACCCACTCTTTGATATAATCTCCTTTGATATCGCCGTTACCGACATAGTTGGCATAAACGGGATTGTCATACAGGGATTCGTCAAAAACCACAATCTGAGGTGTTTTCTCCGGAAACTCCCTGTAATACGTATCATATAGTTCATCATATACCGTTGTCCCCTGCACGGACGGTGTCATCGTCCGATTGCAGAAGCAGGCATAGAATAACTGTTCCCTTCCCACATATAAAACATTGGCATCCCGGGGAATCAGTGTGCTTAATTCCCTGTATGAATCATTCCAGTCCGATCCCGGTTTTTCCGCCACCAGAACACCTGCCGCGGGACCGTTTTCGATACGCACCACGGGGGTTTTAATCGTTACAGGCAGGCAGCCCGTGACGCGAATCAAAAGAATTCTGCAAAGGAAGAAGCACACAAGGAAACCGGCAAGGGCCAGTTGTGCAAAAATCCCACCTTCCGTAACGGCGTGACGTTCCGGCTCATCTTTGTCCTGCGCGTCTTTATCCAAACCAAACGTTCCGGCATTCTGCAGCACAAATACCCCCGAAATAACCGCAAAAAACAGCTTCGTACAGGCAATGTTCACGCCCATGTTGGAAAGAAGCAATGCCGCCGGGAAAGAAAGAATTCCGGGAAGAATGCCGTACCAAAACTTTGCACGATTCTTTTTGTAAGTCAGAAGTGCCAGAACGAAACATAAAACCGCCATCGGAATGTATCGTGACATGACGGTAAACTGATTCTCGTCTCCCAAAAGATATCCCCATACCGTTCGAATGCATAAGAAGAACGAGCAGCCCGCAAGAAGCATAATCAGTATATTGACCGCTATCTGTTTTTTGCCCGCACTTACGGCTTTTCTGCGTTTGTTTATGATTCCCCTCCCCGTAAGAATGACCGCGGTAAAAAGAATCGCAACGGCAAGGGCCGTTCCGTTATTGATGCCGATGGTTCCGAATTCCGAAGCAAAATTTGCCCATTTTGCCGCACCGCCTGCGGATGCATGGGAAGGGTCGGAGAGAATGTAAGAGATATACCGGGTAAACCTGTCCCCTCCTGTAAAAGAAAAACAGCCAAGAAGGAACAAAGCGGAAGGAACCGCTGCCGATACGGCAAACAGTGCCGCACCGTATTTTCGTTTGGATAGTAAAAGTCCCAGAAAGTATACGGGGAAAAGAATTACCATTGTGGGATAACACATTCCGGAAATCACATACAGAACACCCGCAAGAACGGGCCTGTAGGCCTTCCCGTCTTGTTCAAAGGATAATAAAAGCAGGAAAATCAAAAGCATGCACCAGTAGTGTATCAGCTCAAATTCCGGCATACTTACCCACTTGGGAAGAAAGTTTAAGTGCAGAATCAAAAGAAGAAACGCCGCACTTTTTCCCGCTTCTTTTTTTGCAACAAGATAAAGGTATGCTCCGGCAAGTGCATGAAGAAGAATTCCTGCAATCCTGAGAAATATAACGGAATACTCCATGCCCCCGCTTAATTTATAAAAGGGTAATAAAAACAGTGCCGGCAGAAATGCCGAAAACTGATGAGGTTCCCACATATCAAAAATTAGCTTATCGCCTGTAACCAGGCGATAAGCTTGTGCGATTGCATAGGATTCGTCAATATCAAGACTCACAAAAACCGACTTTACAATTCCGAGAATTGTAAGGACAACCAGGGAAACCTGAATGATTCTCCATGCCACTGTTTGCAATGAGGATCTTTTCTTAAGATTATTCATCCGTACTTTGATTACTTTATATATTGTTTCAGTACTTCTGCCTTATCTGTTTTCTCCCAGGGAAGATCGAGATCGTTTCTTCCGAAGTGTCCGTATGCAGCCGTCTGTCTGTAAATAGGACGTCTTAAATCAAGCATACGGATAATTCCGGCAGGGCGCAGATCAAAATGTTTGCGGATAATATCCACCAGGTTTTCATCGCTTACAAGGCCCGTACCGAAAGTGTCTACCATAATGGAAGTGGGCTGTGCAACGCCAATTGCGTAAGAAAGCTGAATCTCACACTTCTTTGCAAGACCTGCGGCAACAATATTCTTGGCTACGTATCTTGCGGCATAAGCGGCACTTCTGTCCACTTTGGTGCAGTCCTTTCCGGAGAACGCACCGCCGCCGTGACGGGCGTATCCGCCGTAGGTATCCACAATAATTTTACGTCCCGTCAGCCCGGCATCACCGTGAGGTCCGCCGATAACGAAGCGTCCCGTGGGATTGATAAAATATTTGGTATTTTCATCCAGGAGTTCCTTCGGAAGAACCGGATCAAATACATACTTCTTTATATCTTCGTGAATTTGTTCCTGCGTTACGTTCGGATCATGCTGTGTGGATAAAACGACCGCCTCGAGGCGCACCGGTCTTCCCTGCTCGTCATATTCCACGGAAACCTGTGTCTTGCCGTCCGGTCTTAAATATGACAGCGTGCCGTCCTTTCGAACTTCCGAAAGCTTTCTGGCAAGTTTGTGGGCAAGGCTGATGGGATAAGGCATCAGTTCTTCCGTTTCGTCCGTTGCAAAACCGAACATCATTCCCTGATCGCCCGCACCGATGGCTTCGATTTCATCATCGCTCATTTTGTTCTCTTTCGCTTCCAGTGCCCGGTCCACGCCCATGGCAATATCCGCGGACTGCTGGTCAAGTGCTACAAAGACCGCACAGGTATCGGAGTCAAAACCGATTTTACCGCGATTATATCCGATTTCATTTACGGTATTTCGCACAATTGTCGGAATATCCAGTCTGGCCCGGGTGGTAATTTCTCCGGTAACCAGAACAAAACCGGTGCAGCAACAGGTTTCGCATGCCACCCGGCTTAAGGGGTCCTGCTCAATGCAGGCATCCAGTATAGCGTCGGAAATGGCATCGCAGACTTTGTCGGGATGTCCTTCCGTAACGGATTCAGATGTAAATAAACGCTTTTCCATTTTACCCTCCTGTTATGAAAAAGGCCCACAAAAGCGGACCCTCCACTACTCTGATTTCAGAGTTAAATTTTTCTTATGAAACAACGGAACGGAATGCGGCATCCTTCGGGGATTCTTCCTCATCCGGTGTGTCGATGATTTCAATGTTTCCGCCGAGTTTTTTCAGTTTTAAGTGAAAATCCTCATAGCCTCTCTGGATATACTGGATATCCGTTACCACGGATTCTCCTTCCGCAGTAAGAGCCGCAATTACCAATGCCGCACCGGCACGCAGATCGGGGCTTGCAATCTCCGCGCCCGAATAACGTTCCACTCCGGTAATAATGGCCGTATTGCCTTCCACTTTTATGTCGCTTCCCATGCGGGTTAATTCATCCACATATTTGAAACGGTTGTCGAAAATACTCTCCGTAACAATGCTGATGCCCTGAGCAATTCCGAGAAGCACCGTCATCTGAGGCTGCATATCCGTAGGGAAACCGGGATAAGGCAGGGTCTTTACCTGTGTATTGCCGAGTCTCTTTGTCGCCACTACACGAACCGCATCATCCGATTCTTCCACCTGGCAGCCGATTTCACTAAGCTTTGCGTAAATGCATTCCAGGTGCTTGGGGATTACATTCTTAACGGTAATATCACCTCTGGTAGCCGCTGCTGCCATCAGATAGGTTCCCGCCTCAATCTGATCGGGTATAATCATGTACTCCGTTTTATGAAGGCTCTGAACACCGTTAATACGGATGACATCGGTACCGGCACCCTTGATGTTGGCTCCCATACTGTTTAAAAAGTTCGCCAGATCAACGACATGCGGTTCCTTTGCCGCGTTCTCGATTACGGTTTTTCCTTCCGCCATAACAGCTGCCATAATGACGTTTATGGTTGCTCCCACGGAAACTTTATCCATGAAAATATGAGATCCCTTCAGACTCTGCGCATGAGCGACAACGGAACCGTGACGTACATTCACGGAAGCGCCGAGGCTTCGAAATCCTTTAATATGCTGGTCAATGGCCCTGGTTCCCAGGTTACATCCGCCGGGAAGAGGTACTTCCGCATTCTTGTACTTACCGAGCAAAGCACCGATTAAATAGTAAGAAGCACGAATCTTTTTGATTCCCTCATTCAGAATTACCTGATTATGAATACGGGAACCGTTGATCCGGTAAGTATGCCTGTCAACTCTTATAATCTGAACACCGATGCTCTCCATGGCCTGAAGCATGACATTCGTATCACGAACATCGGGGACATTTTCAATTGTAACGGTTTCATCCGTCATGATGGAGGCAGCCAGAATTGCAAGTGCCGCATTCTTCGCACCGCCGATTTCTACCTCTCCCACCAGGGGATTTCCACCTGTTATCACGTATTTTTCCATGCGTTCCTCCGCAATATAACGAAGATATTATACATGATTCACTCTGTAAATGCAATTATTACCGAAGGAATCGAAGCGGATCCACCTGAGTTCCGTTTTCAATTACCTCGAAATGCAGGTGAGGTCCCGTGCTGACACCGGTGGAACCGGATTTGGCAATCGTCTGTCCCTGTGCCACCGACTGACCCACGGATACAAGAATCTTACTTAAGTGTCCGTATCTTGTGGAATGTCCGTCCGGATGACGGATCACAACCGCATAACCGTAACCGCCGGCCCATCCTGCCGATGTAACCACGCCACCGCTGGAAGCATAAACCGCAGAGCCGGTAGGTGTTGCAATATCCAGGCCCTTATGATAGGAGGATGCACCTGCGGTAGGAGATTTTCTTCTTCCGAAGTAGGACGAAATACGTCCACCGGATAAAGGCCAGATAAAGGTAGGCGGAATCTTGGTTCCGACTTCCACAATTTTCGGAACGGCTTCCATCAGCACATCCTGCTTGATAATATCTCTGGAAACTTCCGCATCGTTGGAATAATGCACGTCCGCAATCAGTTCGCGGTAGCCGGCCTGGGGCTCCTGCAAAACCTGTTTCTGCGTTGTAAACCAGTCATCGTTGTATACATATTCGATTTCTGCTTCATATGTTTCGTTATAATGTTCACGGTTCACCCATTCCACGGCAAGTTCCGGTTCGGGAACCGTGATAATCAGCGTCTGTCCGACATGTATGGTGGAATTGACGCTTTCCATGAACTCCGAATTCATCTGTACGATGGTTTCCATGGGAATATCCAGCTTCAGAGAAATACCGGAAAGCGTATCTCCGGGCTGAACTTCGTAAGTCTGCTGTACGGCCTGTTCCTCGGTTAACAGTGCCATGGCTTCGTCCACGCTTAAAAGTTCATCTGCGGGAACACTGGCCTCTACCACTTCGATGGTCTCGGAAAGACCGATGCTCTGAAGGCCTAATGCGTATTCCTCAAAATCAAGAAGATATGCATCCTCACAGGCTTTTTCCGCCTGATATAAGGCCATTCCGGATCCGGAATAGGGATAGAACAGTTCCTCTTCCTTCTTTAACCGGATTGTGGCGGTAAGAACGTTTAAATCTCTGTTTTCGTCCTTCTCCATAACCACTTCGTAAAGTCCTTCCGTATCGTATCTGGCAATGGTTCTGGACAGAAGTTCATGCACGTCTTCGGAGGATGCCATATTTACGGTCAGTCCCCGCACCTTCATGGAGTATGCCGTCCGTCTTGCCTTGCGGTGATGATTCTCCATTACGGCCACCATGTTCTGTACGATTTCCCGGTCGGAATCCGTGGCACGGAAAATTTTCTCTTCCCCTACAACGGAAAAGTCCATGGGATCGAGCATAACGAGCGTGTTTGCTCTGTTTGCCATCGTTTTGCGGGCTCTGGATAACAGTTCGTCCGCATGATCTTCTTTGGAAACCACGCCGACCGCTTCTCCGTACATCCAGATGGTAAAACTGTTATCGGCATCATGCTCGAATAAACGGAAATTGGGAATAAAAAAAAGTGCAACAACAAAAGCGCCCAAAAGCACTCTTATTGCCAACACTTTCATTTTGAATGTATATCGGGATAAATGCTTCATCCTATAAAATATTCAGGATTTTTAATACCATTAAAATCAGATTCGCGAATCCGAGGGCGATTGCAATAATCACCGCAACACGGACGGAATTCACTCTTTCGTACAGCTCATGATTGTGTTTCGTCAATCCCTCGGTCTGGTTCTTAAACTCATCCACAACAACTGCCTGTACGTTACGGTATACCTTAACGTTCTCTTTATGTACGAAGTCATCGGACTGTTTAAACATGTCTTCCAATGCCTTCTTGTCTTCCTCTTCTTTTGCAAGGCGGGCTTCCTCTTTTGCCTTCTCCTCTTCCCTGCGCTTTGCCTCCATCTCTTCTCTCAGTGCTTCGTCTTCCTCACCGGGAGTCTTGATGTTGTCCACCGTGGAACGGATGTATTCCAGATGCTCTGCAATTTCACGGTTCTCACGACGCATGGTAAGAATGGCATTATCCACACTCGCCTTAACGGAGGTCTTCAGTTCTTCGGAAGAATTGCGGACCTCATCCACACTGCTGCGCACATCCTGTGCAATCTGGCGAACTTCCGATACGGAATCGGATACCATGAGGCTGGACTGCTTCATCTCATCCACCGGAATCATCAGCGTATTGTTAACGGACTCGTTTAAACTGCTGACATCCAGTCCTCTCATGGCTTCTTCCACAGCTGCCATAATGGCTTCGGATAAATCGGAGGATACATTTGCTTCTTCCGCACCGGCGGCATTTCCTCTGGCACTCTGTACCTTCTGCATGCTTTCATCTACAAGCGTGTTGATCTTATCGGTAAGTTCGGAGTTTTTGTAGTTCAGTTTTCGCATATCCTGAAGGATAGCTTCATACTGCGCAACCTGCTCCTGAAGACGCTGCATTTCATTGGCTTCTGCCTGTGCATTCGCCTTAATCATCTCCTGAGCATTGATTCTCTGTGACATTTTATCTACAAAGTTATCCATAACAAACCTCCGCATGCGCCATTTGCAGCAAATCTACCCACAAATACGCATATATTTTACCATTTTTCCCTTACTTTATCAATAAAAAATCTTTTCAAAAAGGTTTGACTGTTTATTCATAGTTTATTCATATTTGACCGATAAGATGATTGTAATGAAAAGAATATAACTCCCGAGAAATCGGGACTCCTCATTTTCTAGATTTTTTTCATTTTCTCCTATTTTGAAGGGCCGATACAACGTATCGGCCCTTCATTTTATCTGATTGGAGTTATTCTATTTCATGGAAACCGGAGCAATAATATCCACCTGTCTCGGCAGGTTTCGGATAATCGCCTCTGTATGGAAACCGCCGTTTTCCCCGTCCAGCGTCCAGGGAGTCGGCTGATCGGCCTTGATATGTATTTCCGAAGCCCGGAAATAATACATATGCTCCGGATCCGGATCTTGTGCCATTAAGGAAGACAACAGGGAATTGAGTTCCACCGGATCGTCCGGATATTTGATAAAAAGCGCTTCAAATTCTCCGTCATCCAGCTTGATTCCCTTATCCGGATATTTTACTCCTCCGATGGACATGGTATTGCTGACCATGCCGTAAATAAAGGTATCCTTAATCAGCTGGTTGTTTGCCACAATGCTCATGGAATAGGGTTTGATATTGCCGAGACCCACGGACTTGATACCCTCGATTACGTAGGCCATGTGGCCGAAAATATTCTTGACTTTCTGACTGGTCTCATAGGAAACCTCCGTCAGTGCCCCGAAAGCGGCAATGTAGATAAAGGTATTTCCGTTAAAAGATCCGATATCGCACGAAAACGGTTTCCCGCTTACAACCACCTGCGCCGCCTTGGAAAACTCGGACGGAATTCCGAGTGTCCTTCCGAAATCGTTCGTACTGCCGGCCGGGAGATATCCGATGGGTATCTTTTTGTTACACTCATCCATACCTTTTACAACTTCATCCAGGGTTCCGTCACCGCCGGAGCATACGATCATGTCATACTTTCCGTCGCTTTCCTTGACGAACCTCGTGGCATCATCCCTTGCCTGCGTCGGATGAACCGTCACCTCATAACCGGCTTTTTCGAAAATGTCCAGCACATCCACGAGCGCAAAACGGATTCTTTCCTGTCCGGCATGAGCGTTATAAACGAATAGTACCTTTTTTCTGTTCATAAAAAATTCCCTTGAGAATTATTCGTCCTTGCCCAGGTATAACTCAATATTGTCCATAGCTTCCGCTTCATCCACACCGTCGGTTACAACGGTAACCTTTTCTCCGGCGCCGAGACCAAGACTCATCATACCCATGATACTTTTGGCGTTAACTTTTTTTCCTTCGCCTACCTGCAGATAAATCGAAGAATCAAACTGGCTTGCAACCTGAACCAGAACGGCTACAGGTCTTGCTTCCATTCCTCCGGAAAGCTTTACGGTCATCTCTTTTGAAATCATGATTTTCTCCTCCTTAGTAACATCATGTCAAACAGACTCGTGCAAACCTTCTCTTTTTACCCCTTTAATTTTGTCGCAAACTCCTGAATTTTCCGCAGTCTGTGATTGACTCCGGATTTTCCGACACTCGGCGACAAGAACTCCCCCAGTTCTTTCAGTGTCGCGTCCCGGTGTTCAAGCCTTACCTCAGCCATTTCCTGCAGGGTGGGCGGAAGTGCGCTTAAACCGACGGTACGGGCAATATATTCAATATCCTCAATCTGCGAATTCGCCGCATTAACGCTTTTCAGCAGATTCGCCGTCTCGCAGTTTACCCTGCGGTTGGTTTCTCCCGCAATCTCGTGCAAAATCCGGTAATTTTCCAGATTCATCATGGAAATGTGTGCTTCCATGACATTGAGCACTTCGACAATTGCCGCACCTTCCTTGAGGTAGACTACTTTATATTTTTTTCTGGAAACCGTTTTTGCCTCGATTTCAAAATGGCCGAGAATTTCAGAAATCATCGCAGCCATGGTCGGATTCTGGCAAACAAATTCCAGATGATATCCCTTGGCCGGATCCGAAATGGACCCGCAACTGACAAAACAAGCACGCAGGAAAGCTCTCATGCAACACTGGGTTTTCACCAGCTGATGCGAAACGTGGTCCGCATCGGGGATGAAACATCCCATGGCATCCATGCGTTTGATGGCGCTTAAAATATCACGCACCGCCTCATCGTCCGAAATTTCCATACGAAAAAGACGATCTGTTTTAAGCAGACCAACACTTATATTAAATGTTTTTTCTGCCAATGTAAAGCATTTTCTGGCAATGCTTTCCTGCTCACAGTTCAGAACCAGCTTTAAACGGCCGTCTTTTTCCTCCACACTTCCGTAATGAAAGAACAAAACCGCGAATTCCGCAATTCTGCAGTGACGTGCTTTCGGTATGTTTTTTGCCAGTTCTTCCCTGACTTCCTGCGAAAAGGTCATAAACACTCCCGGCTATTTTAAATCCCTGTGTTCGAGCTTCAGTCCGAAGCTTCCGGCATCCTTTAAATTCTTATAAAGTTCATTGGCCAGGGTAACGCTTCTGTGCCTTCCGCCGGTACAACCGATTCCGATGACCAGCTGATTCTTCCCTTCTTTGACATAGTTCGGAATTAAGAAAAGAATCATATCCGTAAGCTTGCTTAAGAATTCCTTGCTCTCTTCAAAACTCATGACGTAATCCTGAACTTCTTTGTCGTTTCCGCTTTTTTCCTTCAGTTCATCGATATAAAACGGGTTGGGAAGAAAGCGAACGTCAAATACCAGGTCCACATCCGACGGAAGTCCGTGCTTGAAGCCGAAGGACACTATGTTTACCATAAGGGAATTGTAGTTTTCGTTTTTGACGAATATATTCTCCAGTTCCGCCTTTAAATCCCTGGTCAGAAGTCTGGATGTATCGATAACATAATCGGCCTCGCCTTTGATTTTCTTTAAAATCTCACGCTCTTTTTTTATGCCGTCGATTACCCTTCCGTCCAAAGCAAGCGGATGCATTCTCCTGGACTCTTTGTAACGCTTCTGTAAAGTGGCATCGGAAGAATCCATGAAAAGAATTTCGAACGGAAAATTCTTTTTGCGTAAATCATCAAGTGCTTCCTGCACTTCATCAAAAGACTGATCTGCACGCACGTCAATTCCGAGAACCACCTTTGTGATTTCCCGGTTCGGCTCCAGAATCAGTTCGACAAATTTACTGATTAAAGGCACGGGAAGATTGTCCACGCAGTAATAACCCAAATCCTCAAGCATCTTCTGTGCCGTCAGTTTTCCCGCACCGCTCATTCCGGTGACGATAACGAATCTCATATTACTCCCCCATAAAGATTATTTCCGGTTCCAAAAGAATTCCGGAATTCTCGTAAACCCTCTTTCTTACTTCTTCTATCAGCTGCGAAACATCTTTTGCCGTAGCATCGTTCTCATTGATAATAAAGCCGCAGTGTTTCTCGCTGACCTTCGCGCCTCCGACGGAAAGGCCCCTGCATCCGGCTTCCTCAATCAGCTTGCCGGCAAAATATCCTTCCGGCCTTTTAAATGTACTGCCGGCACTTGGATATTCAAGAGGCTGTTTCTCTCTTCTTCTTGCGCCTAATTCCAGCATGGTAATCCGAATCTGTTTTTCATCTCCCGGCATCAGCTGAATGCCGCAGGAAAGAACGATATACGGTACATCTTTCAAAATAGATGTACGATATCCGAATTCCAGATGCGCTCCGAGAATGGTTTTGATATTTCCGTCCGGTGTCAATACCCTGACCCAGCCGACTACCTGGGACATTTCCCCGCCGTAGGCTCCGGCATTCATACGGACTGCGCCGCCGACGGAACCGGGAATTCCTGCCGCGAATTCAAAACCGGTTAAACCTTTTTGCAGCGCATGGCTTGCAACAGCCGACAGGGATGCCCCGCCTTCCGCAATAATCATGTCGTCTTTGACAATGATGTCGCTCATTCCGTCGCCAAACGTCGCAACAACACCTGCGATTCCGTTATCGCTTACCAAAAGATTACTTCCTTTTCCCATGAAGAAAAAGGGCAGATCTTCTCTTCTGCAGAATTCCACAAGTGCCGAAAGTTCCTCGATATTTTGTATCCTGACGAAGCATTCCGCATTTCCGCCGATTCGGAATGTGGTATGTAATTTCATCGGTTCGTCAAACAGAACCTCCGATTCTTCCAAGAGATTTTTCAGTTTTTCTTTCTGGTCCCCAGTCATAATCATCCTTTATTCAAGAACAAGTTTCGCCGCGCCGTAAATACCTGCATCGTTTCCGAGGGTTGCAAGGCAGAACTTCGCATCCTTTGCACCGTGGAAAACGTATTTTTTATAATTCTTCTCGATAAAATCAAACAATACTTCTCCGGCTTTGCTCACGCCTCCGCCGATTACAAACGCTTCCGGGTTCACTACACAGGCAACGGTTGCAAGACCTTTTCCGAGATACATGCCGAAAATCTCCGCCACTTCCACGGCCAGTCTGTCTCCTGCCTTTACGGCATCAAATACAGCCTTTGCACTGACTTCGCCTTCTCTTAAAACGCTCGGCATATCATCCTGCTTAAGTCTTTCGTTTGCGAGTCTGGTAATACCCGTAGCGGAAGCATACTGTTCCAGACATCCCTTGTTTCCGCATCCGCAGCTGATCAGTTCGTTGTCTTCCACATGAATATGTCCGATTTCTCCGCCGGCTCCGGTTGCGCCCGCAACCAGCCTGCCTTCGATGATAACACCACCTCCGACACCGGTTCCCAGAGTGACCGCTACAATGCTGGAATATCCCTGTCCGCCGCCTTTCCACATTTCACCGAGTGCCGCAACGTTGGCATCATTTCCGGTCTTTACGGGAAGATTCGTAAGTTCTCCGAGCTTCTCGCTTACATTGAATACACCCCAGCCTAAATTGGCTGCCTTGTAGATGGTTCCCTTGGAATCCACGGGACCGGGTACCCCGATTCCGACACCGATGATGTCTTCTTTTGAAATCTGCTTTTCGCCGATTTTATCCGCTATGGACTTCGCAATATCCGGCAGAATCTGTTCTCCGCCGTTTTCCTTTCTCGTAATGATTTCCCACTTGTCGAGTACATTTCCCTCGGAATCAAAGAGACCGAGTTTCACCGTGGTTCCTCCGAGATCTACCGCAAATACATACTGTGCCATTTCTTTATCCTCCGAAATATTATTGTCGTAAAATAATCCGATTTAGTCTTCCTCGTCCTCTTCGCGTCTCTGGGCAAGGGAATTCTGTACACGCTTATAAAGCTCCTGAGCCGCATTGTAACCCATCTTCTTCTGTCTGTGGTTTACGGCTGCGGTTTCGCAAACGATGGCAAGGTTACGTCCGGGACGCACCGGAATATTATGGCAGACAACCTTGTTTCCGAGATATTCCGTGTACTGTTCTTCCAAACCGAGGCGATCGTATTCCGTATCCTTGTTCCAGTCTTCCAGTTTAATGACAAGGTCGATGTTCTGCGTCTCCTTAACGGAGGAAACACCGAACAGAGTCTTTACGTCCACAATACCGATTCCTCGAAGTTCGATAAAATGCTTGGTTGTGTCCGGAGCGGTTCCGATCAGGGTATCCTCGCTGACCTTACGGATTTCCACAACATCATCGGTAACCAGACGGTGACCACGCTTGATTAATTCCAGCGCCGCCTCACTCTTACCAATTCCGCTCTCACCGGTGATCAAAACGCCTTCGCCGTATACATCGACCAAAACACCGTGAATGGAAATGCAGGGAGCTAATTTTACATTCAGCCAGCGAATGGTTTCCGCCATGAATACGGAGGTCGTGTTCTTCGTTTTAAACAAAGGCACACCGTTTTCCACAGCTTTTTTCCGGAAAAGTTCGTCCGGTTCCAGATCTCTGCAGAATACAATACAGGGAATGGGATAACTTAAAAGTTTGCTGTAAATCTCTTCCTTTCTTTCGGGAGAAAGGGATTCCATATAACGGTATTCCACGAATCCGATAATCTGCAGACGGGTTGCTTCGTAGTTTTCAAAGAAGCCTGCCATCTGAAGTGCGGGACGGTTAATGTCCGGCTGTTTGATTTTAATTTTGTCAATGGGAATCTCCGGTGTCAAAGCTTCCAGTTTTGCTTTTTCCACGATTCTCTGTAAACTGATACTTGGCATGTTTTTCGCCCTCCCTTATTTGTCTGATACCCCGTTACTGTCTGTTGTAATAATCAATTCCCCCGCTCGGGTTAAAATAGGTTCGAATATATCCGTCCGAGGAGACCACCACGAACTCGTTCGTTGCCTCCACGTAATAGATATCATCATTGTCTTCTTTCTCTTTTTTGTGAAGCGCATCGGGATTTACAACCACCGCATTCGCTGCCGCAAGGTATTCCTCCGCGTTCGCAAAGCCCATTTCTTTTCCGTGTTTCTCGTAATGCTCATCCAGATATTTCTTCTTGCGGAAAGTCAGGTTCCCCGTTTTTTTCGGTTCGCTTTTTTCCTCGCTTACAACCTCACTGTCCTCTTTTCCGACCTCTTCGCTTTGGGCCTGACTGTCAGACTCTCCGTCGTCATCTTCGATAATATCCTCATACTGCTGCTCGACTTCGCTGTCTCTGTCCTTGGCATCGGAAATGGTCTCCACATATTTCTGTTCCTGTTTGATTGCGTTATCGTAATGATCCATTTCCGTGGTACATCCGATGAAAAATGCACCGAATGCCGCAACGGTTGCCGCTACTGCTATTTTACCGATTTTATTCCGGAATTGTTTCATGGAATCTCCTCTCTGTTTCAGTCCGCCAAAAGGGTGTGAAATTTGACACTCGCTTCATTCAGACTGTCCTTGTTAGCTCCGCCTCTGTAGTTTTGATTCGTATTCTGGGTCTTATCATTCTCCCAGTTGCAGACGGGACAGATGTCATAGTCCCCGTTCTTCAGAAAATAAGTGCTTTCGCAACAGGGACACCTGTAATACATCCTTCCGTCCATAGCGGCATGAAATGCCATAATCGCACTTTGCCTGCAAGTCCTTACATCCATATAGACTTTTTTTAAGTTTATGTCAAAGAACCGGTCGATTGCCTGGCAGTCCATGTTGATATCAACATCTTTAAATTCCTCGTCAAACGGCAGTTCCCATTCGGAACGGCCGGCGGGAAAATGTAAAAACTCCATAAATCCGAGATAATCCGGTTTTACCTGCGCAATCAGATCTCTGATTTCGAAGAGAAGTTCATACTTCCTGCCTCCGATTGCCTCGCTTGCACTTTTGTCGGTATTGATATCCCGACGGCTGAAAACAAGCGCTTCTTTAATTTTCAGTTGCAGAAGAGTCATTTCCTTTATCAGATGGTTTCCGGATTCCCTGATAAAATCCATGTCCTGTTTGTTATCCATATTCCTCTCCCCCGGCGTCAGCCTTTCTTTTCATCGTCTTTCGCGTGAAGGAATTCGTATATTCCTTCTGCAACATTTTTGGGTATTTCCGGCAGGGCAGCAATCGTCTCCACGTCCGCCGCCTTCAGATCTTCAATGGAAGTGAACGCTTTCATCAACGCTCGTCTTCTTTTTTCTCCGATACCGGGAATCTCGTCCAGAACCGAATGCACTTGTGCCTTCGTACGAAGGGAACGGTGGTATTCGATTGCGAAGCGGTGCGCTTCATCCTGCACCCTAGTTATTAGTTTAAACCCCTCCGAGCGGGTGTCAATCGGCAATTCCACATTTTGATAATAAATTCCTCTGGTCCTGTGATTGTCATCCTTGACCATGCCGCAGACCGGGACATGAATTCCAAGATCCGAAAGCACTTCTTCGGCAATGTTTACCTGACCTCTTCCGCCGTCCATTAACAGAAGATCCGGAAATTTTACAAAACTGTCCTGCGAAGGCTCCTCCCCGGATTGCAGTTTCAGTCCGTGTTCAAAGCGTCTGGTAAGAGCTTCCTTCATGCAGGCGTAATCATCGGGGCCGGTTACGGTTTTCATGCGAAACTTCCGGTAATCGCTTTTCTTCGGTTTGCCCTTTTCAAAAACCACCATGCTGGCTACGTTGGCAAAGCCCGAAGTATTCGAAATATCAAATGCTTCCATCCGCTCGATGCTCGGGATCCCGAGGAGATTCTCGATTTCCTTTACCGCACCGAGTGTTCTTGCTTCCTCACGTTTGATTTTTTCCGCATCCTGGGAAAGAACGAGTGCCGCATTCCTGCCGGCGAGTTCCAAAAGTTTCTCCTTCCGCCCTCTGACGGCGACCTTAATCAGAACCTTCCGTCCCTTCTTTTTGGAAAGCCATTCCTCGATTAATGTCCGATCCGGCACTTCTTCCCCGACATAGATTTCCGTCGGGACATACGGTGTGCCCGCGTAAAATTGTCTTAAGAAGGAGGAAAGCACCTCCCCTTTTTCATCTTCCGCGCAGTCATTTAACAAAAAATGTTCCCTGCCGATTAGTTTTCCGGCTCTTACGAAAAATACCTGAACGGCAACATCCTTTTCTCCGGATGCGATACCGATATAGTCCTTATCCTCACCCTCATAATCCGTAATCTTCTGCTTCTGGGCGATGCTCTTCACACTGAAATACAATTCCCTGATCTCCGCAGCTTCCTCAAAAGCCAGGCGTTCGCTGGCTTCCTCCATCTGTTTTTCAAGGCTCTTTAAAATTTCACCGTAGTTTCCGTTCAGAAAATCCAGTGCCTTTTCCACATTCGAACGATATTCTTCCCTGGAAACGTTTCCTGTACAGGGAGCCATGCACTGCTTCATGTGATAGTTCAGGCAGGGACGGCCGGAGGCATTTTCTTCCCCCTCTTTTATGAAACGGTTGCAGGTTCTGAGTCTGTAGAGTTTATTCATCAGATCAATGGTTTCCTTTACCGCAAAAGCTGAAGTGTACGGTCCGAAATACCTGCTTTTATCCTTTTTCATCTGTCTTGAAAAAAGAATTCTCGGATAATCCTCGGCAACGGTTACCTTGATATAGGGATAGGTTTTGTCGTCTTTTAAAAGAGTGTTGTATTTCGGGGAATGCTCCTTAATCAGATTATTTTCCAGCACCAGGGCTTCAAGTTCCGAATCCGTAAGAATGTATTCGAAATGATCGATTAAGGAAATCATTTTCTCGATTTTTGCGGTATGGGGAACCCCGGCACGAAAATAAGACCGCACTCTGTTTTTCAAGTTTACGGCCTTACCGACATAAATGATGGTATCGAACGCATCATGCATGATATAAACCCCGGGACTTCCCGGGAGTTTTTTTAATTCCTCTTCTATGCAAAAATCGCTCACGAAATCTTATTCTACCTCGTCATTCTTCCCTTCTGCCCTTTTGTTTAAAATGTCCTGGAATTCATCGAAACCGTCATCCTGTTTTTCTTCGGGCCTCTGTTGATCTTCCGGTTTCTGTTCTTCCAGAGCTTTTTGCTCTTCTTTTTTGATTTCCTCGTCCACGATTTCGTTTAACTCGTCAAGCTCGGATTTGCTGATTCCGTAACGGGTTTCCTCCTGCTTTGTAAAATAGGAGTCCTCGTCCTCATCGTCTTTGGCAAAACCGTTTTCAGGCGCTGTACTCTCTTCTTTGGCGGCGCTCGTGTCTTTGCTTTCCTCACTCACCGGCGGTTTGACGGAAATCGGTTTCTCCGCTGCCGTTCTTCCGAACTGCAGTCCGTTATCTTTCGGAGGCGGTACGGGAATTCCTTTTTCTCTGCAATATATTTCCATGAACTCATGGCCTGTAATGGTTTCTTTTTCAATCAGGTGAGCAGCGATTTTATCCAGAATGTCACGGTTTTTCTTCAGCATCTTATATGCTTCCTTATAACATTCCTTGATCATGGCCATCACTTCTTTATCGATTTCCGCGGTGGTCTTGTCCGCGCAGTTCATTACGGTTCTGCCGTCCAGATATCTGCTTTCCACGGACTCAAACTGCACATGACCGAATTTCTCGCTCATACCGTAAAGCGCAATCATGGAACGGGCAATGTTCGTCGCTCTTTCGATATCGTTTGCGGCGCCGGTGGTAATCGTTCCGAAAACCAGCTCCTCCGCAGCACGCCCGCCCAAAAGCTCTACCATTTCATCATGAAGTTCTTCCTTGGAATCAAGGTATTTCTCTTCCTCGGGGACCTGCATAACATATCCCAATGCACCCATGGTGCGGGGCACGATTGTAATTTTCTGTACCGGTTCGGAATTCTTCTGCAGCGCGGAAATCATGGCATGGCCGACTTCGTGGTAGGAAACGATTTTTCGTTCCTGCTCGGTAAGGATACGATCTTTCTTTTCCTTACCCACAAGGACAATTTCCACGGCATTTAAAAGGTCTTTCTGACCTACAAACGCACGGCCTTCCTTAACGGCGGTAATAGCCGCCTCGTTCACCATATTGGCCAGGTCGGAACCAGTCGCGCCGCTGGTGGCAAGTGCCACTTCCTCAAAGTTCACGGTCTCGTCAAGTTTCACATTCTTTGCGTGTACCTTTAAAATAGCCACACGGCCCTTTAAATCGGGTTTTTCCACTACAACACGACGGTCAAAACGGCCGGGACGAAGCAGCGCTTTATCCAGAATTTCGGGGCGGTTGGTTGCCGCAAGAATAATGATACCTTTATTTCCGTCAAAGCCATCCATTTCGGAAAGCAGCTGGTTTAACGTCTGTTCTCTTTCTTCATTTCCGCCGCCGTATTTTGAATCACGGCTGCGGCCGATGGCATCGATTTCATCGATGAATACAATACAGGGAGCATTTTTCTCCGCTTCTTTAAACAAATCGCGTACACGGGATGCTCCGACTCCGACATACAGTTCCACGAAATCGGAACCGGTCAGGGAAAAGAACGGAACATTTGCCTCGCCTGCACAGGCCTTGGCCAGCATGGTTTTACCGGTTCCGGGAGGGCCTACAAGCAAAACGCCCTTCGGAAGGCGGGCACCGATTTTTACATAACGATCGGGATTGTGAAGGAAATCAACCACTTCCTTCAGGGAATCTATGGCTTCATCCACGCCTTTAACATCCTCGAATTTTACACCCGTGGATTTCTGTACATAAACCTTTGCATTGGATTTTCCGACGTTCATAAAACCGCCGATACCGTCACTTTTTGACATTCTGCGGAAAACCGCAACGGCAAAAATCACAAACAGAACCGTAGGCAGAACATATGCAAACAGAATGTACCAAATTTGAGAAGAATTGCTTGGAATCTCGCCCTTTACTTCAATTCCGGCTTCCAGAAGCCTGGCGGTTAAAACTCCGTCCTCCTCGGTTTTACCCGTGTAATAAGACTCCTGTGTGGTACCGCTTAAAAGCCAGTTTTTGACGGCATTTGCTTTGGTTCCGACCGGGAAAATATCAATTCGGGTTTCACCGATTACAACACTTTCCACCTTCTGTTCTTCAATCATGGTGAGGAACTCGTTATAGGTAATCTCCGTTGCCGTATTGGTGTTAAGAAGTCTGTAAATCCAAGTAAAAATAAAGAAACAGATTAAGAGAAAGAACACGATGAGCAGAATTCCGCCACCGCCGCCCTGACGCTTATTCTTGTTTTCGTTGTTCTGATTTTCCATTTAATCACACTTTCTGAATAATATGCCGATACCATACTATTATAAGTGTGGAAGGCGAATAATTCAATGTTTAATCGACCCGCATAAAAAAACCCACAGTCAAATTGACTGCGGGGTTCGAGGCGCCAACCAGATTTGAACTGGTGATAACGGTGTTGCAGACCGGTGCCTTACCACTTGGCTATGGCGCCATATCATCAAAATCATCATATCATATCTTTCCGTAAAGCGAAAGAAAAATAATTAATAGTGACTCCGACGGGAATCGAACCCGTGTTACCGCCGTGAAAGGGCGATGTCTTAACCGCTTGACCACGGAGCCTCGTCGGTATTTCCTTTAAAAAAGCTCCCCGAGTAGGGCTCGAACCTACAACCCCTCGGTTAACAGCCGAGTGCTCTACCATTGAGCTATCGAGGATTAATACAACAATCTCTTCCTACGCTACTCAGGGAACGCGCCGCAGCACACTACCGCTGAGATATCGAGGACTAACAAAACAATCTCTTCCTACGCTACTCAGGGAACGCGCCGCAGCACACTACCACTGAGATATCGAGGATTATCTTAAAAATACTCTGAAAGTTTCCTGAAACCTTCAAAACCGAATACAGATTCCGTTGCCGGATCATCTTCACCAAGTTGGATAACGTTTAACCTCTGGATA
>ODAJ014783356.1_pt1 | contig 30717 bp, 22 predicted proteins | sample 1539241 | NCBI WGS metagenome assembly ODAJ01 (sample SAMN02144231, study PRJEB22623) | gut metagenome | biome: sheep rumen | host: Ovis aries | place: New Zealand
ATCGCTTCGCTGACATCTTAGTACACTGCATTCTGAAAATTCTTCGTCTCACTAACAAATCTTTCGGTCTTTGAAATCGCTTCGCGATTTGTTGTATTTTTAATTTTTTTAGTAACTAAGCAAAAACTTGAAAACTCTTTGTGTGCCAAGTAACGACAACGACTAACAACTACAAAATCTGTAAATCCTTTGAATGCCAACCAACAACCAACGACGATGAAAAAAGTTACTTCGCAACTTTTTTCGTCAGCATCGAATTAACCGTAATGCCTTCCACCCTTCCGAGTTTTCCGGTAAGAGCGGAAATATTGTCGTTAGTACCTTGTGCAATAAGTGTAATAACCGACATCTTTTTCTCTTTAAACGGAATACCCATTCTGCCTACAAACAAGTCCGAATAATCGTGCAATATAGCATTTACCGTATTGGATTTAGATTTATCTTCAATAACTATTGCTATAATCGCTATTCTTATTTCGTCGTTTTTTACCATACTTTTACCCTGAAATAAAAAAATCTCTTTTTGCACATTGCAAAAAGAGGCTCAAAATAAAATTCATTGTACCGACTGTTAGGAAATACCGAACAGTTTGTTTTATTTTCCAGCCCCGGGATTTTCAAGGTTTTAACCAAGCCAATCCGTTGCAATGTTTCATTTTTAGGTTATTATATACCTAATAACTCAAAATGTCAAACTATTATTATCTTTTTTATAAGTTACGAAATTTTCGGAAAGATTATCTGACTACGGTTGTTTTTTTGCCTTTTATTAATTTATAAATTTTGCTTACCAAACCAAAATTGAAAAAACAACCGGCAATAAAAAGTTTTATTTTAAAACTTAATTTTGACTTAAAAAAACTGAAATTATTTTTTTTCAAATCTTCCAATAATATTTTTACGCTTTCAATATCGGGAGTTTCTTCCGATGCTATAAAAGTTAGCCATTGGGATACAATATTTAATCTAAAATTACACAGTTTGTTTTTCAAATCAAACAATTCTTGTTCTTGTGCATACTCCATTTCCATATCGGAAACTTTTAAAAACTCCAAAAAATTTTTCTTAAATTTTTTTGTATGTTGCCTTGATGTAGGATTCATTCTGTAATAGCACAAACATTTATCAATACAAACAACTTTTTCTATTCTTTTAAAAGTATTCAAAGTATAATAAACATCCTGTGCATAAGTTTCTATCTGTCTAAGATTACCAACAACTTCTTTTCTGTAAAGTTTGTTCCAAACATACATATGGTTATAAAAACATTCGAAAGCTTCGTTTGAAGTTAAAATTTCTTTGTTGGGAAAATCCGTATTTTTAGTCCAATTGTTTTCGGTTCCTTTATACCAATTGCAAACAACTAATCCGGCATTTGTTTTTGTAATTGCATTGTATAGTGTTTCATACATATCAAGTTCAAAATAATCATCCGGATCTATAAAACCTATAAAATCACCGGTTGCAATATCAAGTCCCGCATTTCTTGCTACGGCAGGACCGCTGTTTTTAATATGCAAAACTTTTATTCTGTTATCTTTTAATGCATATTCATCACATATTTTACCGCAATTATCAGGTGAACCGTCATCCGTCAATATTATTTCCAAATTCTTGTATGTTTGATTAACAATGCTATCTAAACTTTGTCTTATATACGGTTCTACATTATATACAGGTACTATTACGGATATTTTATCCATTAAAAAAATCCTTATATAAAATATTATTTCTATTTTATATTAAATTTATTCCGCTTTTTCAATCATAAAATATTTATTTTTTATCTATCTTTTCGTATTGTTATTGACTTATTTTTCTTGCCTTGATATTATACTAACATTATGGAAAACAAATTAGCACAAAACTTTAATTTTTTCAGTTTAATAAAGTTTGCACTGCCGACAATGATAATGGTATTTTTCGTATCGTTATATGTTATGGTTGACGGTGTATTTGTTTCCAAATTTGTTAACACCGATGCTTTTGCGGCAATCAACATTGTTTACCCTTTATTTAGTCTTCTTTTTGCAATTTCAAGTATGCTTGCTTCCGGAGGCAGTGCTTTGGTTGCAAAAAAGATGGGAGAACAAAAGAATAAATCCGCAAAACAATATTTTTCTTTAGTCGTTATTTCTTCAGCGGTAATAGGCTTAATTTTGGGTTTAATATGTTTAATATTCATAAAGCCCGTAATTTATCTTTTAGGCTCAAATGATTCCATTTATGAATATTGCTACGATTATATAGTCCCTATTTTGATATTTTCACCGCTATGCATACTACAAATGATATTTCATTCGTTTTTTATTGCAGCAGGCAAACCTAAAATGGGACTTATTGCATCTTTAACAGGCGGAACAACCAACATTATTTTCGATTATATTTTTATTGTTCTAACGGGTATGGGAATTTCAGGTGCTGCCTACGGAACAATTGCAGGTTTTATTGCACAAAATACCATAGGATTTCTTTATTTTACATTCAAAAGAAAAGGTTCTTTGTATTTTGTTAAACCCTCATACAATTTATTGGCAGTTGCAAAAAGTTGTTATAACGGATTTGCCGAATTTATAGGTAATTTGGCAGTATCTTTAACAACTTTTCTATTTAATATAGAAATGATGAAATATATCGGTGTAGACGGTGTTGCGGCCATAACGATTGTTCTTTATGCCGAATTTATTTTAACTTCAATATTCTACGGATATGCTTCAGGTATTGCGCCGATATTCAGTTATAACTACGGAAGCAAAAACACATATCAATTAAAAAACATTTTTAAGATAAGTATGATATTTATAATAACATCTTCAATTCTGATATATTTGTTGTCGATACCTGCCGCTCCTTACATAATAGCTTTTTTCGCAAAAGAAAATTCTCATGTGTTTTATATTGCACTAAAAGGTTTTTTTATTTTTGCAATTTCATTCTTGTTTACAGGAACAGACATTTTTTCGGCAGCAATGTTTACCGCTTTTTCCAACGGAAAAGTTGCAGGAACAATTATGTTTCTGAGAACATTTTTGTTCTTAAGTTCGGCAATTTTGTTATTACCGTTAATTTTGAAAGTTAACGGTATATGGCTTGCAATACCTGTCGCGGAATTTTTGTCTATACTTGTTTCAATTTTCTATTTCATAAAATATAGAAAAATATATAATTTTTACTAAATTTGGTAAAATAATCTCCAATGAAAACAATAAGAATTTTATTATCTTTTATACTCTTATTTTGTTGTTTTGTTAGTGTAAATATTTTTGCACAAGGAAAAGAACATAACGAAATTACAATAGCAATTCTAAAAGGGGATAACCTTTCCGAATATAAAGATTTGTTGTCAAAAACGATAAAAGAGAAACTAAACAAAACGGTAAAAATAAAAGTTTTGGATTACGACACGTTCATAGTTGATATGAACAGGGGAAACAGCGACTTTTATAAAGGTTCTCCGCTTACTTATGTTCTTTCGTTATCGGATACCGTTATATTAAAATCCGCTTACAGAATTGACGGCGAAATTCAACAGGATTATACTCCTGTTATACTTGCAAGAACAGACAAGAATATAAATACCGTTAAAGATTTAGAAAACACAAATTTCCATTTCACAAACCCTAATTCCGCATCGGGATATTTATACCCCAAATTATTTTTAATTGAAAAAGGTGTAATTACGGAAAAAGATTTTGCCGATAACCGTTCACCGAGCGCAAAAGATGTTTACAATTATGTCTTGGAAGGTAAATGGGATGCATGTTGTTCTTTTTACGGTCTTTTGGAAGATGATCCCTTTTTCGAAAAAAATCCCTTATTAAAAGCTTTTAAAATAAATCTGCAAATTCCCAACGATCCGTTATGGGCTGACGAGAGAATAAAAACAGAAAACCCGCAATTGGTAACGGATGTAAAAAATTTAATATTGGAATTGTTTGAAGATAATAAAGAACTTTCTTTTATACCGGCAAGAGATAAAGATTATGACTCAATAAGAAGAAAAGTAAGGATATTGAACATAATAGAAAACAAAGATTTTATATCGGTAGACAGAGTGCTGGGTTTTGTTACAAGAAGTCCTAAAACTTTAAACTTTATTTTAAAATACAAATTGCATATTGCTCTTTCTTATTTAGTGTTTACATCACTGATTATCATTTTTGTTTCCGTATTTTTCAAAAGAACCGTAATAAAGAAATATCATACGGAACATAAATTGTTAAACGACAAATATAATGATTTATTGGAACATTTGGAAGAAGAAAACGATTTCAATTCAAAAATAACCAAACTTGAAGACGAAATAAAAGTTGCTTTTAAAGAATATACAAAGTTTACCGAAGATTCCGTTATGGTTAAGTATGTTGCAACCGGTGAATTTTTATTTAATAAATATAAGGATACAAATGCTATGGAACCGTCCGCAATAGCAAACTGTTATGTTAAAGCTTTTGAAAGAATAGTTATGGTTAGTGCATACGGTGCGGAAACATTTGAAAAGCAAGATGATACAAAAGTTCCGGACGAGCAACAAAACATACAAAACAAAATAGACCCGAAAAAGATATTGGATAACGGGATAAGAGATGTAAGAGAAAAAGCAGGGTTAAGCAACAAAGATTATAAGAGTTTGCAAAAATGCAGAAGTTTAAGAAACAAAGTTGCACATTTAAAACCTGTTTCTACCGAAGAAGTGATTTCTATAAGGAAAACTCTTTTAGGGGAAAATTCTTATACCAACGGAATATTGGCAAAGTTGGCACCATATCTTTAAAAATGTTTTAACATTTTTAAAGATAGCTTAAAGCTTATAGCATATAGTTTAACGACAGCGACAAATTTGAGGGATGGATGGAAGGAAACGACAAACAACAATGGATTACTTCACTTTGTTCGCAATGACAAAAGAATTGGTAATTTATGACAAAATATATTGAAATAAGTTGTAAAACGGCTTGTAACAGAGTAAACAGCAATTTCTTGCCTTTTAATTGGGATTTGAATATTTACAGAGGTTGCGAACACAAATGCCAATACTGCTTTGCCGTGTATTCTCATAAATATATGGAATCAAAAAACTTCTTTGACGAAATATATGTAAAGAAAAACATTGCGGAATGTTTTGAAAAGCAAATATCTTCAAAAAGATGGAAAAAATCCGTTATAAATATCGGCGGAGTTACGGACAGTTACCAACCTGCGGAAAACAAATATAAAATAATGCCCGAAATTTTAAAGTTATGCATAAAATATAAAATACCGATAAGTGTATCGACAAAATCCAAACTTATATTGAGAGATTTCGATTTGTTCGCCGAACTTGCAACCCTTGTTCCCGTAAATATTACTTGTACTATTACGACGGTAAACGAAAATATACGAAAGCTTATAGAACCTAATGCCGCACCTGCACAAGACAGGTTTAACAATTTAAAAGAATTTTCAAGAACAAATGTTAATACCGGAATATTTATTATGCCGATAATTCCGGAACTTACCGACTCTTATAAAAATTTAAGTATGTTGTATAAAACGGCAAAAGAAAACAATGTAAATTATGCAGTCACAACTATTTTAAATTTAAGGGGAGAAACAAAAATAAATTTTTTAAATTTTGTTAAAAATAAATTACCGCACCTGTACAACAAGATAAAATCCCATTATAAAGGTGCTTATGTAAATTCCACATATAAAAAGCACATATACAACATTTTAAACACTTTGGAAAAAAAGTATCCGTTACAAGAAAAAGAAATTGTTTATCCAAATTACGAAAAATCCGACGACCAATTGACCTTATTTTGATATTACAGGAAAGAGAGTGTCCCTTTAACTTTTTTTAATGTATTTGGAACAAGTTCTATTGCCAAGACATATTTCGTTTCGATTTTGTCTTCACATTTGATTCCGTATTCTATGGCTTGTCTGAAACCCATTCTGTAATAATAGTTTGGATCTCCTACCAAGAATATACAGTTATAGCCCAAATCTTTGGCTATTTCAAAACTTTTTCTTATAAGAGTTTCACCGATTTTTTCGTTTCTGTACCCTAACATTACACAGACGGGACCTAAAAGTAAAGGTTTTATTTTCGGATCGGCACAACCTTTTATATTGAACTTCGATAAAATAATGTGTGCTATTAATTTTTTTTGTTCTTCTGCGACGAGAGAAAGTTCTGGGATATATTTTTCACCTGCTCTTATTTCATTAACAAAATCCTGCTCTTTGCCGTTTGAAACTCTTGCCGTTTCAAAAGCATCTTTAACCAACTTATAAACTTCTTTAAAATCTTGTTTTGTTTCTTGTCTGATAATCATACCAATAGTTTAGCCGATTTACGGAAAAAATCAATTGAATTGTTCTAACCAATCTAAAATTACGGGAAGATTATGTTCTTTAAAGAAAATATCGTGATGATTTATACCATCTACAAAAACGACTTGTTTTTCTTTAACCGGAGCTAAATCGAAAAGTCTTTGAGAATGTGAATGATGTATTAACATATCCTTATTTCCGTGTATAAGTAAAATAGGACATTTTATATTTTTAATATATTCGTCCGAAGGATACTTATCTTTTAGCACCAAAAAAGCTAACGGAACGGGATATTCTTTTACTTCCTGATAAAGAGAAGAAAACGGTGCCGTTAAAATAATACCGTCCGGATCTCTGTATTGTGTAAGGCCCATCGCAAAAGCACAGCCGAACGAATATCCGTAAAAAATGATTTTGTCATTATCTGTTTTATTTTTATAATAATCGTAAAAAGCAACGGCATCGGAAAAAATTACATCCTGCGATATTTTACCTTTAGTGTTTCCGAAACCTCTGTATTCCATCATAGCAACGGAATAGCCTTCGGTTGTGAGCTTCGTTATGGCTGGGGCAAATCTTGCCATTAAACCGGTATTACCGTGGAAATACAATATTAAAGGTTTATCTTTATCACCTTCAAAATACCAAGTCATTACTTGAGTTCCGTCTTTAGCCGTTACGGGGTTTTCCTCAAACATGTCAAATCCGGCTTCTTGAGGAGCTTTATAATTTGTGTCCGGTCCAAATAAAAAATTAATTTGGAAAAAATATAATACTCCAAAATAGATAACACAAAATATTGCAATACCTAATAATATCTTTTTTAATTTCTTCATATTCGTATATTTTAATAAAAAAAAGAACCCGGATACAATACCCGAGTTCTTTTTTTTATATTTGTAAGCTGAAAATTACAATGAATTTTTGCTTTCAAAATCTTTCATGAATGCAACTAATTTCTTTACACCTTCTATCGGCATTGCATTATAAATAGAAGCTCTCATACCGCCAACGGTTCTGTGACCTTTAAGACTGATTAAACCTTCTGCTGTTGCTTCTTTTATGAATTTTGCTTCCATTTCTTCGTTACCGATAACGAAAGGAACGTTCATCAATGATCTGTCTTCTTTAACAACAGTTCCTTTGAACAATTTGCTTGAATCCAAGAAATCGTACAATATTTTTGCTTTTGCTTCGTTCATTTCTTTCATTTTTGAAAGACCGCCGAGTTTCTTAATCCATTTAAATACTAATCCGCAAATATAAATTCCGTATGTAGGAGGTGTGTTGTATAATGAGCCGTTATCTGTTTGAATTTTCCAGTTCATCATTGTAGGTGTGCAAGCCAAAGCAGGACCATCACCGATTAAATCTTCTCTTATAATTAAAATTTGTACTCCGGAAGGACCAACATTTTTCTGAACTCCACCGTACATTACACCATATTTTGTAATATCTACAGGTTCCGATAAGAAACAAGATGAAACATCGGAAACTAACGGTTTACCTTTTGTGTTAGGAAGTTTTTTAAATTTTGTTCCGTAAATTGTGTTGTTTTCGCAGATATAAACATAGTCTGCATTTTCGCTTATAGGTAAATCGGAGCAATCCGGAATATATGAAAATGTTTTGTCTTCCGATGTTGCTATTTTGTTTGCTTTTCCATATTTTTGTGCTTCCTGGAAAGCTTTCTTTGCCCATTGACCTGTTACTATATAATCTGCAACTCCGTTTCTCATCAAGTTCATGGGAACGGATGCGAATTGTAATGAACAACCGCCTTGTGCAAATAATACTTTATAGGTTGAAGGAATATTTAATAACTCTCTTAAATCTGCTTCTGCTTCATCGATAATTGCCTGATATGTTTTTGAACGATGACTCATTTCCATAACAGACATTCCCGAACCTTTATAGTTCAACATTTCGTCAGCTGCTTGTTGCAAAACTTCTACCGGTAATACGGCAGGACCTGCAGAAAAATTGTAAACTCTTTCCATTTTGGTCTAAATCTCCTTATAAATAAATTTACTTATGTAAATTGTTAGGTAAATATTTTATAAAAAATAAAACAAATAATAAAGTGATTTTTTTATAAATTTATTCATTGATAAAATATTAATTTTATGTTAAGATTTCCTTATAAATGAACTTTATAAAATTTTTCTTTAAACAACATTTGATAGTTACATCTCTTTTAGTATCTTTCATTCTATCAAGCATAATATGGCTTTCGATAGGTTGGGTTTCTTATTTCAGCGGAAGAGAACAGGAAATAGCAATAGAAACCGATATTATTTTCGATATCGTAACGGATATTATAAAGCATGATAAAAAATTATTGAAAGAAAACATTTTGTCATTAAAAGATACGGACAGTTCCGATTTTGATTTCACAAACAGTTTTTTAACAAACATGAACAGAAACAACATGTTGTTAAACAATCCTTTATCTTTAAACAATTTTATAAACTTATATTCTTATGATTATGCAAATCAAAGGCTTAAATATTTTCATAACCTGTATACAAAGCACTGGCTTGAAGTAAGAGACAGTAAAAATAATATATTAATACAAACAAAATATAAGTATAACGAAATTGTTCCTTGGGACGACAAATACTATGAAGAAAAAAGAATAAAAAAGATGATATTTATCGAAGACGGTTTTTATACTTATACTTATGTTTATAAGTACAAACCTTTTTGGTATATAGCATTGATAAGGAGCATCTCTTTAAATACAATTCCGGACATTTTCGAAAACAAAGAGTTTTCCTGGAACAAATGGGTTCAGGAAACTTTTTTCAATGTAGGTAAATGGGAACAGGTTTTTAATTTCTGGATAATATTTGCAATATTAATGTTGATTGTTCCTTTTGCATTGAAGAATCTCTATGAGTTATACAATTCATTAAGTATTTTAAGATATAAGAATCTCAGATACACGGTAAAATTAAAAAGAATTACAAAACAATTTAACGAGCAAATGAAAAAAATATCTCAACAGGACAATTTATCCGAAGAAGATATAAAGAAAAAAGAAAAAGAACTTGAAGAAAAGTTTGAAAGACAGATGTTAACATTAAAATTCGAGCATAACAGGCAAATAACGAGTGTTAAATCCGGTTTCAGTAAATATTACGAACATACAGAAAAAGAATTGGAAAGATATAAAACAATAATAAAGCAACAGCTTGATGAAATAAAAGAATTGCAGTACAGTTTACAGGAACATAACATAAACTATGATCCTTACAAATTTACGGATTTTAAATTCAGAGAAAAAGCCGACATCTTAATATTGGGAGGGGAAGGTTCCATTTCATTAAAAGAAGCTTACGGTATATTAAAAGAATTAGGTCTTTCACATAATACCGATATAAAATGGATAGCATACAGAGATATGGACCATTTTGATATTACCGCTTTACAAAACACAAGAAACTATTCGGATATTATTGTGGGAAGTGTTCCTCACAGTATGTTAAATGTTCCGGAACAAAACCTTGTAGTTCATTTGCAGAACAACGCTTCATTGTACCCTAAATTCCAAATTTTGAGAAAACAAGACGACGGTGATTTGTTACAAATAACAAAAACAAACCTCAGAGAAGCATTGAAAAAAAGTAACAAATATAAACAACTTATGGAAATGCAAAAACTAAATCTTTACAACAATCAATAAATTATTTACAAAATTCTTTTATTTCTTTTTCCAATATTCTATATACTTGCGCTAAAAGATATCCGTCGGCAGAGGCATGATTTAATCTAACCGTTAACGGCATAACAAGTTTTCCGTTTTCTTCTCTGTATCTGCCCCAATTAACTATAGGCATAAAATATAAGTAACCGTCGGGAAGCTCTACATTTAAAGAGTCGTAAGAAATCCACGACATATAAGAAGCATCAAACCAGTTCGGATGATTCAACATATCAAGTCCGTATCCGTGAGTTTTCTTTGCTATTTCAATATCTTTGCTTGCATTCTTATAGAATTTCTTATAGTCTTGATCGTAAACCGTATAAACAGGTGTACAGGTTTCGGTATCTTCGTGAAAGATATATTGTGTGGGATTTATTTTATCGTAAACTATTAACTGGTTTGTTTGGTGCAACCAAGCCAATCTGTAATCTTCTCTTGAATTTAAAGTTTTGGATAACAAGTACAAAAAGTTTATATAAAATTTCGTGTTTGTTTTTTTGGAATAATCGTATAAAGTCTGAACATCTATTCTTGCCGTCGTGGAAATGGAACACTTTGTTTGAGCAAAATGTCTGAAAACATCTTTTCTGTAATACTCGTTCATGTTAATTACTTTATAATTAACCATTTTGTTATCCTCTCTTTTTTATTAAATTTGTTTTAATTACACTTATTATATAAAAGTTATTTTTCTTTTGACAACTATAAAAAAAAATAATAATATATCTAAAATTAAATTTTAATGAAGGGGGACTTAAAAGATATTTGTTTTACAATATTCTTTGAGTCCCTTTCTCTCTTATAAGGAGAAAAACATATTATGAAGTATATTTTTATGACGGGCGGAGTAGTAAGTTCTTTAGGTAAAGGTATAACCGGTGCAAGTATAGGAAGGCTTTTACAATTGCACGGATATAAAGTAAATATGATAAAAATGGATCCTTACATAAATGTTGATCCGGGAACAATGAACCCTTTTCAACACGGAGAAGTTTATGTTACAGCAGACGGTGCCGAAGCGGATTTGGATTTAGGGACATATGAAAGATTTTTGGATATAGTAACAAAAAAAGCAAACACAAACACATCAGGAGATATTTATCAAACCGTTATAAACAAAGAAAGAAGAGGTGAATATAACGGAGGAACAGTTCAAGTAATTCCTCATATTACAAACGAAATAAAGAAAAGATTTGTAGCTTTTGATAAGCAAGTTGATATAACAATAATAGAAATAGGCGGAACGATAGGTGATATAGAAGGTCTTCCTTTTATTGAAGCAACAAGACAATTTATGTTGGAACAAAAAAGAGAAGATATAATGAGTATTCATTTAACTTTTATTCCTTATATTGAAGGAGCAAAAGAACTTAAAACAAAACCTACTCAACATTCCGTTAACAAATTAAGAGAAGTTGGAATTATTCCCGACATGATTATATGCAGAACACAATATCCTATAAACGATTCTATGAAAGGTAAAATTTCATTGTTCTGTAATGTTCCCAAAGAAGCTGTTGTAGAAGCAAGGACATGTTCTTCGATTTACCATGTTCCCGAATCTTTACACGAGCAGGGAGTGGATGCTTTTATTTTAAAAAGACTTAATTTAAAAAGCAAAATAAAATTCAGCAACAAATGGTTTAAATATGTTAAACAAGACACAAAACATTATAAGACGGTAAAAATAGGTGTTATCGGTAAATATGCGGATTTAAAAGACGCTTATAAATCTATAGATGAATCTTTAAAGATATCCGCTATGGAAGCAAAAGTTAATTTGGATATTCAATACATTTCTTCCGAAGATAAAAACTTAATTAAAAGATTAAAAGCTTTAGACGGAATATTAGTTCCGGGCGGATTCGGTATGAGAGGAATTGAAGGAAAAATCGCAGCAATAAAATTTGCAAGAGAAAACAAAGTTCCGTTCTTCGGAATATGTTTGGGTATGCAATGTTGTGTAATTGAAGCCGCAAGACATTTATTGAAATTTAAAAATGCAAACTCTACCGAAATAGATCCTAAAACGATATACCCCGTAATAGAAATGTTGGACGAACAAAAAGATGTAAAATATTTGGGCGGAACAATGAGATTAGGAAACTATGAATCCGATTTGGTAAAAGGTTCTTTGGCTCATCAACTTTATAAGACGGATAAAATTGTAGAAAGACACAGACACAGATATGAAATGAACCCGAAATATATTGATATGTTCAAAAAAGTAGGTTTTGATGTTTCCGGCTATCATAAAGGAGTATTACCTGAAATAGTCGAAATTAAAAATCATCCTTTTTATATAGCAGTTCAATTCCATCCGGAATTCGGTGCAAGACCTACAAGGCCGCATCCGATATTTCAAGGGTTTGTTTTAGCTGCAAAGAAAAAAGCACACAAATAGAAGAAGGTGCAAATGTCTTTATCTAACGAGCAACTTGAACGATATTCAAGAAACATCCTGTTAAAAGGTGTCGGGATAAAAGGTCAGGAAAAACTTTTATCTTCCAAAGTTCTTATTATCGGTGCCGGTGGCTTGGGTTCTCCTGCGGCAATGTATTTGGCTGCTGCAGGTGTGGGAACTATAGGTATAGCAGATAAAGATAAAGTCGAACTTTCAAATCTTAACAGACAAATTCTTCATAAAACAAATAAACTGGGTGCAGATAAAATAAAGTCCGCACAAGAAACAATAAACGATTTAAACCCGGACATCAAAGTGAACATTTATAACGAAATATCACCTGACAATATTTCCAAAATTATTTCCGAATATGATTTTATTATAGATGCAACAGACAACTTTGAAACAAAATTTTTAATAAATGATGCTTGTGTGAAATCTAAAAAGCCGTTTTCTCATGCGGGAATCGTAGGTTTCGAAGGACAACTTATGACTTATGTTCCAAACGAAGGTTGTTGTTACAGATGTGTATTTAAAGAACCTCCGAAAAAAGAATGTGTTTCTTCTTGTTCTACGGACGGTGTATTAGGTGCAGCGGTGGGAACAATAGGCACATTACAAGCAACGGAAGCAATAAAATATATATTAGGTACAGGGGAACTTCTTACCGGACATTTACTTACATATAATGCTTTAACTTCGGAATTCAGAAAAATAAAGTTACCGCCTGCAGATAAAGAATGTCCCGCATGCGGAAATAAATAGGTTCTATTACTAAAATTTCTCATTTCCAAGCAAAAAAGCCATTCGTTTGAAAAATTTAAAGCCGTGCTCCAACTTGAAAAATCCTAACCGCCTAATGTAACGGATTTTTCTTCAATCATGTTCGCACTAAAAAACTTTTTTGATTTATAGTTTTTTGCTCTAAATTTTTTAGGAAACACTGAATAAATAACGGTGTGAAAGATTGAGAGAAGATTTTGTCTATAAAGAGGAGGAGTTTTGCAGGAATAGTTGGATAACTATTTCAAGAAAACACGACGAATTTATAGGCAAAATATACCGCAAGATTTTGTGCCGGTATTTATTCAGTGTTTCCCAAACTCATAGACGGCTTTAATCATGCTTGTAAATGAAAATTTTAAAAATCTCATTAATTATAAATTGTAAATTGTAAATTATAAATTGTAGTTCACACTTGACTAAAATTTAATAAAAATGCATAATAAATAGATAAAATTTTACAATTAGAGGAGTATTAAAGAAAATGAAAGAAGGAATTCATCCAAAATATGTAGAATCAACAGTAACATGTGCTTGTGGTTATACATTTAAAACAAGATCAACAAAGCCGGTAATAAAATTGGAAATTTGTTCAAATTGTCATCCTTTCTTTACAGGAAAACAAAAACTTATAGATACAGCCGGAAGAGTTGAAAAGTTCCAAAAGAGATTTGTTGCTACCGAAGGAAAGACTGTTGTAAGAAAGAAAAAAGAGAAAAAGGTTTCTTCACCGAGAAAGACTTCAAAACTTTTAACATCTACACCTAAGAGAGTAAAAAAAGATGTTAAAAAAGATGCAGCAAAGAAAGATGCTAAAAAAGAAAAATAAATAAAATTTTAAATATTGACAGGATTATCATTTTTATAAAACATGAAATCCTGTCATATTTTTTTATAGGTAAAAAATATGTTTAAAGAAAAATTAGAAGAAATTAATTCTAAATTTAAAGAAGTTGAACAAAAGCTCAGTGACAGCAATATAATTGCAGATCAGGAACAATACAGAGCTTTATCAAAAGAACATTCCTATTTATCTCCGATAGTTGAAAAATCGAAAGAATATTTTAAATTGTTAAAAGATATCGACGATCTAAACGAATTAAAAGAATCCGATGATAAAGAAATGAAAGAAATGGCTTTTGCAGAATACGACCAAGCCGTTGCAAACAAAGAAAAGATGGAAACGGAAATAAGACTTATGTTAATTCCGCCGGATCCGCATGAAGATAAAGATATTATCGTTGAAATAAGAGCAGGAACAGGCGGAGAAGAAGCTGCTTTATTTGCGGGAGATTTGTTCAGAGCGTATACAAGATTTGCGGAAAGAAACGGTTGGAAACACGAAATAATAGATTCCAACCCTACCGGTCTCGGAGGATACAAAGAAGTTGTATTTTCCATATCCGGAAATAAAGTTTGGAAATATTTCAAATTTGAAAGAGGAACTCACAGAGTACAAAGAGTTCCCGAAACGGAAGCATCCGGCAGAGTTCATACATCAGCAATAACGGTTGCAGTTCTTCCCGAAGCGGAAGAAGTTGATGTTGAAATAAAACCGGAAGATTTAAGAATAGATACATACAGAGCAAGCGGTGCGGGCGGACAGCATGTTAACAAAACCGATTCCGCAATAAGAATAACTTATTTACCTACAGGACTTGTTGTTGCTTGTCAGGATGAAAGAAGCCAAATAAAAAACAAAGCTAAAGCCATGAAAGTTTTAAGAGCAAAATTATATGAACAAAAGATGATAGAACAAGAACAAAAAATGTCCAGCGACAGAAAACAACAAGTAGGTTCGGGAGACAGATCCGAAAAAATAAGGACATATAATTTTCCTCAAAACAGAATAACCGACCATAGAATAGGTTTCAGTGTTTATAATATAACCGAAGTTATGGACGGAGATTTAAACGAACTTATAGAAAAACTTATATCTTGCGAAAACGAAGAAAAGTTGAAATCGGCGAACATTTAATATAATTAGTAATTAGTAATTAGCAATTAACGACAACGGCAGAAACGGCAACAACGGACGACAGAAGATTGGAAGATTAGATAACTTCAAAAAATGTATCAAACTGAACAAAATATTTTTACAATTTTAAAACAGGCAACGGAATTTTTAACATCACATAATATAACGGAAGCGCAACTTGATGCCGAAGTTTTATTATGTGGTGTTTTAAAAATAAAAAGAAACAAATTAGCAACTCTCCGACAAGAAACAATATCGCAGGAACAATATCAGCAATATCAGGATTATTTAAATAAAAGAATAAAAGGGGAACCGGTAGATTATATTTTGGGTAATTCGGAATTTATGGGACTGACATTTAAAGTTAATCCTGATGTTCTAATTCCGAGACCGGAAACGGAATTAATAGTTGAACAAGCTAACAATTTCATAAAAGGAAACAACTTTAAACAAGTTTTGGATTTATGCACCGGTTCGGGAGCAATAGCCGTTTCCGTAGCAAAATATAACGATAATGTATCTGTTACGGCAAGTGATATAAGCACAAAAGCTTTGCAGGTAGCAAAAGAAAATGCCGTAACAAACAATGTATCAAACAGGATAGAATTTTTAGAAAGTAATATGTTTGATAATATTATTGCTAAAAAATTTGATATAATTATATCTAATCCGCCTTATGTGACCGAAAAAGAATATAAGGGTTTGGAAAAAGAACTTTTTTTTGAACCGAAAAATGCTTTTGTAGCCGGAGAGGACGGATTGGATTTTTACAGAATAATAGCGGAAAATTCTGCTCGATATTTAAATCCGAAAGGGATATTGTTGTTAGAGCTTAACTCAAATATCTCTTTACAGATTGCGGATTTATTTGACAGTTTTCTTTTTATAAAAATAATAAAGGATTATTCCGGTTTAGACAGGATATTAATAGCACAAAATGGATAAAATAGTAATTTACGGCGGTAAAAAATTAAACGGTGAAGTAAAAATTTCCGGAGCAAAGAATTCTGCATTGCCGATACTTTTTGCTACACTTTTAACCGACGATAAATGTAAAATTAAAAATGTTCCTATACTTGCCGATATCAAAACAACGGTAGATTTTTTAAATTTTATAGGTAAAAAGACGGTAAGAAAAGGAAATATTGTTAATTGTGATAAATCTTCAAAATTAAACCATATAGCTCCTTACGATTTGGTAAGAAAAATGAGAGCAAGTGTTTTGGTTATGGGACCGTTACTTGCAAGACTCGGAAAAGTGGATGTTTCTTTGCCCGGCGGATGTTCAATAGGTGCAAGACCTATAGATATTCATTTGGATGCTTTCAAAAAAATGGGAGCAACAATTGAATTAAAAGAAGGTTATATAAAAATATTCAGTAAAGGCAGACTTACGGGAACAGATATAGAATTCAGATTTGCAAGTGTAGGTGCGACGGAAAATGTATTACTTGCAAGTGTTTTGGCAAAAGGTACAACAAGAATAATAAATGCAGCAAAAGAGCCCGAAATTCAAGATTTGGCAGATGTCTTGGTAAAGATGGGGGCAAAGATTTCCGGTGCCGGAACAAGAATAATAACAATAGAAGGTGTTGACAAGTTGCATGGTTTTGAACATGATGTTATTCCCGACAGAATTGAAGCTGCCACTTATATGATTGCCGCATTGATGACTAAAGGTGAAATTAAGTTAACAAAAGTTAATCCGAAACATTTGGAACTTGTAATAGAAAAACTTATTGAAGCAGGTGCCGATATAAAAATAAAAGACGACACTTTAACGGTAAAGTGGAAAAAAGAAATTAAACCGATTAATATAAAAACGGAAGTTTATCCCGGCTTTCCTACGGATATTCAAGCTCAATGGATGGCACTTATGTCTCTTGCCAAAGGAAATTCCATTATAGAAGAAACTGTTTTTGAAAACAGATTTTTACATGTTTGTGAATTACAAAGATTGGGAGCAAACTTAAAAATAGAAGGCAGACAAGTTTCTATTCACGGTGTAAAAGAACTTTCGGGAGCACCTGTTATGGTTTCGGATTTAAGAGCGGGAGCTGCCCTTGTTTTAGCGGGGCTTTGTGCTAAAGGGAAAACGGAAATTTCGAGAATTTATCATCTTGACAGAGGATATGAAGCATTAGAGAAAAAATTCAGAAAACTTGGTGCAAATATAAAAAGAATAAAATAAAAAAAATGATATAAACGGAGGAGAACATTATGTCAGAAGAAGTTAAAGAAACGGAAAACAAAATAAATAATCCTCAAGAAAATATTGTGCAAAATAACGAACAAACAGGAAAATCTGTTCAAGAAAACATTGCAAATGTTGTGGAACAGTATTCCAGTTTTAAAAATCAGGTAAGAGATAGTTCTTTAAAAAGAGATTCCGCAAATAAGAAATTTAAAAAAAATAAAGAGCACGGCTTTTCCGATTTTATCGTTTCCGTTATTACACTTGTTTTCCTTCTTGTTCTTTTGTGCGGAGCAATAGCTTATATTGCAAAACCGGAAATAGATGCCGAATCGGAAAAAATAACAAAACAAATTTCCGATGCGGAAACTACATATTTCGGGACATTCGGCAAATTTCATTATTTAAATAAAGTCGGTTACAGCAATACATTGGGAATAAATTTGGCTAAATCGAAATATTTCACAGCCTTTGAAGTTGTTCCGGATGAGAAAAAAGAAAATTGTGAAATCAGGTTGTATGGTGCAACCGATGCTTTCACCATGGCATACTGTTATGTAAAGAATTTCATAAATAATAATTTTTAGCAATTGGAGTAAACTCAAAATTTTGCTAAAATGAAATATGTCGTTTTTTTATCGCAGGGGGCTTATTACATGAAAAAATATTTAGTTGTTTTATTGTTACTTATTTCAACCGTTTCCGCTTTTGCCGCTGATATAGACATTATTCCCAAACTTTCGCTATGTATACCGGGAACATTCAGAAGCGATTATGAAGTTGATGTTGCGGTTAATATCGGTGTTGAAGGCAAATATTTTTTAAATAATTACTTTGCTGTAGCCTTCGGTGTTGATTGGTTGATAAACAGAAACATCAGCATGGGATTAAAAGCTTCCAGAGAAAATTGGGGAGCAGACCAATATTATACAAACTCAAAATTTACAATGGTACCTGTATATGCAGGTATAATATGGATTCCTTTCGGTAATTTGGGAGAATATAAACCTTACCTTAGAATAGACGGCGGATACAATGTATACTGTGCTATATCAAACGGCAGCGGAACAACTCCCGGTTATTATGTAGGCGGCGGTTTCGGTTTTGAGCTGTATGAAAGATATATTTTCGAATTACATGCTACAAGATATCAAGCAACGGATAACGATACAGATGTAAGCTATAAAGATATTCTTTTTAAATTCGGATATAAATTTACAATTTAGTCGGGGGAGTTCTTAAAAATGCAAGAAAAGTTAACACAATCCAAAGAATGGAAAAATTTGAAAAATTACTATGAACAAGAAATGAAAAATGTTCATATGAGAGATCTTTTTAAAGATAAAGACAGATTTAACAAATACAGTATCAGACTTGACAATATAGGAATATTGTTTGATTATTCAAAAAATATTATTGATGATAAAACAAAACAATTGTTATTGGACTTAGTCACTGCAAGCGATTTAAAATCTTGGACAGAAAAAATATTTTCCGGTGTAAAAATCAACTGGACGGAAAAAAGAGCAGTACTTCATTCCGCATTAAGAAATATGTCGGACAAACCTGTTTATGTTGACGGAAAAGATGTTATGGTTGACATAAAAAAAGTTCTTAACAAAATGAAAGATTTTACCGAACAGTTAAGAAGCGGAAAATGGAAAGGTGCAACAGGAAAAGAAATTAAAGCAGTTATAAATATAGGTATCGGCGGTTCCGATTTAGGACCGAGAATGGTTTGCGAAGCATTAAAATATTATGCGGACGGACCTCAGGTATATTTCGTTTCTAATGTTGACGGAGCGGACATATATGAAGTATTAAAAAAATTAGATTCGGAAACATCGTTATTTATTGTTGCTTCAAAAACATTTACAACCCAGGAAACAATGACAAACGCAAATACCGCAAGAAAATGGTTGGTTGAGAAACTCGGTGAAAGTGCAATCAAAAACCATTTTGTTGCTTTATCTACAAATAAAGAAAAAGTTGCGGAATTCGGTATAGATACAAATAATATGTTTGAATTTTGGAACTTTGTAGGCGGAAGATATTCTTTATGGTCTGCAATAGGTTTACCTATAGCATGTTCCGTAGGTTTTGATAAGTTTAAAGAATTGTTGGAAGGTGCTTATGAAATGGACCAACATTTTATAAATGCTCCGATAGAACAAAATATACCGGTTATAATGGCAGTTCTCGGTGTTTGGTACAACAATTTCTTTAATGCTCAAAGTTATACTGTTTTACCTTACAGCCAATATTTACACAGATTTACGGCATTCTTACAACAATCGGATATGGAAAGTAACGGCAAAACAATAAACAGAAACGGTGAAAAAGTTGACTATCAAACAGGACAGGTATTATGGGGAGAACCCGGAACAAACGGACAACATTCTTTCTATCAGTTAATTCATCAGGGAACAAAATTGATTCCTTCGGATTTTATAGGTATAGTTAACCCGCCCGAAAGAATAGGTGATCATCACGAAAAATTAATGTCTAACTTCTTTGCACAACCCGAAGCATTGGCATTCGGTCTTACAAAAGAACAAGCTATAGATGCTTTGGAAAAAAGCGGAGCTTCAAAAGAAGATATAGAAATGTTGGCACCTCATAAAGTTTTTGAAGGTAATAAACCGACAAACAGTATTTTGCTGGATGAACTTACACCTAAAACTTTAGGCGCATTAATTGCAATGTATGAACATAAAATATTTGTTCAAGGAATAATTTGGCAAGTTAACAGCTACGATCAATGGGGTGTTGAACTCGGTAAAAAATTAGCTAATGTTATTTTACCCGAATTAAAAGGTGAAAAAACAAACGAACATAATTGTTCTACGGCTTCATTGATAAAGCATTACATTAAATTTAAGAAGTAATTTGTTAAATTATAAATATTGAAAAAATGTATTTTATGGATTATACTATTTTAAGGTATGTATAACAATAATCTGTTTGTATCATTTTTCAATAAATGCCTTGCTTTATTGGTAATATTTTCTTTATTATCAATATCTTTTTCTTTTAATATCGATGAAACTGTTAAACAAGAGTTCGGTGTGTTGTATAAATCGACTTCAATTTCGGAATATTATAATTCCATAACGAATTTTTCTTACGGCATAATAAATAAAATTTTGGAATCTACAAACATTAATTTAGTGTCGACAACTTCTCAAAAAAATGAAGCCGAAAACAAAGATAAAAAAAGCAGCGGTCAAAAAGATTTATATTTCGTGAAAACAACAACAGAAAACGATTTAAAATTATCAAAAAATTTTGATAATTGCGGTTTTTCATTGTTAAATGAAAAATCTTATTCCACACCTTTGTTGAATAAGATTATTTTTAAATTTTATACATTTAAGTTAATGTGTATAACAATACTTTTTTGTTATTTTGCAAGAGATAACATAGAAGATATAAACATTATTAATATAACAGGAAAAGTCCGTCTTGTATAATATTTATGCAAGACGGATTTTTTATTGGGGAGAAAAAAATGAATATTTTAAAAAGTGTAAAGAAAAAATTTAAAAACTTTTCTTTAAAAAAGGTTACTGCGATATTTACATCGATATGTTTTATATTTTCCATAATATCGGCACAATCGGTTTATGCGGCAATGCCGATATCGAATGTATCCGTGCCGACAAATTTACCGACTAATACACTAATTCCTTTCAATTTGGGCAGAATAACCGATGCTTATTATTCAAACAGCTCCGGGGACATTATAATAAATATTCAAGATCTTCATTCCCATGAACAAACACAAAGAAATATAAGTTCCATTTTATCCATATTGGATAAAAATTTCGATTTAAAAGACATATATGTTGAAGGTGCATCCAAAACATTAAATACAAAATGGTTATCCGATATACAAGATGCTAAAACGAAACAAAAAGTATTGGATAATTTGTTAATGAACGGAAGATTGTCGGGAGGAGAATTATTTGCGGTACAATCGAAAAAAGACACAATATTGAAAGGATTGGAAGATAAATCTCTATATACCGAAAACTTTAAAAAATTAAACGATATTTATAATAAAGGAAACGAGATAAGACAATATTTATCGATATTAAATAATCTCTTCGATAAAAAAGCCGAACAATATTATTCCAAAGAAAACAAAAAAATAAATAAGGTTGTTAAAAATTATAAAGAAGGTAAAATAAAAACAGATAAATATATTGAGTTTTTATTGGAAAAAGCTCAAAAAACGAATATAAACCTTTCTAAATATAAAAGCATTATTAGTTTTGCAAAAGTTATATCAAAACAAAAAACATTCGACCAAAAAAAGTTAAATAACGAAATAAAAGAAATATTGATACAATTGAAAGAAAAATTAAATTTCGCCGAATATAAAACCTTAGCGGAAAAATCAACAAAAAAAGAGTTTGAAGTTGAATTCTATTTCGATTTATTGAAAAAAGCAAAAGATTTAGGTATCTTGTCCGACAAAAAATATTCAAACACAAATCTTTTCTTTGAATATTTGATATTAAACCAAAATATAAACACAATCAATTTAGCTAATGATGAAAAAACATTTGTTCAAGAATTAAAAGGTAAATATACAACGACTCAAGCCGAAAAGGATATTTTCTTCTTAAAAAATCAGTTGGAAAGTTTGTCTCATTATTTGACTAACAAAATGACGTCAAAAGAACATGAAGAATTTTCGGAAAATTCAAAAAAATTTAAACTATTGTGGGAAAAATACATTGATATCGATAATTTAACCGATTTAACACAATATTTTAATTTAGCTGATGATTTTTATAATAATAATCTTGAAAGAAACAGAGTATTCGTAAAGAATTTATTGGGAAAAACACCTAATCAAGCAACAAAGGGATTAAGAATAAGAAATTCATTAATTAACCATAAAGATAAAATTTTAGATGCAATAGCAAAAGGAAGAAAAATTCATGTTGTTATAACCGGCGGTTTCCATACTTACGGATTTAATAAATTATTAGAAGAAGAAAATGTAAATTATGTAGTAATAACGCCTAACATAACCGAAGAAACGACTAAAGCCGAATTTTTATATGAAAATATTTTCAATGAACAATATGACATAACAAACACAACTTTTGCAAACAGACCTGTTACCGAAGTAATAGATATGTTAAATAAAGGTTCTATAAGAGAAATAAGACCGGTAGGTAACGGAGTTGAAATAGAATATATCTCCGGCGAAATTATTTCTTTAAACGAACTTAGAGTAGAACAACAAGAACCTGTTGAAACCTTGTCCCAACAACAGGCACAATTAGCCGCAGATATTGTTATTGATATACAAGAATTAAACAGACTTAACAGAGAAAACATAAGAGCCCTTTCAGAAAATATGGCTCCGGTATCGACAATAGAAGCAAAACAAAAAATCAGAGAAAACCTCAAAAAAATAGAAAATGAAAATTTAAGAAATGCTTTAGAAGGAACCGTTGAAAAAGATATTCTCGGACAAGCTTTAACAAATGAAAGTGTTAGAAATAAAATTTGGTATAAATTTCTGACAAAATTAGGTTTGATAAATATAAGAGAATCTTTGGTTGCAATATCGGAACAAAAAGATTTCGACAATATTTTTATGGAAGAAATTCTCGGGAGAATAGATGACAGACAAGAAACCGCAAGAGAAAAGTTCTTACAGGAACATGAATATTACGGCGAACAGGAAGATGTAACAATAGGCTTAAACAATGCCGTAACGTCCGTAATAGATGCGATGAACGAAGCTTACGAAAAAGTTTTCGGATATTTCGGAATACATTCAATAGCACAACTTGCAGCAAAAATTGCAGGAGCAAAAAGACATAAAGAATATAATATTAATGTATATAATTTATCTAAAAACATTGATTCTTTGCTTACAAAAGCCGAACAAAAAACATATCAGGTTAAATTCAATGTATATTTTAAAATAAACGGCATGCTCGTAAATTATAACACTAAAGATGGTGACAATAATTTTCTTACTACAACCGCTCCCACGAAAGCAAAAGCTTTTAATAATGCTGTCAGAAAAGCAGCCGAACAAATTTTAGCCGATTGCAAATTAGATAGAAGTCAAATGAACCTGGCAATGTTTTTGATAAGACAGAATTTAAAGGAAAGAGGAATTACAACGGATAAACTTGTAACCGAAGTTTCTCGGGAAGAAGTAACGGTAAAAAATACTGTTGTTTCAAAGAAAAAAAATAAACCTTTTGTAATGAGACAACCGAAGCGAGGGGAATACAAATTTAACATAATAATGCCGGGGATAAATGATACTGCAGAACTGGCGGCATTTCAAACAGTGTATGCAAAATCTCCGAGACAAGCTATGTTTGAATTAATTTATCAAATATGTATGGCTACGGAAAAAGGAATTCTTGCAGGCGGAATGTTTGAAAATTTAAAATTTTCACAAGACAATATAACGACTATTGCTGCGGCAATATCCGATATGTATGACGATTCTAAATTACCGGAAATAATAAAAAATGTAAAAGCCGACAATGCACCGGTTTTAAACGATAATGTTGTTCCTCAACAAATCGGGCAACCGAAACAAGGCGAAAAAACTTATAGAGTTGTAATCCCCGATTTTAATGACAGACAAGGATTGGAAGCTTATCAATATGTTTATGCTGCCGACGAGAAAAAAGCAAAAGAGCAAGCCGTTCTTGCAATAATCAAAGCAAAAGAAAGAAATGAAATAAGAGGAGGCTATTACAATTACAGAGCTGTTAACAGAGAAAACAAAAACGATATTTTGGAATCTTTAGAAAAAAACGGAACTGCAACTGTAGAAGAAATAGTATATAAGGGACTTACTTCCTCGGAATCATTCGGAAAAATAGCGAAATACATAAAAAAGAACATGAAGTCTATACGAGACTTATTTTCTAAAGATAAAGACAGAGGAACAACTTTTTCAAGAACGTTGGATTTAGGAAAAGGACAAACTTTACTGTTTGATTTTTCAAAAACAAATATTGATGATGACATGCTCAAACTTTTTGAAGAATTATTAAAAGAAGCACAATTCGAGCAAAGAAGAAACAGTATGCTTTCCGGAGAAACTTATAACCTTACGGAACAAAGATCCGTTCTTCACAGTGCTTTAAGAAATATTACCACAGACAAAAACGGCAGAATAAAAGCAAAAGCTCCTATATATGTTGACGGAAAAGATGTTATGCCCGATGTAGTAAGAGTTTTAAACCAGATGAAAGGATTTTCCGATAAGATTATTTCCGGACAATGGAAAGGTGTTACGGGAAAAACAATAACGGATGTTGTAAGTATAGGTATCGGAGGTTCCGATTTGGGACCGAGAATGGCAACCGAAGCTTTGTCCACATTTAGGAAAGGTCCAAATGTTCATTTTGTTTCCAATGTTGACCCTAATGATATAGATTCAACACTAAATGCTTTAGGATTAAATCCCGAGACGACATTATTTATTATAGAATCAAAAACATTTACTACGGAAGAAACAATCACAAATGCGACTTTGGCAAAGAAATGGATAACGGATAATCTCGGAACAAATCCGGAAGTAATAGCTAAACATTTTGTTGCCGTATCTACAAACAAAGAAAAAGTTTCGGAATTCGGTATAGATACAAATAACATGTTTGAATTTTGGAATTGGGTAGGCGGAAGATTTTCAGTTTGGTCTGCCGTAGGTCTTCCTTTAATGTGTTCCGTAGGTTTTGATAATTTTATAGAATTTCTATCCGGTGCAAATGAAATAGACGAAAACTTTAAAACCGATGATATTACACAAAATATACCCGTTTTAATGGCCATTCTTAATGTATTGGAAAGAAACTTCTTAAACAGAAATGCATATGCCATATTACCTTATAACAGATATTTAAAATTATTCACTTCTCATATTCAACAAGTTTATATGGAAAGTTTAGGAAAATCCGTTGATATACAAGGTAACAGAATAACGGACTATTCTACCGGTTCGGAAATTTACGGGACTGCAGGTACGGATGCTCAGCATTCTTATTTACAGGAACATCATCAGGGAACTGACATTATTCCTGTGGATTTTATAGGTTTTGCACAAACAAGCGATACAATAACGGACGAAACAATGCAAGAATCTCATAAGAGACTGCTTGCAAATATGTTAGCTCAAGCAAGTGCCATGGCTTTCGGAAGGACTTATGAAGAGACTGTAGCAAAATTGATGGAAGAAGGTCTTGATGAACAAGCCGCAAGAGAAGATGCAAAAGCAAAAATTTTCGACGGTAACAGACCTTCTACCATAATGATGTTCGACAAACTTACTCCGAGAACTTTGGGAGCGTTAACAGCTTTATATGAAGATATGGTTGCAACATTGGGAATAATTTGGAATGTAAATGCGTTTGATCAAATGGGTGTTCAATTAGGAAAAGTAAATGCGAAAGAAACTTTTAAATCTTTAAAAGGTGAAGATGTTAAATCCGACAGTTCCACAAGTAACATGGTAAATTTCATATTAAAAACTTTAGCAAGTGCTACTGTTCCGACTATGGCGGCAAATACAGCAGCAAATATTATTTCCGCAACAAAAAAAGCAAAAACATCTATACAAGAAGAACAAACAAACTTACAAAAATTACTTTCACAATTAACGGATTCTCCAAACGATGTTGAACTAATCTCTGCCGTCGAAGTTATGGCAAAAGCCGGTTTTAACGAAAAATATATAGAAAAATTACTTTCTCAATATTTAGAATTGAGAAACGGAAATATTCCGCAGGCTATATATTCAAAAACAGAGCAAATAAAATTCGGAACTGCCGGTGTAAGAGGTATAATGGGGGAAGAAGTAGACTTCTTAGATATGGTGATAATAACACAAGCTATATCAAACGTTATATCCGCTATTGCCGATAAACAAAATATAGAACCGAAAGATGTCAAAATTCTTGTAGGAGGAGATTCAAGATTTTTATCCAAACAGTTTGCCGAAATTGTTTCAAAAATACTTGCGGCAAACGATATAAATGTTGTAATAAGCAGTGACGATATACCAAGCCCGACAATTTCTTATTATACCCGTGCAAAAGGATTTACTTTATCGATAAATATTACTGCAAGTCATAATCCGAAAGAACATAACGGTTATAAGATAACATTGGGAGACGGAGGACAAGCCGGCACCGATGTTACAACAATGATTGAAAATGAAATAAAAAGTATTCAAGACCAACTTGCGGCAAACACAGACCCTGAAATAAATATAGTAAAAGAGTCCGACAAAATAACATCTATAGATGTAAAAACGACTTTTATAGAAGCGTTCAAGAAAATGATAACCGGTGTTTTTGGAATAGACACAGATGTAAACCTCAAAAATTTCAGACAGAAGGCAAAAGAATGGACAATAGTTGTAGATCCTAAAAACGGAGCTACAAAAAAATATTATTATGAAATATTAAAATTCTTCGGCTTTAATATAGTTATGATAAATGATACGGTTGATCCTACATTCGGAGGACAAAAACCGGAACCGTCTTTTGAAAACACAAAACAATTAAGAAAAAAAGTAAAATCGATAACAGAAGATAATCTTTTAGGTATATCAACCGATGTTGACGGAGACAGATTTGCCGTAGTTGATAAAGACGGCAACTTTGTAACGGCAAACGAAATCGGAACGATTCTTTTGAATTTCAGATTACAAACTTTATTTGACAATTTAATTTCTGAAATCAATGCCGCACAAGAAAACAAAACAAGACAAAACGAAATATTAAAAAAATTCTTGGAAAGAAAATTGATTGTTCCGAGAAACTGTGCAACAACACATGTGCTTGATGATTTAGCAGATAAATTAGTTTCAGACTATTTCGACAAATTAAAAGCTTTCAATTTGGATTCGGAACTAATGGAACAATTTAAAAATTGTGTTGATGTAAAAGAAGTAAACGTAGGTTTTAAATATTTTGCTCAAGCAAAACATAATGCCGAAAATAACGGAGACTTATTCTTGTTAGGTGTTGAATCTTCCGGCGGAATATCAATAGCGGAATGGATATATGATAAGTGCGGATTCTTGGCAAACATAATGTTACTATTTGTTTTGGTTGAAAACAGTAAACAACCCAGTGACGTTTTATCCGAAATATATTCTGATATTTCTTATGCACCTCAAGGTATAGAAACAACCATTAAGTTCAGAGAAATTGTTGCAAATGACAGTAAATTCGATACCCCGGAAAAAGTAAGTGCCGAAGCCAAAAAGAAACAAGAAAATTTAATGTCAACCTTATTAAAGATAAAACAAAATGCAAATTCCGACACCATAAAGAATTTATTTGCGGGTATAGATAAAGGATTGGTTATTCAAGAAATAAGAACTAACGACGGAATAAAAATAATATTTGAAAACGGAGCTTGGTTATTGATAAGACCTTCCGGAACGGAACCGATTGTAAGAATATTCGATGAAACAAAAGGAGATAAAGAACTTTCATCTAAATTGGTAGGTTTTGTTACCGAAAACGGAGGACAAACTCTTATCGATGCGATAAATAATGCAATTGAAACGCAATCAAAATTCCTGCAAGCAAATTTTGAGCTGTTTGAAAAAACGGTTCTAAATTCAATTAAAGCATTGCAAAGATTAACATATTCTGTTTTATTCAAGGATAATATGGAATATACAATTGTTGCAAATGCAACGGATTTAGCAAGAATAAAAGAAGCACAATTGCTTTCAAATTCCGGAATAAAAGTTAATTTAGTGTTAACAGGAGAAACTTCATTAATACAAGAAACAGGTTCAAGAATTTCTACGGCGGACGGAGATTTAGCATTCTGTTTAATGTCAAAGCCCAATAGTAATTTAACCGTTTACGGATATGATGATAATTCTTACGGACAAACAGTAAATATAAGCAATATTTCAGAACAAGATGCATTAATAGCAATGCTGCAACATATAAACGATAATTCTCAAAAAACAATTAAAATATTGGATTTACCGGAAAATTTAAATAAAGATATTGTAACAACCGATGTTGAGGAATCGGCAAAAGAAATGTTTTCTGCGGTAGGTGTGGGAAAAACCGTATTAAGTTTATTCACGAATGCATTAAAGGCTAAAAAGAAACAAACAGACGATATGTTTATCAAGCCTTCACTTGTAGCATCGAATTTGTCTGCAGAACAAATTGACAGTTTTAATCAGGAAGATATTGACAGACTTGTATCTCAGGGAGTAACCACAATAATAGTATCTGCCGATGATAAATTATTGCAAGATAAATCACAAACTTTAAAAAGTTTACTGCAAGCCGCACATGATAACGGTTTAAAAGTAATGTTTAATTATACTTTTAATCTTAACAACATGACAACAGCCGAATTAAAGAATTGGATATCGTCATTTGATAACAATTTCCAACCGTTTAAAGAAAACGGCGGAATAGACGGATTACAAGTTGATTTATCACAAAGCGGAGTATCTGCAAACAACAGCGATGTTCTATCTCTTTTATCAGAACTTTCCGAAATCGTAACCGAACAAAACGTAGGTTCTTTCTTATCGTTAAAGATACCTTCAAACATTTATCCTAACGAATTTTTAATAGTTTGTAACAATGAAGGTATAAAATTGGTTGTAGATTATGATTCTCCGTTAGTATCTGTAGGACTTTCCAATTTAAAAACCGAAAATATGATAATAAATATTTCCGCAGATAAAAACGGTTTCATATCTATACCTAAACTATCGACAATTTTTGAAAACAATAAAGTGTCCATGTTATCTTTCGATTCACCGATACTTGATGCTATAGACACATCCGATGGTTTTTCTTTCAACGGATTATCAATAACAAAATTTATAACATCAATTTTTGAAACTACTCCGGAAGGACAAAATATGAGAGGTATAAACAAAGGTAGAAACTTTGTTATAAACAGAGAATCCGTTATAAACGAAGATATTCTTCAAAGCTTATGTACTATGTATATCAACGACAAAATCGATGTTACACAAATAAATGCAATACTTGCAACAAGCTTTAAAGAAAATATATCAAAATATGAATTGAAAGGTTTTGTAGAAGGTTTATTGGAGGCTTCGGAACTGAAGAAAATAAATGCAGCCGATATCTCTTTTGATAAAGAAGAATATTCCAATTTATTAATGCAAACTTTATTGAATTATAGAATTGCAAAAGGAACAAGTTTCCAAGAAAGTGACATTAATAAAGATTTGGAACAAGCCTTGGATATTAATAAATTCAGAGCACAATACCAACCTAAAATAGATGAAGTATATAAGATTTTAAACGGAAGATTTGAAAATAAGGTTGATACGGTGATAAATACTTTATCCGCATTAAGTGATAATCCGGAATTAAACTCTCAAGAAAGAGCCATGATTCTTGAAGGATTATTATTGTTATTGCTCGGATACGCAAAACAAGATATTATAGATATGGGTAACTTAACGAGCGAAGAAAGTCTTGAAAATATCAAAGCAATACTTAGAGCAGCATAATCAATTTACGAAAGAAAATGCACTCCTCACAAGCAGGGGTGCATTTTTTTTGTTTATAAAAAGCCGATATCTATACCAAAACAAAATCGAAATGTCAAGAAATTTTTTCTTGACAAAATCAATATGTATGTTATATTATTACAACAAACACAACATATAGTATAAATTCGATTTTATACTTTCATTACAAAAATGAGGTTTAAACAATGAAATGTCCTTTTTGCGGTAGTTTTGACGGTCAAGTATTGGACTCAAGACCCATAGAACATACTTCAGCTATCAGAAGAAGAAGACAATGTAATCAATGTAAAAAAAGATACACTACATATGAAAAACCTGAAGATATAACCCTTATGGTTATCAAATCGGACAGCAGAAGAGAACCTTTCGACAGAAAGAAACTTTGGGCAGCAGTATCAAGAGCTTGCGTAAAAAGACCTGTTTCCACCGAAACAATAGAAAAAATTGTTTCGGAAGTTGAAAGTGAGATAAGTGATTATATTATGGAAGTACCGTCTTCCGTAATAGGACAAAAAACATTGCAAAAGTTATTGGATATTGATACAGTCGCATATATAAGATTTGCATCGGTATACAATAAATTTGCCGACATAAACGATTTTATGACGGAATTAAAAAAATTAAAAAAAGAACACGACAAAAATAAAACAAAGAAAAAATAATATAAAATTTTGGAGGGAAAATGCCTACACTAAAGGAAAAGCTGTTAGAGAAAAGTAAACCGGCTCTAAACGAAAACGCAATGAAGGTTTTATCGAAAAGATATCTA